>CAJDUN010000046.1_pt1 | contig 15033 bp, 12 predicted proteins | sample 7390741 | NCBI WGS metagenome assembly CAJDUN01 (sample SAMEA7055660, study PRJEB34461) | soil metagenome | biome: terrestrial ecosystem; feature: Peninsula; material: soil | place: Antarctica | collected 2016 | reverse complement strand
CGGCGACGCGCGCTGGGTCGCGCCGGTCGTCGTCGACGCTGCCGGCGCGTGGTGCGACGTCGTCGCGGCCCTCGCCGGCGCACGGCCGATCGGCCTCGTCCCGAAGCGGCGCTCGGCGTTCGTCTTCGCGCCGTCGGCGGGCGTCGAGGTCGGCGCGTGGCCGGCGGTGGTCGACGTCGACGAGCAGTGGTATTTCAAGCCCGAGGCGGGCCTCCTCCTCGGCTCGCCGGCCAATGCCGACCCGGTGTCGCCGCACGACGTGCAGCCGGAGGCGATCGACATCGCCACCGGCATCGCCCGCATCGAGGCGATGACGACGCTGCGCATCGTCCGCCCGACGCGGACCTGGGCGGGCCTGCGCTCCTTCGTCGCCGACGGCGACCTGGTCGGCGGCTTCGATGGCGAGCGCGAAGGCTTCTTCTGGCTCGCCGCCCAGGGCGGCTACGGCATCCAGACCTCGGCGGCGATGGGCTCGGCCTGCGCCGCGCTCGCCGCCGGCGAGTCGTTGCCCGATGGAGTCGCGGTCTTCGGCCTCGACGCGGCGATGCTGTCGCCGGCGCGCCTGCGCACGCTGAACGGTCAGTAGTTCGCCGCCGCCCGCACGACGCTTCCCGGCTTGTCGAGATCGGCGATCAGCTCCGGGCCGAGCACGGCGAGCGGGATCGATCCGTACGACAGCAGCCGGTCGTGGAAGTCGCGCAGCGAGCCCTTCGCGCCCATGCGCCGCTGGTACTCGCCCAGCAGCGTCTCGAGCTGCAGCCGCCCGACCGTGTACGAGATGACGTAGCCCGGCCCGAGGGCGATGCCGTTGACGGCGGCCTCGGAGGCGGCGCGCGTGAAGCCCGACTGCGTCTCGAAGAAGTCGACCGCCTGCGCGACCGTCCACTCGCCCGAAGCGAGCTTCGGGTCGACCGTCGCACGCGCGCCGCGCACCCGCTCCCAGCGCGCCGTGAAGAGGCGCGCGTCGAGGCCGTCGCCGTAAAGGCCCAGGCGCACGAACATCTCCTCGCCATAGAAGGCCCAGCCTTCGGCCAGCGCCGAGTCGTTCTGGATGCGGCGCACGAAGTCCGGATGGCGGCGCGCGATCGAGAGCTGCAGGAAGTGACCCGGCATCGCCTCGTGCGCGGCCGTCGACCAGATCCGGTCGCGATCGAAGTCCTCGTTCATGTCGAGGCGCTTGGCGGCCTCTTCGAGCGAGCGCGGCGGCGTGATGAAATAGTAGCCGGTGCCCGACTTCGAGAAGACGCGCGGCGAGCGCATCGACGCGCCCGGCGACACCGGCTGCAGGAAGGCCGGCGTCTCGACGATCTCCATCGAGCCGAGCCACGCCGGCACGGTGACGACGTCGAGCTCCTTCATGAAGGCGGTGAGCTCGGCGATCCGGTCGCGGTAGTAGCCGACGATAGCCGGCCCGCCCGGTGCCAGGCCGCCGCCGCTCGCCGGGCCGAACGGGATCTTGCGATGCGCCGAGAGCGCCTGCAGCCACGCCTCCTCGGCCCAGCCGTGCGCGAGCTCGTCGCTGGCGATGCGCTCGAGGTCGGCCGAGTCGAAGGGCAGCAGCATCTCCTCGCGCAGCATCTGCTCGTACGCCGCCTTGCCGATGACGTGGTTGTCGGGCCACGACGCGGCGTGCGCGTCGAGGTAGGCGCGGGTCTCGGCGATCGTCGCCAGCGTCGCGTCGCGCGCGGCGACGAAGCGGGCGAGCACCGCGGCGCGGTTGGCGATCTGCGTCGCCGCCGCCGTGCCCAGCGCATCGGCGAGGAACTCGGGCGCTCCGCCGAGCTGGCGGCTGCCGACGGTGGCGAAGAGGCGCCCCGGCCGCGTCACGAGACGCTGGCCGGCGACGATGTACGCCGGCGCCTGCTCGAGCCGGGCCGTGATGTCGTCCCAGGCCTTGTCGACGTCGGCCTGGGTCGCGCCCTCGCGGCCGACGATCGGCACGCGCAGGAACTGCGAGAACAGCGCCTCGACGATGCGCAGCGCCGGCCCGGCGTAGTCCTTGCGATCGTCCTGGCGCACGAGCAGCTCGTTGAGGCGCTCGTCGAAGTTGGCGCGCAGGAGGCGGACGTCGCCGGCCTCGACGATCGTCGCGCGCGCGCCGGCGTCGCGCGCGATCGTCTCCAGCTCGGCCTTCCAGCCCTGCAGGCGGGCGATGCGTGCAGCGCGGGCCGATTCGCTCGGCAGCGCGAGGCGCGAATCGAACTCCATGAGACCGAGCCCCGAGCCGTGGATCGGATCGTCGGCCGCGCTGGCGGCGACGAAGTCCTCGGCGAGGCGGGTCAGGCGCGCCGCGGTCGGCGTCGGCGCCTGCGCATGGGCGACGAAGGCGACGACGGCGCAGGCGAGGCCGAGCCAGCGTCGACGAGAGGAAGATCGGTCTCTGGGTCGCTCGGGCATCATCGGCTCATGGCGATACGATCGATCGCCCCGGGAGGAATGATGACCGAACTCGCACAACCGCCGCTCCTGCGCTTCCTGTCGTGCGCCCTCGCCGCCCTCGCCCTCGCCCTCGCCGGCTGCGGCAAGCAGGACAGCGCCTCGACCGCGTCGAGCGCCGCGTCGATGCCGGCGACGGCCGCGGCCCGCGTCTACGTCGTCGGCACCGACGCGGCGTACGCGCCCTTCGAGTCGCAGAACGAGAAGGGCGAGATCGTCGGCTTCGACATCGACATCGTCAAAGCCGTCGCGGCCAAGTCGGGCATCGAGGTGAAGTTCGTCAACACGCCGTGGGAAGGCATCTTCAACGCCCTGAAACAGGGCGACCGCGACCTGCTCGTCTCGTCGATCACGATCACCGATGAGCGCAAGCAGACGATGGACTTCAGCGATCCGTATTTCGACGCGCACCAGCTCATCGCCGTGCGCACCGACTCGAAGGTCGCGCACTTCGACGACCTGAAGACGCTCAAGGTGGGCGTGCAGACCGGCACCACGGGAGACGAAGCGATCTCGAAACTGCAGGGCAAGAACAGCACCGACATCAAGCGCTTCGAGTCGACGCCGCTGGCGCTGAAGGAGCTCGAAACCGGCGGCATCGACGCGGTCGTCGCCGACAACGGCGTCGTCGTCAACTACGTGAAGAACAACAGCGGCAACCGGTTCAAGACCGTCAACGACCCGGCCTTCGTGCCCGAGCACTACGGCGTCGCCGTGAAGAAGGGCGATGCCGACCTGCTCGCCAAGCTCAACCAGGGGCTGGCCGCGATCCGCGCCGACGGCACCTACGACCGCATCTACGCGAGCTACCTCGGCGCCGCCGGCGATGCGGCCGCTTCCGCGCCGGCGAAGTAGCAGACACCGGTCGCATCGTGGGCCTGCCGGACCTGCGGTGGAACATCCTCGTCGGCTACGCGCCGCTGTTCGCGCAGGGCCTCTTGATGACGCTCGGACTGACGGCGGTCGCGCTCACCTGCGGCCTCGCGCTCGGCATCGTCCTGGGGCTCGTCAGCAGCTCGGTCGACAGCCCGCGCCCGGCGTCGCCGGTCACCGCGGTGCTCTGGCAATTGATGCGCCTCGTCACGCGCGCCTATGTCGGATTTTTCCGCGGCACGCCGCTCTTCGTCCAGATCCTGCTCGTCCACTTCGCGGTCATGCCGATGCTGATCCAGCCCGACGGCGGCCTCCTGCTGAGCGGCGAGGCGGCGCGCGCGTTCCGCCAGAACCACGGCGCGTTCTTCTCCGGCGCCCTCGCGCTCACGCTCAACTCCGGCGCCTACATCTCCGAGATCCTGCGCGCCGGCATCCAGAGCATCCACGGCGGCCAGACGCAGGCGGCCTACAGCGTCGGCCTCACCCACGCGCAGTCGATGCGCTACGTCGTGCTGCCGCAGGCGCTGCGCCGGATGGTGCCAGCGCTGGTCAACGAGGCAGTGACGCTGGTGAAGGACTCGTCGCTCGTCTCGGCGATCGGCCTGGCCGAGCTCGCGCTCGCCGCGCGCACCGTCGCCGGCGCGTACTCGCGCTACTGGGAGCCGTACCTCTTCATCTCGGCCATCTACCTCGTCATCACGCTGACGCTCTCGACCCTCGCCAAGCGGCTGGAGGCGCCGGCGCACCTGCGCGGTCGCTGAACGCGACTGTGGGCAACGCATGCCGATGCATGCCGGAAAGGTCGATCCGTCACGGCGGCCGGAGCGCATGCCTTGGCTTTACGATGCGCCATGACCACACGCACCCACCCGCCGTTCCGCGCCGACCACGTCGGCAGCTTCCTGCGCCCGAAGCGCCTGCTCGAGGCGCGCGCCGAGCGCGCCGCCGGCAACATCGGCGCGCGGCAGCTGCGCGACGTCGAGGACGACGCGATCGCCGAGATCGTGAAGTTCCAGGAAGACGTCGGCCTGAAAAGCGTCACCGACGGCGAGTTCCGGCGCACCTATTTCCACATCGACTTCCTCGAGCAGCTCGGCGGCGTCAAGACCGACATCCCGGTCACGATCGTCAAGCCCGACGGCACGCAGGAGCTGGCACCGCCGGTGATGCGCGTGATCGACAAGGTGCGCCACGTCAAGGACATCCAGAAGGCCGATTTCGAATACCTCAGGTCGAAGGTGAGCGCCGGCCACACGCCGAAGGTGACGATCCCCTCGCCGACGATGCTGCACTTTCGCGGCGGCCGCGCCGGCATCAGCCGCGAGCACTACCCCGACCTCGAACCCTTCTACCAGGACGTCGCCAATGCCTACGGCGACGAGCTGCGCTCGCTCGCGGCGGCCGGCTGCACCTACGTGCAGATGGACGACACCAACCTGGCCTATCTCTGCGACGACAAGATGCGCGAGGCGGCGCGCTCGCGCGGCGACGATCCCGACGAGCTGCCGCACCGCTACGCGAGCTTCATCAACCGCGTCGTCGCGCAAAAGCCCGCCGGCATGACCCTCGCCGTGCACCTGTGCCGCGGCAACTTCAAGAGCACCTGGGCGGCGCAGGGCGGCTACGAGCCGGTCGCCGAGGCGTTGCTCTCGGAGATGGGCGTCGACGGCTACTTCCTCGAGTACGACGACGCGCGCTCGGGCGACTTCAAGCCGCTGCGCTTCCTGCCCAAGGGCAAGACCGTCGTCCTCGGCCTCGTCACCACCAAGCTCGGCCGGCTCGAGTCGAAGGACGACCTCAAGCGACGCATCGACGAGGCCGCGAAGTACGCGCCGCTCGATCAGCTCTGCCTGTCACCGCAGTGCGGCTTCTCCAGCACCGTGCACGGCAACGACATCGCGGTCGAGGCGCAGCGTGCCAAGCTGAGGCTGATCGTCGAGGTCGCCGACGAGGTCTGGGGCAGGCACTGACCAACGCGCCGGCGCCGCCAAAGGCGGCACCGATGCCTCAGTCGCGGCGCGAGAGTGCCGCGGCGCGCGGCCCGCGCGACGCGATCTTGCGCAGCAGCTCGATCAGGAGCGCGCGCTCCGCGCGCGACAGCGCGGAGAGGGCCGACTCCTCCATCGTCGTCGAGATCCTGTGCGAGCGCTCGGCGAGCGCCCGGCCCCTGGCGGTCAGATGAATGTGCTGCGCGCGCCGGTCGCGCGTGCTGCGCACGCGCTCGACCCAGCCGCGCTCGACCATCCGGTCGAGCGTGACGGCCATGTTCGGCGGCGAGATGTCGAGCGCCTGGCCGAGCTGCTTCTGGTTGACGTCGCCGTTGCTCTTCACGAGCATCAGGATGGTGAACTCGGCGACGCGCAGGTCGAGGCCTTCCATGTGGCCGGCGAAGACCTTGCGCATCTCGAGGGCGGCGCGCGAGGCGGCGTAGCCGACGAGGTGCGCGAGCCCCGAGTCGTCGAGCCGGCGGGGCGCGGCCTTCGCCAGCACCTCCTCGGCGCTCACGCGCCGGCCTTCTTGCGCGACGCGCCGAGGTAGGTCTCGATCACCCTCGGGTCCCTCGCGAGGTCCTCGGCCGGGCCCTGCAGGGCGATCTCGCCCATCTCGAGGACGTAGCCGTAGTCGGCGACCTCGAGCGCGGCGCGCGCGTTCTGCTCGACGAGCAGGATCGTCACGCCGGTCGCGCGCAAGGCGGTGATGGTCGAGAAGATGTCGCGCACGACGAGCGGCGCGAGGCCGAGGCTCGGCTCGTCGAGCATGAGCAGCGCGGGCTTGCCCATCAGGGCGCGGCCGACGGCGAGCATCTGCCGCTCGCCGCCCGAGAGCGTGCCGGCGAGCTGGGCGCGCCGCTCGCGCAGGCGCGGAAAGAGCATGAAGACATCGTCGAGCGACTTCGCGCTGTCCTTGTGGCCGAGCCGCACCTGCCGGTAGGCGCCGAGCAGGAGGTTGTCCTCCACCGACATGGTCGAGAAGAGCGCCCGCGTCTCGGGCACCAGCGCCATGCCGAGCATCACGCGCTCCTCGAGCGAACGCAGCCCGACCGGTCGGCCGTCGTACTCGATCTGGCCGCGCGCCGGCAGCACGCCCATCAGCGCGTTGAGGAGCGTCGACTTGCCGGCGCCGTTCGGGCCGATGACGGTGATGACCTTGCCGGCCCGCGCGGTGATCGTGAGGCCGTGCAGGACCTCGGCGCGGCCGTAGCCGGCGTGGAGGTCCTTGACATTGAGCAGCAGCTCAGCCATTTGCTTTCTCGGAGTTCTGCGCTGCGCGCGAGACCGCGCCGGGTCCGGGCCCGGCATCCCCGGTAACTTTCATTTGCTGGCCCAAATGAAAGTCACCCAAGCAAAAGGCCTGAACACGATCTGACCTGCTCGATTCGGCTGCAGGGTTCGGCCGGCGAAGTGCAGAGCCGACTTGAATCATCGCGCGCTCGGGAAGAAGAGCAATTGCATTGGCTCTTCGTCTCAAGCGCCCAGCGGCACGAAGCGAACCGGTCAACGCCGGCTGAACCCTCGTGCCGAAGCGTGACGCCGACATCGTGTCGGGCCCTTTGCTTGGGTTACTTTCATTTGGGCCCGCAAATGAAAGTGACCCGCCATGCCCGGGCGGGACCGGGCGGGCTGCTGCAAGTGCGATAGAAAGCCGCATCAATGCTCCGTCCCGAGATACGCGGCACGCACCGCAGGCGACGCCTGCACCTCGTCCGGCGTGCCTTCGATCAGCTTCGTGCCGAACTCCATCACCACGACCCGGTCGACGAGCCCCATCACCAGATCCATGTCGTGCTCGACGAGCAGGATCGACAGGCCCTCGCTGCGCAGCTGGCGCAGCACGTCGGCGAGTCCCTCCTTTTCCTTCAGGCGCAAGCCCGCGGCCGGCTCGTCGAGCAAGAGCAGCGTCGGGTCGGCGCACAGGGCACGCGCGATCTCCATCAGCCGCTGCTGGCCGAGGGCGAGGTTGCCGGCCTGCTCGTGCATCAGCGCGTCGATGCCGATGCGCCGGAGCTGGCGCTCGGCCTCCTTCATGAGCCGGCGCTCCTCGGCGCGGTCGGTGCGCAGCATCGCCGCCGGCACGCCGTGGCGGCCGCGCAGATGGGCGCCGAGGGCCACGTTCTCGAGCACGGTCATGCCGGCGATCATCTTCACGTGCTGGAAGGTGCGCGAGACGCCGAGACGCGCGATCTCGCGCGAGCGGAGCGAATCGATGCGCTGGCCTAGCAGCAGGACCTCGCCGCTCGTCGCCGGCAGCACGCCGGTGACGAGGTTGAAGGTCGTCGACTTGCCGGCGCCGTTCGGGCCGATCAGGCCGAGGATCTCGCCCGCCTTCACCTGGAAGCTGACGTCGTTGACGGCGACCAGGCCGCCGAACGCCTTGCGTGCTGAGCGCACGTCGAGCACGACCGCGCCGTGCGGCGGGCGCGAGCGCGACCGCAGCGGCTCGGCGTCGGCCCAGTCGACCTTGCGGCGCACACGCGGCAGGACGGCGTCGACGAAGGCCCAGATGCCGTCGCGCGCGTACTGGAGGACGAACACGAGCAGGAAGCCGAAGACGATCACCTCGTAGTTGCCGCTCGTGCCCATCAGCCTGGGCAGCCAGACCTGGAGCTGGTCCTTCAGGATCTGGACGACGCCGGCGCCGACGAGCGCGCCCCAGACGTAGCCGACACCGCCGAGCACGGCCATGAACAGGTACTCGATGCCCATGTTCAGGCCGAACGGCGACGGGTTGACGGTGCGCTGGAAGTGCGCGAAGAGCCAGCCCGAGACGCTCGCGAGCAGGGCGGCGAGCACGAACGCCGTCACCTTCACGCGGAAGGTGTCGACGCCCATCGCCTCGGCCATCGTCGTGCCGCCCTTGACCGCGCGCAGCGCGCGGCCCGCACGCGAATCGAGCAGGCGGGTGGCGGCGATCGACGCGGCGACGACGATGACCCAGAGCAGGTAGAAGAAGGTCCGGCCGGTGTTGAGAGAGATGCCGAAGAACGAGAGCGCGGGGATGCCGAGCAGGCCGTCGTACTTGCCGAGGAAGTCGAGGTTGCCGAGCAGGTAGAAGAGGCTGAGGCCCCAGGCGATGGTCGCGAGCGGCAGGTAGTGGCCCGACATGCGCAAGGTCACCCACCCGAGCAGCAGCGCCGCGACCGCGGTGAGCACGAGACCGATCCAGACCGTGAACCATGGCGAAATGCCGTAGCTGAGGGTGAGGTAGGCGGCGGTGTACGCGCCCAGGCCGACGAAGGCCGCCTGGCCGAACGACGTGAGGCCGGCGATGCCGGTGAGCAGCACGAGGCCGATGACGACGAGCGTGTACAGGCCGATGTAGTTCGCCTGCGTGATCCAGAACTCGGGCACGGGCGAGAGCGGCATCAGCGCGAGCGCGACGATGAAGGCGATGAAGGCGATGCGGCGAAAGATCATGGCGTCGGCCCGCCGCCGGGCCGCCCCAAGGCGGGCCGCGCCCCCTCGGGGGGCAGCGACCGGAAGGAGCGCAGCGACTGATGAAAGCGTGGGGGCATCATCACTCTTCGTCGTCGTCCGGTCCCTGCTGGAACGAGCGCCACAGCAGCACGGGGATGATCAGCGTGAAGACGATCACCTCCTTGAACGCGCTCGCATAGAACGAGCTGAAGCTTTCGAGAACGCCGACGAGGAGCGCGCCGAGCGCAGCCGCCGGATAGCTCGCCATGCCGCCGAAGATCGCGGCGACGAAGCCTTTCAGGCCGATGAGGAAGCCCGAGTCGTAGAAGATCGTCGTCGTCGGCCCGATCAGCAGGCCCGAGAGCGCGCCGATGAAGGCCGCCAGGGCGAAGCTCAGCTTGCCTGCGCCCGAGGTCGAGATGCCCATCAGACGCGCGCCGAGCCGGTTGACCGCCGTCGCGCGCAGCGCCTTGCCGCGCAGCGTCCGCTCGAAGAAGAGGAAGAGCGCGACGATCAGCACGATCGAGGCGGCGAAGATGAACACCGTCTGGCCGGAGAGCGTGAGCGGACCGGCGGCGAAGCGCACGTCCCAGAAGCTCGGGTTGCGAAAGCCCTCGGCGCCGAAGAAGACGAGGCCGAGGCCGGTGAGCGCGAAGTGGACGCCGACCGAGACGATCAGCAGCACCAGCACCGTCGCATCGGCCAGGCGCTGGAAGGCGAGGCGATAGACGAGCGGCCCGAGCATCGTCACGATCGCGAGCGTGAGCGCGCTCTGCACGAGCAGGTGGAGCTTGAGCGGCGCCGCCCAGACCGTGAGCGCCGTGACGATCACCGGCGCCGCGAGGGTTTGCACGAGGCCGCGCACGATCGTCTTCGTCGGCAGGCCGCGCCGGAACGCGTCGACGAGATCGATGATCGCGCTCAGCAGCGCGAGCGCGAGCAGCAGCCAGACCGTGCCCGGCACCTTGCCGAGCTGGAACAGCGCCAGCGTCAGCGCGCCGTAGGCGACGAACTCGCCCTGCGGGATGAAGATGACGCGCGTGACCGCGAACACCAGGACGATCGCGAGCGCCAGCAAGCCGTAGACGGCGCCGTTGGTGGCGCCGTCGAGCAGAAGAATGCTGGCGATGGAGAAGTCCATGCGATGTACGGGCGCGACTCAGTCAACGATCCGCGGCGGCCGCCACGATAACCGCACGATGGGCCACGCCTGATCCGCCGCGCCCGATTCGACCCCCCTGACTCAGCGGGCCTCGATCAACGCACGACCTGCCAGTCGCCGTTCACGACCTTCAGGAGCACGCCGGTCTCGGGCGTGTAGCCGAAGTGGTCGGTCGCCGTCCAGTGCAGGACGCCCTGCGACACCGGCGTGCGGCCCATGGTCTCGAACGCGTCCTTCAGGGCGGCGCGGAACTCGGGCGTGCCGGGCTTGGCCTTCTTGAGCGCGATCGGCACCGCCTTCTGGAGGACGATCATGACGTCGAACGCGTGCGCGGCGAACTGGTTCGCCGAGCCCTTGCCGTAGGCCGCCTCGAAGGCGGTCTTGAACTGCATGCCGAGCGCCTTGCTGGCGTTCGAGTCGGGCAGCTTCTCGGCGACGACCGCCGGGCCTGACGACACGAACGTGCCTTCGACGTCGGCGCCGCCGATGCGGATCAGGTCCATCGTCGCCGCGCCGTGGGTCTGGTAGATCTTGCCCTTCGGGTAGCCACGCTCGACCAGTCCCTTTTGCGGCATGGCTGCGCCGCTACCGGAGGCCGCGATCAGGATCGCGTCGGGATTGGCGCTCATCAACTTGAGCGCCTGGCCCGTCACCGAGGTGTCGCTGCGCGCGAAGCGCTCGACGTCGACCTGCTTGATGCCCGCCTTCTCGGCCGCCGCGCCGAGGTCCTTGAGCCAGGCCTCGCCGTAGCCGTCGGAGTAGCCGAGGAAGCCGTAGGTCTTGACGCCGAGCTTCTTCCAGTGCTCGATGATCGGGATCGCCATGACCGCGGTCGACTGCGGCATGCGAAACGACCAGCCGTCCTTGCCTTCGGGAAGGTTCGCCGGCGAGAGCATCAGCTGCACCGTCTTGCCTTCGGAGCAGACGTCGGCCATCGCCACGGCGACCGGCGTGGTCACCGAGCCGACGATGACGTCGGCCTTGTCTTCGGTGATCAGGCGGCGCGTGTTCTGCACGCCCTTGGTCGTGTCGGTCGCATCGTCCAGGATGATGACGTTGAGTTTCTCGCCGGCGATCTCCTTCGGCCAGAGGGCGATGCCGTTCTTGGTCGGGATGCCGAGCGCCGAGGTCGGGCCGGTGAGCGAGATGCTGACGCCGATCGTGAGGTCGGCGAGCGCGAGCGGTGCAAAGGTCGCGCCGAAGGCGGCGGCGAGGGCCGTGACGAGCAGTCGAGGGGTCTTCATCGTGATGTCTCCTGGGGCGGGGTCGAAAGGGTGGGGAAGCGGTCGAAGGTTCGCATCATTCGGATGTCATTCGCAATTCATTCACAGAGAGCGCGGATGTCGTCGGGGATCGGGATGGCGCGCAGGCGATCGGGGTTGTCGGGGTCGCGTCGCACGAAGGCGCGCGTCTCGCGGCCTTCGCAGATCAGCGTCTCGCCGCGCGTGACGCGGTGGTGCTGGACGAAGACCTTGGCGCGCCACTCCTCGACGTGGGTCGCGATCGAGAGCTCCTCGGCGTAGGTCGCAGAAGTGACGAACCGGGTCGAGATCTCGAGCAGCGGCGTGCCGACGATGCCGCGCGTCTTCACCAGCTCGCGCCACGGTGGCACGCCGCACTGCATGAAGAACGAGAGCGCCGCGGCGTCGATCCAGCGCTGGAAGTTCGGATAGAAGACGATGCCCGCGGGATCGCAGTCGCCGAACTGCACCGTCACCCGGTGGTGGGTTGTCCTGGCCATGTCGCGGTCCGGTCTCAGGGGCGGCGCGGCACGAGCACGTCGCGGTCGCGGCCGAGGTAGAGACGCTCGACGTCGGCGTCGCGGTGCGTCAGCACGGCGCGCTGGTTGATCGAGCCCTTGTCGGTGACCTCGCCGCGGTCGATCGAAGCCGGCTCGGCGAGCACGAGGGCGCGCGCCACGCGGGTCGAGCTGCCGGTGCCGCTGGCCCAGAGCGAATCGACGAGGCGCTGCAGGAATTCGCGCACGTTCGCATCGCCGAGGGCGATGTGTGGGGATGCGTTCGCCGGCAGGCCTGCCATCGCGCGGCACGCGTCGAGGCGCAGGAACAGCAGGATGCCGATCTCGTCGCGGTTGATGCCGGCGATCACCACGTCCTGCACCAGCGGGTCGCCGGCGGCGATGATCTTCGCGCGCAGCGGCCCGACCGAGACGAAGGTGCCGGTCGAGAGCTTGAAGTCCTCGGCGATGCGGCCGTCGAACATGAAGCCGCGGCCCGGGTCGGCCGCGTCCATCGGCTTGGCGGCGTCGCCGCTGCAGTAGAAGCCTTCGTCGTCGAAGTGCTCGGCCGTCTGCTCGGGCGCGCGCCAGTAGCCCGGCGTGACGTTCGGGCCGCGGTAGCGCACCTCCTGCTTGGCGCCCTGGCCGCTCCCATCAGGCACGAGCTTCAACTCGACGCCCGGCGCGGGCAGGCCGATGTGGGCCGACTTCACGTCGTGGGCGTTGGCGCAGATCGCGAACGGCGACGTCTCGGTCATGCCCAGGCCGGTGAGCATCCTGATCCGCTCGCCGCATTCCTGCTCGGCGACGCGGTCGAGCTTGTCCCACACCGGCTGGGCCAGGCCGGCGCCGGAAAAGAAGAACATCCGGACGCGGCTGAAGAGCGTCTTCCTGAGCTGCTCGTCGACCTCGAGCGCGTTGGCGATCTCCTCGAAGCCCTTGGGCACGTTGAAGTAGATCGTCGGCGCGATCTCGCGCAGGTTGCGCAGCGTCTCGCCGATCAGCGCCGGCGTCGGCTTGCCTTCGTCGATGTAGAGCGTGCCGCCGTTGTAGATCACGAGCCCGACGTTGTGGTTGCCGCCGAAGGTGTGGTTCCAGGGCAGCCAGTCGACCAGCACCGGCGGCTCGTCGGCGAGCTGGCGGAAGCACTGGCGGATCATCTGCTGGTTCGAGCACAGCATGCGCTGCGTGTTGACGACGGCCTTGGGCTGCTTGGTCGAGCCCGAGGTGAAGAGGAACTTGGCGATCGTGTCGGCGTCGACCTTCGCATGCGCTGCGTCGACCGCGGCGGTGGGCACGGTCGCGAGCAGGTCCGCGAACGGCGTCGTCGCACGATCGTCGAGGCGGCCTTCCGTGAGGACGACCGGCGTGTCGGCCGGAACGATCGCGGCGATTGCCTTGGCGTACTGCGGCCCGCTCGCGAACACGAGCCCGGGCGTGAGCGTGGCGAAGACGTGGCGCAGCTTGCCGTAGTCCTGGGACACCAGCGAGTAGGCCGGCGACACCGGCGCGAACGGCACGCCGGCGAGCATCGCGCCGAGGCCGAGCAGGAGATGCTCGATGTCGTTGTCGGAAAGGATGGCGACCGGCCGCTCGGCCGACAGGCCGCGATCGATCAGCGCCTGCGCGACCCCGCGCGCGGCGGCCAGCGCTTCGCCGTAGCTGACGCGGCGCCAGTCGCCGCTTGCGACGCGCTTGGCGATCAGCGTGCGCTCCGGCGTGCGCTCGGCCCATTCGAGGAAGCGATCGGTGAGCCGCAGCGGATACGGCGCGAGCGGTTCGCGCGAGACGACGAGCGTCGAGCCGTCGGCGCGGCGGGTGATCGTCGCCTCGAGCGAGCCGCCGAGCAACAGCGCGCGATAGCGCGGCCCGCTCGCGCCGACCTCGCGTCCGGCGGCCGCGTCGGCGCTCACGCCTTCTTCACCTTCCCGGCCTTGCCGTCGAGGAAGGCGCGCACGCGCAGCTTGGCCGCCTCGTCGCCGGAAGCGATCGCCGCCATCAGCGATTCGACGAAGAGACCCTGGTCCTGCGCCATGTCGGCGATGCGCGGCAGGGCGTGCATGACGGCGAAGTTCGAAAGCGGCGCGTTGGCGGCGATCTTTTCGGCGAGGGCGAATGCCTTGTCGAGGCCGGCGCCGGCGTCGACAAGGTACTGCGAGACGCCGATCGCGAGGCCCTCGGCAGCGTCGTAGACGCGGCCGGTGAGCATCATGTCGGTCATGCGCGCGACGCCGATCAGGCGCGGGATGCGCGCCGAGCCGCCGCCGCCGACGAAGAGGCCGCGCTGCCCTTCGGGCAGGCCGTAGAACGCGCTCTGCTCGGCGACCCGCACATGGCACGAGGCGGCGAGCTCGAGGCCGCCGCCGACGACCGCGCCGTGCAGCACGGCGATCACCGGCACGCGCCCGAACTGGATCTGCTCGAAGGCCGCATGCCACGAGCGCGAGTGGACGATGCCTTCGGCGACGCTGCGCTCGGAGATCTCCGAGAGGTCGAGGCCGGCGCAAAAGTGATCGCCCTCGCCGCTCAGAACGACCGCGCGCGTCGCCTCCGGCAGATTGACAAAGCAGGTGTGGAGCTGGGCGACGAGCGTGTCGCTCACGGCGTTGCGCTTGGCCGGGCGGTTCAGACGCACGTGCAGGACTGCGCCGCGCGCCTCGATGGCGAGCAGATCGAGCGCGAGGAGCGTCGCGGACAGCGCGGGGACGTCTGCGGCGCGATCGGGGACTGGCTTCATTGGTTAATCCTAGTAAACAAGGGCGGACGCTCACATAGGGACTTCCCACCCAACCCATTTTTACGGAAAACCTCTGGCGACGGCCAAAATATGATTATTTCAGTGAACTGAACCGAGATGACCCGGGCCGGCGATGGGCACTGGCGTCGATGCCGAAACGCGAGCCGGCTCGCGTCCGCTGGAGACTCCGATGAACAGCTCTCACGTCGCCGCAGGCGTCACGTTCGCGGCGACGCTGTCGTTCCCGAACACAAGCTTCACCCCGGGTCGCGCTCGCGCCCGCTCTGCCCGTATCCGCAGGTCGCGCGCTACAACGGCAGCGGCAGCCTCGAGCTCGCGTCGAGCTTCACCTGCCAGTGACGGCGCGCTGATGGCGGACACTTGGGGGACGGCCCGCACCGGTGCGGGCCGCTCGCCAGGAGTCTCCGTCATGCTGCGCAGTCCCATCCGTCTCGCCACCGCGCTCGCGCTGGCGCTGGCGCTGGTCGCCACAGGCGCCGCCGCACAGGCGCCCGCGCCCGCGTGGCCGACCAGGCCGATCCGGATGATCGTCACCTTCCCGCCCGGCGGCTCGTCCGACGCGGTGGTGCGCATCGTCGCGCCCAGGTTCGGTGAGCGGCTCGGCCAGCAGGTCATCGTCGACAACCGGCCCGGCGCCGGTGGCAACATCGGC
>CAJDUN010000138.1_pt1 | contig 15043 bp, 12 predicted proteins | sample 7390741 | NCBI WGS metagenome assembly CAJDUN01 (sample SAMEA7055660, study PRJEB34461) | soil metagenome | biome: terrestrial ecosystem; feature: Peninsula; material: soil | place: Antarctica | collected 2016 | reverse complement strand
TGCGGCATCCGGATGTCCATGAGCACCACGTCTGGGTCGAGCTCACGTACAAGAGCAACAGCCTCCGCACCGTTTGCGGCCTCGCCGCACACCTGGAAGTCGGGCTGCTGCTCGAGGACAAAGATGTGACCAACATTCCGATGCTTGCAACTGATCCTTATGGCGAGTTTCTGCCAGGGGCCAACGGCCTCCCGCAGTACGTCACCGAGACCGGACTCGTCGAGGGCAATCTCACCACTCCGGTGGCAGTGCCGGCGAATGTGAAGTACTTCGACACTCCGTTCCTGACCGATATTGCGCACAATGCGGATCCGTCGCCACAAGACACCGACCACAATCCGGCGACCCCGCCGGTGGCGCCGGCGCCAGATGCCGACAACACGGCATCAGCTGACTTTGCTAGCCAGGCACCGGGTACGTATGACGATGAAATGCTTGATGCGCACTTCATCGCCGGCGATGGTCGGGTCAACGAAAACATTGCGCTGACAACGATCCACCAGGTCTTCCATTCTGAACATGACCGACTCGTGGACGACATCCAGCACACGCTCGACACAAATCCGGGCCTGCTCGCGGCGTACAAAGCAGTGAACACCACATCGAGCGATCCGTTGCAGAAAACCTTTGGTTACGGAGATCGGCTCTTCCAGGCCGCGCGCTTCGTGACGGAAATGGAATATCAGCACTTGGTGTTCGAAGAATTCGGCCGGAAGATTCAGCCTGCCATCAGGCCGTTCCATGTCTATCAACCCGACATTGAGCCAGCGGTCCAAGCCGAGTTCGCGCATGCGGTTTATCGATTTGGGCACTCGATGCTTGATGACACCGTCGCGCGCACCAACATCGATGGTTCTGACAACTCAGTGCCACTGCTGAACGCATTCCTGAATCCGCCGGAGTATTTCAATGGTGGCTCGGCGGGAACGCTAACGCCCGAACAGGCAGCTGGCAGTGTGGTCATGGGTTCAGCAGACCAGATCGGCAACGAACTCGACGAATTCGTGAACGAGACGCTGCGCAACAACAACGTGCACCTGATGACCGACCTGGAGCAGTTCGACGAGGCCAGCCTCACTGCCGTCCCAGTGGACGGTGCTTGCGAGATTGCCGAGACAGGCGAAGTTGCGGTTCATGGACGCGAGGTAGATCGGGTCGTAGTGCATCTCGAGAAGGTCGCGCACGACGTCGGCCGTTGCGCCGGCACGGGCCTTTTCCTGCCATGCGTCGACGACGACATTTCCGCGCAGGGTCCGCAAGGCGTCCAGACGGTCGCAGAACGCGGCTGTGTCGGTGACGAAGAAGTCGTACTCGCGCAGCAACAGCGCCACCCTGTCGGCGAAAGCGAGCTCGAGCCAGAGGCAGGGTGACGAGCGCATGCGCTGTATCAGCGGCTCGGGCACGCGCAGCTCGCCGATCTTCTTGCTCTCGCTCTCGACGAACACCGGCCGTGCGGGGTCGAGCTGGCGCAGGGCGTGCCAGACGCGGGTGTCGAAGTGCTTCTGCGACGGCTGCTCGCTGCCGGGCACGAGGCCGAGCACCGAACCGCGATGGTTGGCGAGCGTTTCGAGGTCGAGCACCTGCGCGCCTGCGGCGGCGAGCGCGGCGAGCAGCCGGCTCTTGCCCGAGCCGGTCGGCCCGCAGACGACGCGCCAGTCGAAGCGCGCAGGCAGCGTCTCGAGCTCGGCGACGACGGCGCGCCGGAACTCTCGATAGCCGCCCTCGAGCACGTGGACGCGAAAGCCGATCTGGTCGAGCACCGTCGCCAGCGCGCCACTGCGCTTGCCGCCGCGCCAGCAGTAGACGAGCGGCATCCACTCGCGTGGCTTGGCCATGACTTCGCCTTCGACGTGCCGGGCGATATTGCGAGCGACGAGCGCCGCGCCTCGCTTCTTCGCCTCGAAGGGCGAGGTCTGCTTGTACTCGGTGCCGATCGCAGCGCGCTCCCCGTCGCTCAGAGACGGCCAGTTCACGGCGCCCGGCAGTCGATCCTCTGCAAACTCGCTCTCCGAGCGCGCATCGACGATCGAATCGAAGCGCGAGAGGTCGGCGATCGCGTCCGTCGCCGTGATCGAGGCGAGGCTCACGCGATCGCGTCGAGCATCTCGGTCTCGATCTGAAGCTGCAGCTTGTTCTGCTGCAGTGCGCTGCCATCGATGAGGAAGGTGTCCTCGACGCGCTCGCCGAGGGTCGTGATCTTGGCCAACTGCAGGTTGATGTTGTGGCGCGCGAGCACGCGGGAGATCGCGTAGAGCAGTCCAGAGCGGTCGCTGGCCGAGACGGCGAGCAGCCAGCGCTGGGCGCGCTCGTCGGGCCGCAGCGTGACGCGCGGCGTGATCGGGAACGAGCGCACGCGCCGCGAGATGCGGCCGCGTCCCGGCTCGGGCAGCGGGCCGGTGCCTTGCAGCGCCAGCCCGAGCTGGTTCTCGACGTAGGCGGTGAGGTCGCGGTAGTGCGCCTCCAGGCTCGGGCTGACGACCAGGAAGGTGTCGAGCGCATAGCTGATCGTCGTCGTGTGGACCTTGGCGTCGAGGATGTCGAAATTGGCGCTGTCGAAGTAGCCGCAGGTGCGCGCGAACAGGTCCTGCCGGTCGGGCGCGTAGACGAGCACCTGGATGCCCAGGCCGAGCGGGCTGACGCGGGCGCGCACGACCGGCAACTGCGAATCGACCCGGTCGACCAGCGAGCGCGTGTGCCAGGCGATCTCGCTCGCGTCGTGGCGCGCGAAGTAGCTGATCTCCAGCGTGCGCCAGAGCGGCACCTCGACCGTGCCGGGCAGCATCGCCAGATTCAGCAGCAGGCGCGCTTCCAGCTTCTTGGCCTCGATCTCGGCGTCGAGGTTCGGCCTCGCGCCGCCGAGCGCGCGCAGCGTGAGGCGATAGAGGTCCTCGAGGAGCTTGCCCTTCCACGCGTTCCACACCTTGGGGCTCGTGCCACGCACATCGGCGACGGTGAGCAGGTAGAGCGCCGTGAGGCGGCGCTCGTTACGCACCGCGGCCGCGAAATCGGCGATCACGTCGGGGTCGGAGAGGTCTTCCTTCTGGGCGATGCGCGACATCGTCAGGTGCTCGGCGACGAGGTACTCGACCAGCGACGCGTCATCGCCCTTGACGCCGTGGTCGCGGCAGAATCGCCGCGCCTCGCGCATGCCGAGCTCGGAGTGGTCGCCGCCACGTCCCTTGGCGATGTCGTGGAAGAGGGCGGCGATGTAGAGCACCCACGGCCGGTCGAAGGTCGACGCCAGCTGCGAGCAGAACGGGTACTCGTGCGCGTGCTCGGGGATGAAGAAGCGGCGGACGTTGCGCAGCACCATGAGGATGTGCTGGTCGACCGTGTAGACGTGGAACAGGTCGTGCTGCATCTGGCCGACGATGCGACGGAAGGCCCAGAGGTAGCGGCCGAGCACGCTGGTCTCGTTCATCAGCCGGAAGGCGTGGGTCTGGCCCTCCGCCGACTTCAGGATCTTCATGAACGTCGCGTGGTTCACCGGGTCGCGCCGGAACGTCGCGCTCATCAGGTGGCGCGCGTTGTAGAGCGCGCGCAGCGTCCGTGCCGAGAGGCCCTTGGGCCCGACCGTCTGCTGGTAGACGAGGAAGGTCTCGAGGATGGCGTGCGGGTCGCGCTCGTAGAGGTCGTCGCTCGCGACCTCGAGCATGCCGCCCTTCTCGAGGAACTTCGCCGAGATCGGCCGCATCGGCGCGTCCTCCAGCCCGGAAATGCGCTCCTCGATGTTGAGCATCAGGATCTGGTTCAGCTGGGTCACCGCCTTGGCGGCCCAGTAGTAGCGGCGCATCAGCCGCTCGGACGCGCGCTGGCCGCCGATCGAACGGTAGCCGAAGCTCTCGGCGACGGCGGTCTGCAGGTCGAACACGAGCCGGTCTTCGCGCCGCCCGGCGATCGCGTGGAGGCGGGCGCGGATCAGCTTCAGGATGCCCTCGTTCCTCTGCAGCTGGCGCACCTCGAAGGGAGTGATCAGGCCGTGTGCGGCGAGCCGGTGCCAGGTTCGGCCGAAGCCGGCCGCGCGCGCGACCCAGATCACGGTCTGCAGGTCGCGCAGGCCGCCCGGGCTCTCCTTGCAGTTGGGCTCGAGCGAGTACGGCGTGTTCTCGTACTTCTGCTGGCGCTGTCGCATCTCCAGCGTCTTCGCGCGCAGGAACGCCGCAGGGTCCATGGCCGCGTCGATCGCCGCCCTGAACTGGGCGAAGACGCGGCGGTCGCCGCACAGATGACGCGCCTCGAGCATGGCCGTCTGCACGGTGACTTCGGAGAGCGCGAGGGCGACGCACTCGTCGACCGTGCGAACGCTCGAGCCGATCTCGAGGCCGGCGTCCCAGCACGCCGTGATGAAGTTGCCGGTGACGTCGCGGCGACCCACGTCGTCGACGGCGTCGCCCGGCGGCAGCAGGACGAGCACGTCGACGTCGGAGTAGGGGAAGAGCTCGCCGCGTCCGTAGCCGCCGACCGCGACGAGCGCCGCATCGGCGGGCATCCGTGCCGTCGTCCAGAGCTCGAGCAGCGTCGCGTCGACGTCGGCGGAGAGGTCGCGCAGCAGGCGCAGCGCGGCGCGCGCCGTCGGCCGCGCGGCGAGGAACTGCCGGAGTCGGGCCGCTTTCGCCTCCTGGAACCGCGCACGCACGCCGGGCCGAGGCTCCGCGTCGACCGCGACCGGCATCGCGACGCGGCTGTCCATGTGCTCCGGCTCAGGCCGCGACGAACGCCGGCGGCGGCGGCGACCCGGCCGAGAGCGTCATCACCTCGTAGCCGGCGTCGGTGACGAGGATCGTGTGCTCCCACTGCGCCGAGAGCGAGCGGTCGCGCGTGACGATGGTCCAGCCGTCGCCCGCCTCGCGGATCTCGCGCTTGCCGGCGTTGATCATCGGCTCGATGGTGAAGGTCATGCCAGCCTTGAGCTCGTCGAGCGTGCCGGGCTTGCCGTAGTGGAGCACCTGGGGATCCTCGTGGAAGCGCGTGCCGATGCCGTGACCGCAGAATTCGCGCACCACCGAAAAGCCATTGCCCTCGGTGAAGGTCTGGATCGCGAAGCCGATGTCGCCCAGGCGCACGCCGGGCTTGACCTTGACGATCCCCTTCCACATCGCGTCGTAGGTCAGCTGCACGAGACGCTTCGCTGCGATCGAGCCCTCGCCGACGATGAACATCCGGCTGGTGTCGCCATGCCAGCCGTCCTTGATGACCGTGACGTCGATGTTGACGATGTCGCCGTTCTTGAGCGGCCGGTCGTTCGGGATGCCGTGGCAGACCTGGTGGTTGATCGAGGTGCAGATCGACTTCGGGTACGGCGTGTAGCCCGGCGGCGCGTAGTTGAGCGGCGCGGGGATCGCGTCCTGCTCGCCGACGATGTAGTCGTGGGCGAGCTTGTCGAGCGCTTCGGTCGAGACGCCAGGGTTGACGTGCGGCGTGAGCATGTCCAGCACCTCGGATGCGAGGCGCCCTGCGATGCGCATGCCGGCGGCGTCGGCGTCGTTCTTGATCGATATCGTCATCGGAGAATTATCGCATCGGCGCTCTAGAATCGCGGGTTTCCACCGAGGTCGCCCTGGTGCCCCAGGCCCGTGACGCCACCGATTCCCCGGACCGCCGAACGCCGCGCGTGACGACGACCCTGCCCAAGCATCTCGCCCGCTTCGAAGGCGGCAACGCCTTGCCGGCGTATCGAGCCGCCGCCTTGCTGGAACTCGTGCGCGGCGCGGCCGCCCGGGTCGAGGCCATCGCCGCCCGGTACGTCCACTGGGTCTGGAGCGACAGCGCGCTGTCGCGCCACGACGCCGATCGCCTCGAGTCGCTGCTGCGCTACGGCGATCCGGCGCAGCCGCTCGACGTGTCGGAGAGGATCGTCGTCGCGCCGCGCGTCGGCACCATCTCGCCCTGGGCCTCGAAGGCGACCGACATCGCGCGCAACTGCGGCATCGACGTTCATCGGATCGAGCGGGTGGCCGAGTATTCGCTGCGACTGAAAAAGCCGCTGCTCGGCCGCGTTGCGCCGCTCGATGAGAGCGAGCGCGTCGCGATCGCTGCGCTGCTGCATGACCGCATGATCGAGTGCGTGTTCTTCGATCCGGCCGATGCACGCCATCTTTTCGACGAGCAGCCGGCCAAGCCGAGCGTCGCCGTCGACGTGCTCGGCGGCGGCCGCGCGGCGCTGGAAGCGGCCAACGTGGAGTTCGGCCTCGCGCTCTCCGGCGACGAGATCGACTACCTGCACGACGCCTTCCGCGCGCTCGAGCGCAACCCGAGCGACGTCGAGCTGATGATGTTCGCCCAGGCCAACAGCGAGCACTGCCGGCACAAGATCTTCAACGCCCGCTTCACGATCGACGGCGAGGAGCAGGCGCAGTCGATGTTCGCGATGATCCGCAACACCCATGCGCTCGCGCCGCAGCACACGGTCGTCGCGTACAGCGACAACGCGTCGGTGATGGAAGGCGGCGTGGTCCAGCGCTGGATGCCCGAGGGCTACACCAACGCGCCACGCTACTCCGGCCGCGACGAGCTCAGCCACGTGCTGATGAAGGTCGAGACGCACAACCACCCGACGGCGATCTCACCGTTCCCGGGCGCGTCGACCGGCGCCGGCGGCGAGATCCGCGACGAAGGCGCGACCGGCCGCGGCTCGAAGCCGAAGGCAGGACTCACCGGCTTCACCGTGTCGAACCTGCACCTGCCGCCGCTGGACGGCGCCGCCGTGACCGACGAGCCCTGGGAGCGCGAGCGCTACGGCAAGCCCGACCACATCGCCGGCGCGCTGCAGATCATGATCGACGGGCCGCTCGGCGCCGCCGCGTTCAACAACGAGTTCGGCCGGCCGAACCTCGCCGGCTACTTCCGAGTCTACGAGCAGACCGTCGACGGCCAGCGGCGCGGCTATCACAAGCCGATCATGATCGCCGGCGGCCTCGGCTCGATCGCAGCGACGCAGACGCACAAGATCGAGTTCCCGGCCGGCACGCTGCTCATCCAGCTCGGCGGTCCCGGCATGCGCATCGGCATGGGCGGCGGCGCGGCCAGCTCGATGGCGGCCGGCGCGAATGCGGCCGCGCTCGATTTCGACTCGGTCCAGCGCGGCAACCCCGAGATCCAGCGACGCGCGCAGGAGGTCATCAACCATTGCGCCGCACTCGGCGATTCGAACCCGATCCTCGCGATCCACGATGTCGGCGCCGGCGGCATCTCGAACGCTTTTCCCGAGCTGATCGACGGCGCAGGTCGTGGCGCGCGCTTCGACCTGCGCAAGGTGCCGGTCGAGGAGAGCGGCCTGGCGCCCAAGGAGATCTGGTGCAACGAGAGCCAGGAGCGCTACGTGATGGCGGTCGCGGCCGAGGCGCTGCCGCTCTTCGACGCGATGTGCCTGCGCGAGCGCTGCCCTTACGCGGTCGTCGGTGTCGCGACCGAGGCGCGCCAGCTCGTCGTCGGCGCGCTCGATCTCGGATCGACCGATGACAGGCAAGACGCATCGGCCGTGATCGACATGCCGCTCGACGTGCTGCTCGGCAAGCCGCCGAAGATGCATCGCGACGTGCGCCGCCTGCAGGTCGAGACGCCGGCACTCGACCTCGGCGACGTCAGGCTCGAACAGGTCGCCTTCGACGTCCTGCGCCACCCGACCGTCGCCAGCAAGCGCTTCCTGATCTCGATCGGCGACCGCACCGTCGGCGGGCTGAGCAGCCGTGATCCCATGGTCGGACCGTGGCAGGTGCCGGTCGCCGATTGCGCCGTCACGCTCGCCGACTACGCCGGCTTTCGTGGCGAGGCGATGGCGATGGGCGAACGCACGCCGCTCGCGGTCCTCGACGCGCCGGCGTCGGGTCGGATGGCGGTCGGTGAGGCGATCACCAACCTGCTCGCGGCGCCGATCACGCTCGATCGCGTCAAGCTCAGCTGCAACTGGATGGCTGCGTGCAGCGACGATCCGGCCGCGCCCGGCGACGACGCCGCGCTGTACGACACCGTGCGCGCGGTCGGCATGGAACTCTGCCCCGCACTCGGCATCAGCGTGCCGGTCGGCAAGGACAGTCTGTCGATGCGCACGCGCTGGCGCGACGTCGACGGCGCCGCCAGGCAGGTGACGGCGCCGGTGAGGCTGCTGAGGTCGCTGGTCGATGCCGTCACGCGACTGCGCGCGGCCGGTCTCGTCCTCGCGTACCACGACCGGAGCGATGGTGGCCTCTGGGCGACGGTGTGCGAGATGGCGTTCGCCGGACACGTCGGCGTCAGCCTCAACGTCGACATGCTCGTCACCGAGAGCGACGGCATCGCCGACAGCCTCGCCGAATACGGCGACTCGAAGAACTGGGCGACGCAGGTGAGCGCGCGGCGCGAGGAGCTGACGCTGCGCGCGCTCTTCAACGAGGAACTCGGCGCCGTGATCCAGGTGCCGACCGCGCGCCGCGACGAGGCTCTGCAGATGCTTCGCGCTGCCGGTCTGGGCAAGCACAGCCACGCGATCGGCAAGACCGACACGCGCGGCGTCGTCGCCGTGTGGCGCGATGCGAAGGCCGTGTTCTCGGCGCCCTTGCGTGACCTGCATCAGGCGTGGGACGAGGTGAGCTGGCGCATCGCGCGTCTGCGCGACGACCCGGCGTCGGCCGATGCCGAGCACGAGGCCGCGGGGCGCATCGACGATCCGGGCCTGCACGTCCATCTCGTCGCGGCGCCCACGCTGGGCGGCGCGCCGGCGATCGTCGGCACGAGGCCGAAGGTCGCGGTCCTGCGCGAGCAGGGCGTCAACAGCCACGTCGAGCTGAGCTACGCGATGGATCAGGCCGGCTTCGACACCTACGACGTCCACATGACCGACCTGCAGACCGGTCGCGCCCGGCTCGACATGTTCTCCGGCTTCGTCGCCTGCGGCGGCTTCAGCTACGGCGACACGCTCGGCGCCGGCGAGGGCTGGGCGCGCTCGATCCTCTTCAACGCCCGGCTCGCCGACCAGTTCGCGACCTTCTTCGCGCGGCCTGACGTGTTCGCGCTCGGCGTCTGCAACGGCTGCCAGATGATGGCCGCGCTCGCCGCCATCATCCCCGGCGCCGACGCCTGGCCGCGCTTCACCAAAAACAGGAGCGAGCAGTTCGAGGCGCGCCTGAGCCTCGTCGAGGTGCTGCCGTCGCCGTCGATCTTCTTCGCCGATCTCGTCGGCAGCCGCCTGCCGGTCGCGGTCGCACACGGCGAGGGCTTTGCCGACTTCTCGCAGCGCGGCGATCCGGTGAAGGTGCATGCCGCGCTGCGCTTCGTCGAACACGGGGGCCGGGCGACGGAGACCTACCCGGCCAACCCCAACGGCAGCCCGGGTGGTCTCACGGGCGTGACCACGGCCGACGGGCGCTACACGGCCCTGATGCCGCACCCCGAGCGCGTCTTTCGCAACATCCAGATGAGCTGGACCTCGGGCGATCGCAGCGAGCGGAGTCCCTGGATGCGGATGTTCGAGGGCGCGCGTCGCCGGCTCGGCTGACGAACGCCGGTTCGACCGGGCGGGTCAGCGTCGCGGCGACGACGGCCAGTCGACGGCGCCGGTCGTCGTGCTCGACGACTTGCCGCGCATGTGCCATGACGTGCATCTGAAGACCCCGGCGCTGAGGATCCGCTCCCAGAGCGACTCGGCGTCGTGATCGACGGCGCCTTCGGTGCAGAGCATCACGCCGGTCTCGCGTGCCGACGCCGCGATCTCGGCCGGGACGCGATTGCCGTCGTTGACTGCGACGGCCGCCCAGAGCAGGGCACCGAGCACGGCCGGCAAGGTGACGGCCAGCATCAGGGCGCGCCAGAGTCGGGACGATCTGCTGTTCATCGGTCGGTGGGGTGAGGCGTCGAGCCTTCGATCCTAGGCGGCGCCGCGCGAGCGCGACCGGCCTTCCGGACAGTGGCGGGCCGGTGACGTGAGCAAGTGCGCAAGCTTCGATCGGGCGGCTCAAGAACGGTCCGCGGATGCCGACAGGCCTGCCATGGTCACAGCCATCAGCGGCTCTTCCGGCGCCGGAGCGCATGCGGGATTCGTCGCACCGAGCGGCCGTGCCTTTAACGCGGACCTCGCGCGATGCGAGGTCCAGCTCTCGGACTGGACCCACTGCGTGTCGGCCAAGACCCCCCACGGCAAGGAAAAGATCGCCGAGATCAGCGCCAGGGTCGACGACATCAAGGCGAAGATGAAGCGGGCCGAGGAAGCGGGCCCGTCGGCGACCGCGCCGTCCGCGGCCTCGCCGGAACGGCTCCTCGACGTCTACGCCTGACGCGCGCCGACCCGGCTGGCGCGACCTGTTTCATGCTGGCCGGCGCCGGCTTCGGGCGGCGCGCTACTCGTGCGAGATCTCGCTCGAATGCCACGAGCCGAGTGCGGCGCGGCTCGCCCACGTCATGAGGGCGAAGAGCGCCATGCCGGTGACCGAGATCAGCAGCAGCGCCGCGAACATGCGCGCGATGTCGAGCCGGAAGCCCGACTGCATGATCTGGTAGGCCAGGCCGGCGCTCGCGCCGCCGGTGCCGGCGACGAACTCGGCGACGACGGCGCCGATCAGGGCGAGGCCGCTCGAGATGCGCAGGCCGGCGAAGAAGTACGGCAGCGCGCTCGGGATGCGCAGGCGCAGCAGCGTCTGCGTGCGCGTCGCGTGGTTGAGGCGGAAATAGCTCTGCAGGTCGGGGTCGACGCTGCGCAGGCCGAGCGTCGTGTTGGCGATCACCGGGAAGAGGGCGACGAGCGCGGCGCACAGGACCATCGACGCGGTCGGGTCCTTGACCCAGACGATGATCAGCGGCGCGACCGCGACGACGGGCGTCACCTGGAGCAGCACCGCATACGGGAAGAGCGCGGTCTCGACGGAACGGCTCTGCACGAAGGCGAACGAGATCAGCACGCCGACGACGACGGCGACGAGGAACGCCAGCACCGTCACCTTGACGGTCGTGAAGAGGGCCATGCCGAGCACGAGCCGGTCGCTGACGAGCGTCTTCGCGACCTGCGCCGGTGACGGCACCAGATAAGGCGGCAGCTCGAAACCGACGACGAGCGCCTGCCAGATCGAGAGCAGGGCGACGGCGACGAGCGCCGGATAGAGCAGGCGGCGAACGCGCTCCCGGCCCGCCATCGCCGATGGACGTGAATCGCTCATGCCCGCCTGTGCGCGTCGGGCGCGGCGTCCGTCTCGCTCCCGACGCTCGCGCGCAGCAAGCCTTCCTGCAGGCACCTGGCGTATCGGCTGAACTGCGGGGTGACCAGGAAGCCCGGCGTGCGCGGCCGGGGCTCGTCGATCGCGATCTCCTCGATCACCCGGCCCGGACGCGCTGCCATCATGACGACGCGGTCGGAGAGGAACACCGCCTCGTGGATCGAGTGGGTAACGAAGAGCACCGTCAGGCGCTTGCTGCGCCAGAGGTCGAGCAGCTCGCCGTCGAGCTTGCCGCGCGTGATCTCGTCGAGCGCGCCGAAAGGCTCGTCCATCAGGAGCACGTGCGGATCGACGACGAGCGCGCGCGCGATCGAGACGCGCATCTGCATGCCACCGGAGAGCCTGTGCGGCAAAGCCCTGGCGAACTTCACGAGGCCGACGAGCGCGAGGACGCCGGCGACGCGCGCATCGGCCTCCCCGCGCGCGACGCCGGCGAGGTCGAGCGGCAAGCGCACGTTGGTTTCGACGTTCGCCCACGGCATCAGCGTCGGCGACTGGAAGACGAAGGCGATGCGCCGGCCGCTCGCCTCGATCTCGCGCACCGGACGGCGCCAGAGGAGGACGCGCCCGTCGCTCGGATCGAGGAGGCCGGCGACCATCTTCAGCAGCGTGCTCTTGCCGCAGCCCGACGGCCCGAGCAAGGTGACGAATTCGCCCTCGGCGATCGCGAGATCCACCGGCTGCAGTGCGTGCGTGCCGTCGGGATAGGTCTTCTCCGCCGACAGCGCCTCGATCGCCGGCGTCGCCGCGGAGCCGTCGACGCCCGTCGATGTCACGGCAGGACCCGGATGTCCTTCACGAACTCGGTCGTATAGGTCTTCGCGAACTCGACCCGGGACGGATCGATGAGCCTGGCGCTGACGAGGAAGTCGTAGCTCGCCTTCAGGCGCGGCTCGGTCATCACGCCGATGCCGAGCCGGGCGGCGTCGCCGCCGGCGACGAGGCCGGTCTCTTTCAGCTTGGCCAGGCTGTAGGCGAGCTGGTCGTCGGTCATCGCCGGATTGTCCTTCTTGATGAGCGCGTTGCCTGGCGCCGGGTCGGCGAGATAGCTCTTCCAGCCCTCGGCGCTCGCCTTCACGAACGCGGCGATGGCGGCCTTGCGCTCCTTGACCGTCTTGTCCATGCACGACACCGTCGTCGAGTAGGCCGGGAAGCCATAGTCGCCGAACAGGAAGACATTGGCCTTCACGCCGGCCTTCTGGATCGCGTAAGGCTCCGACGTGACGTAGCCTTGCTGGACGATGTTCCTGTCGGCGACGAAGGGCTGCACGTTGAAGGTGTAGGGTCGCGTCTGCTCGTCGGTGAGGCCGTACCGGGCCTTCAGCCACGGCCAGAAGCCCTGGCGCGCGGCGGAGCCGATGAGGATGGTCTTGCCCTTCATGTCCTCGAAGGACTTCACGTCGTCGTGGGCGATGAGCACCTGCGGGTCCTTCTGGAAGAAGGCGGCCACCGTGACGACCGGCAAGCCGCTCTCGCGCGCCTGGATCATCTGCAGGTCGCTCAATCCCATCACGCAGTCGGCCCGGCCTGCCGCCATGAGCTGCAGGACGTTGACCTGCGGGCCACCCATCTGCACGGTGACGTCGAGGCCGGCCTTCCTGTAGGTCCCGTTGGCGATCGCCTGGTAGAAGCCGCCGTGCTCGGCCTCGGCGAACCAGTTGGTCATGTAGATGAACTTCTCCAGCGCGAAGGCAGGCAGCGTCGCGAGCGCGCAGGCGGCGACGAGGGCGCGGCGGATCAGCCAGGGCTTGTTCATGGGCAGTCCGGTCGACACGGGCGCGATTCTCGCAGCGCCACGCGTCCCTCCGGTCGGGCCCTGTGCACCGGCGCGTTTCCCGTGATACTGCGCTTTTCACTCGGGCACTTCGGCATGTTCTTCAGCGGCATCGGCACCGCGACGCCTCCCTCGCGTTTCACCAAGGCCGAGTGCCTGGCCGCGTTCCAGCGGTCCGACTGGTACCAGCGTCTGGGCACGCGCTCGCATCTCATTGCCCGCACCGTCCTGCAGCGCGACAACGGCATCGAGGCGCGCCGCCTCGCCCTCGATTCGCTCGACGAGGTCTTCTCGATCGACCCCGAGACGCTCGGCCGACGCTTCCTCGTGCACGCGCCGAAGCTCGCCGCCGAGGCGGGGATGCGTGCGCTCCAGTCGGCCCGGCTCGATGCGGCGCAGATCGACGCCGTCGTCGTCAGCACCTGCACCGGCTATCTCTGTCCCGGCCTGTCGGGCCACGTCATCGAGCGGCTCGGGCTGCGCGTCGACATCCAGGCCTTCGACCTCGTCGGCCAGGGCTGCGCTGCGGCGCTGCCGAACCTGCAGCTCGCCCGCTCGCTGATCGCCTCGGGCGCGGCCGAACACGTGCTCTCGGTCTGCGTCGAGGTGAGCAGCGCGGCGATGTACCTCGACGACGATCCCGGCGTCATCATCAGCGCCTGCCTGTTCGGCGACGGCGCCGGTGCGACCGTGCTCTCGCGCGAGCCGGCGGCCGGCTCGCGCCGGATCGAGTGGAAGGACAGCGCCTCGGTGATCGAGCCGAAGCAGCGCAAGGCGCTGATGTTCGAGCAGCGCGACGGCATGCTGCGCAACATCCTGACCCGTGAGGTGCCGGCGCTCGCCGCCAAGCACGCCCGTCGCGTGCTCGAGACCGTGCTCGGACGCGCCGGACTGAACGGCGGCGACGTCGCCGCGTGGATCGTTCATGCCGGCGGCCGCGACGTGCTGCTCGAGCTCGAGCGCCGCTTCGAGCTCGACGGCGACGCCTTCCGCTACAGCGCCGCGATGCTGCGCGAGTACGGCAACCTGTCGAGCGCCTTTGTCTACTTCGTGCTCGCGGCCGCGCTCGCGGACGACGCGCCCGGCGGCTGGTGGTGGCTGTCCTCGTTCGGCGCCGGGTTCAGCTGCCACGGCGCGCTGCTCGCGGTGGAGTGAGCGCCAGGCGCCGCGACGGGAACGACGAGTAGGACCGATGCTGCCGCGCATCCTCGAGCCCGAGACGCTCGACCACCTCGCCTTCGATGACCCGGACGCGGTCCGCGCCCGGCGCGACCTGCGCCGCGTCAATCGCTTCATGGGCGCGCGATCGATCCTGGAGCGCGCGTTGGCTCGCGTCGCCCCGCGGACGCCGGCTTCGCCGCTGCGCGTGATCGAGCTCGGCTGCGGCGACGGCCTGCTCATGCTCGACGTCGCCCGCTCGCGCCGCTCGCTGCTGCGCGATGTCGAGCTGACCTTGCTCGACCTGCAGCCGATCGTCACGCCGGCGACTTTCGCGGCCTATGCGGCCGCAGGCTGGCGCGCACGGTCGCTGTCGGAGGATGTTCTCACCTGGGCCGAGGGCGACGCGACCGACGGGCGCTGGGACCTCGTCGTCGCCAACCTCTTCCTGCACCACTTCGAAGGCGAGGCGCTGCGCCGGCTGCTCGCGGGCTGCGCGCGCCGCGCCGACGCGATCGCCGCCTGCGAGCCGCGTCGCAGCCGCTTCGCGCTCGCCGCGAGCCATCTCGTGGTCTTCCTCGGCGCCAATCACGTGACCCGGCGCGATGCGGTGCTCAGCGTGCGCGCCGGCTTCATCGACGACGAGCTGGAGCGAGCCTGGCCCGATCGCTCCGGCACCTGGGCGATCGACGAGTACGAGGACGGCCCGTTCACGCACTGCTTCTGCGCCCGGCGGCGCCGCACGCGATGAGGACGAACTTCGATGTCGCCATCGTCGGCGCCGGCCCGGCGGGCGCGAGCGCGGCGATCCTCCTCGCGCGCGCCGGCTGGTCGGTGGCATTGATCGAGCGCCAGGCGTTTCCGCGCCGCAAGGTCTGCGGCGAGTGCGTCGCGGCGAGCAATCTGCCGCTGCTCGATGCGCTCGGCATCGGCG
>CAJDUN010000045.1_pt1 | contig 15259 bp, 13 predicted proteins | sample 7390741 | NCBI WGS metagenome assembly CAJDUN01 (sample SAMEA7055660, study PRJEB34461) | soil metagenome | biome: terrestrial ecosystem; feature: Peninsula; material: soil | place: Antarctica | collected 2016 | reverse complement strand
CGACCGCCTGCTGGTGCAGCACGCGCGAGAGCGAGCCGATCTGGTTCCTGATCTCGGCCGCCTGCTCGAACTGCAGCGCCTCGGCGCGCGCCATCATCTCGGCCTGCAGAGAGTCCATCAGCTCCTGCTGCTCGCCCTGCAGGAAGCGCTCCGCGTTGGCGACGTCGCGGGCATAGGCCGCGGGCGTGATGTAGTCGACGCACGGTCCCGAGCAGCGCTTGATCTGGTACAGCAGGCACGGCCGCGTCCGATTCGCGAACACCGTGTCCTCGCAGGTGCGCAGATGGAAGACCTTCTGCAGCAGCTGGATCGAGTCCTTCACCGCCCAGGCGGTCGGGAAGGGGCCGAAGTAGCGGTGCTTCTGGTCGACCGCGCCACGGTAGTAGGCCACGCGTGGAAACCGGCCGGAAGCGATCTTCAGGTACGGATAGCTCTTGTCGTCGACGAAGCGGATGTTGAAGCGCGGCGCCAGCGCCTTGATGAGATTGTTCTCGAGCAGCAGCGCCTCGGCTTCCGAGCGCACGACCGTTGTCTCCATGCGCGCGATGCGCGAGACCATGTGGCCGACCCAGATCGAGTGCTCGCTGCCGGCGTGGCGCTTGTTGAAGTAGCTCGCGACGCGCTTCCTGAGGTCGCGCGCCTTGCCGACGTAGAGGACGCCGTCGCCGCCGTCGAAGAAGCGATAGACGCCCGGCAGGTTGGGCAGCGCGGCGACCTCGGCCATGAGCCGCTCGCGTGCCGCCGCGCGAGGGTCGTCGCCTTCGGTGTCGCCCTCGCCCTCGACCGTCGACTCGCTCATCCGCGCCGATTGTGCCGCGCGCGTTTCGCCCCTCGCCGGCGTGCGGCGAACCCGTCGGCCGCGCCGGCTTCGATAATCCGGCGATGCGCTGGCACCTGTACTGCCGGGTCGTCGACAACCTCGGCGACATCGGCGTCGCCTGGCGGCTCGCCGCCGATCTCGCCTCGCGCGGCGAGGACGTGCGGCTCGCCGTCGACGACGCGAGCGCGCTGGCGTGGATGGCGCCAGGCGGCGTCCATCGCGTCGAGGTCTGCGCCTGGACGGACGCCACCGCGGCGGCGCCGAACGTCGTCGTCGAGCTCTTCGGCGGCGGCATCCCCGCAGACGTCGCGGCTTCGGCAGCCGCCGCCACGCCGGCGCCGGTGACCATCAACATCGAGCATCTGAGCGCCGAGCGCTACGTCGAGCGCTCGCACGGCCTGCCCTCGCCGCGAACGACGGCGCAGGGCCTGCCGCTCACGACCTGGTACGTCTATCCCGGCTTCACCGAAGGCACGGGCGGTCTGCTGCGCGAGCGAAATCTGCTCGAGCGACGGCAGGCGTTCGACGCCGATGCGTGGCTGCGAACGATCGGCGTGCCGAGTCGGTCCGGCGAACGCCGCGTCGGCCTCTTCTGCTATGCCGACAGCGCCGTGCCGGCACTGATCGATGCCCTGCGGCACGCGCCCACCCTTCTGCTCCTGGCGCACGGCAATGCGACCGACCAGGGACGCGCGGCGCTCGGCCCCTCGATGGCGTGCGGCGCGCTGCGCGCCGTTGCCCTTCCACGTCTGTCGCAGGGCGATTTCGACCGCCTGCTCTGGACGTGCGACCTCGACTTCGTCCGCGGCGAGGATTCGCTGGTCCGCGCGATCTGGTCCGGCGTGCCTTTCGTCTGGCAGCTCTACGTCCAGGACGACGGCGCCCATCGGGCCAAGCTCGCCGCCTTCCTCGACCTGTTCCTGTCCGCTGCTCCCGTGCCACTTGCCGGCGCCGTGCGATCGCTCTTCGAACGCTGGAACGACGGTGCCCGGCGTTCGCTCGACGACTCGGCCCTCGCGCCGGCCCTGCTCGACGCATGGGCCGCGCACTGCCGGCGCTGGCGGGCCGAGCTGGTTGCACGTGACGATCTGGTCACGCAACTGATCCGCTTCGCCGGGTCGAAACGGTAGAATTCGAGGCTTTGCTTCCGTCGGCCACGCGCTCTTCTTGCGCGTCCAGAGCCGCACTCCTTGGAACCCCGCCATGAAAATCGCTCAGGAAATCCGCGCCGGCAACGTCATCATGCATGGCCCCGACCCGATGGTCGTCCTGAAGACCGAGTACAGCCGCGGCGGCCGCAATTCCGCCACGGTGCGCATGAAGCTGAAGAGCCTGCTCAGCAACTCGGGCACCGAGGTCGTGTTCAAGGCCGACGACAAGATGGATCAGGTCATCCTCGACAAGAAGGAGTGCACCTACTCCTACTTCGCCGATCCGATGTACGCCTTCATGGACGCCGAGTACAACCAGTTCGAGGTCGAATCCGAGAACATGGGCGACGCGATCCAGTATCTCGAGGATGCGATGCCGGTCGAGGTCGTGTTCTACGACGGCAAGGCGATCTCGGTCGAGCTGCCGACCACGCTGGTGCGCGAGATCACCGACACCGAGCCGGCCGTCAAGGGCGACACCTCGGGCAAGGTGCTGAAGACGGCGCGCCTGGCGACGGGCCTCGAGATCTCCGTGCCGCTCTTCGTCCAGACCGGCGACAGGGTCGAGATCGACACGCGCACGAACGAGTACAAGAAGCGCGTCTAGTCGCGCGCGAGGCCGGGCGCCCCGCTCCGGCGCGCGGACGAGGCATCGGAGAGGAGTGGCCGCGATGCCGTTCGACTTCTCGCTCGTCAGCGCGCCGTTTCGGATGCAGCCCGGACTGCGCCGGGTCGCGTCCGGCGCATCGCAGCTGACCCCGGCACTTCCGAACAGCCGCCACCTGCGCGAGAAGATGGCCGTGCTGGCGAGCTTTCCGGCGCAGGCCCTGCAATCGGTCGCCGACTTCGACGCCACGCCGTTGTTCGCCGTGCTCGCCGCCGAGGCCTCGCTGCATGCACCGGTGGCCTTCGCCTTCGATGCCGACGCGGGGCTCGACGCCCACGCGCCGCTGCTCGGCTGGTCGATCCACCGCGGCGAGCCGAGCGGCGACGGCGATCCCGCGATCGGCGCGCTGCTGTCGGCCTTGCCGCCGTCGCAGCGCGCGACCGCCCTCCTCTGCCTCGCGTTCGAAGAAGACTTCGCGGTCCTCGACGGCGACACCTCGGCCGTTCCCTGGCTCGCGGTCTGCCTGCCGTCGCGCTGGGCGCCGTCCGAAAAGCTCGGCCGGCACTTCGCCGAGATCCACGCGCCGGTCGCCGACAGCGCGATGCTCGTCGCGGCGAGCGCGTCGCTCGCCCGCCTGGTCACGGGCGCCGACCGCTGGGAGCGGTGCGTCTGGACGATCACCGCCGATGCCCGCCTGAACCAGCATCCGGCGCAGGGCCGGAGCCCATGGCCGGCCGATGCCGATGTCGCCGCGCTCGCCGCGCTCGCCAGCTTTCGCAGCGAACGGCAGACCTTCATCCCGATGGCCGGATCGCGTCGGGCGATCTTCACGATCCACGTCGAGAGCGTCCCGCTCGCCGTGGCCGTGAACGCCGGGGACGCGGCACGGCGCGTTCACGATGCGCTCGCCAGCATGTCGCCCGCCGTGCTCGACTACCGCGGTCTGGCCGATGCGCGTGATCGGCTGCTGTCGTGGCTGGCGTCGCGGGCCTCTCCGCGCGTGGACGAATGAACACCGCGCCAATCCTCCCGGCCGTCATCGACCGCGACGCCGACGGCACGCCGCGCTCGCGCGAGCACGACGACATCTACCACCCGCGCAGCGGCGCGCTCGCCCAGGCGCGTCACGTCTTCCTCGACGGCGACGCCCTGGCCGCGCGATGGCGTGGCCGAGACCGCTTCGTCGTCCTTGAAACCGGCTTCGGCCTCGGCAACAACTTCCTCGCGACCTGGGCCGCCTGGCGCGCCGACCCCGGGCGCTGCCGGCGATTGCACTTCATCTCGATCGAGTCGACGCCGCCGACGCGCACGACCCTCGCGGCGACGACTCGGGACCCGTCGCTCCGGCCGCTCGCCGACGCGCTCGAAGAGCGCTGGCCACCGCACACCTGGAACCTGCACCGCCTCGACTTCGACGACGGCGCCGTCGAGCTGCTCCTGGCCTTCGGCGACGTCGCCGAATGGCTGCCGCAGCTGCAGACGAGCGTCGACGCCTTCTTCCTCGACGGCTTCGCGCCGGCACGCAATCCGGCGATGTGGGACGAACGGCTCTTCAAGGCGATGGCACGGCTCGCCGCGCCCGAGGCCAGTGTCTCGACGTGGACGGCCGCCCGCGCCGTGCGCGACGGCCTGCGCGGCGCCGGCTTCGATGTCGCCCTCGCGCCCGGCAGCCAGGGCAAGCGAGACATCACCCGCGCGGTCTTCGCGCCGCGCTTCCAGCCGAGGCATCCGCCACGCCGAACGTCGACGTCGAACGCAAACCGTCGCGAGCAAGGGGACGAGGACCGCGTCCTCGTCGTCGGCGCCGGACTGGCGGGCTGCGCAGTCGCCGCCGCGCTCGCCGAGAGCGGTCGATCGTGCGTCGTGATCGATCGGCGCTCGGACGTCGCGAGCGAAGCGTCGGGAAACGCCGCGGGTCTCTTCCACGGCGTCGTCCATGCCACCGACGGGCGGCACGCACGATTTCATCGCGCCGCCGCGTTCGCGGCGCGTGAGGCCGTCGCCCGGGCGCGCGTGCGTCACGGCGTCCCGGGCAGCGTCGACGGCCTGCTTCGCCTGGAGCCCGGCGCGGCGCTCGACGGCTCGTCTCTGCAGTCGATCGTCGATCGACTCGGCCTGCCGCCCGACTACGTGCGGGCGCTCTCCTCGACCGAAGCGGGCGAGCTCGCCGGCGTGTCGCTGGCCGCACCGGCCTGGTACTACCCGCAGGCCGGCTGGGTCGATCCCCGCGCGCTCGCCCGCTCGTGGCTCGTCGACGCCGGATCGCTCGTCGACCTGCGCCGCGGGTCCGAGGTCGACGCGCTGCGCCGCCTCGGCGACCGCTGGGCGCTTTTCGATGCCGACGGTCGGACGCTCGCCACGGCCTCGACCGTCGTGCTGTGCAACGGGAGCGGCGCCCTCGATCGCCACACGGCGCTCTCCTGGCCGGTGCGTCGTCAGCGCGGACAGGTGAGCTCGGTCGCGACGACCGACGCGGCGCCGGGCGCCGTGCCTCTCCTGCCCGTCACGGGATCGGGCTACGTCCTGCCCGAGACCGGCAGCCGGTCGTGGTTCGGCGCGACGGCGCAGTGGGACGACGACGATGGCGCGGTGCGCGCGAGCGACCATCGCGAGAATCTCGATCGCTGGGGTCGCCTCGTCGCTGCGGCGAAGGGTGCGACGCCGGATCAGGTGTCGGGCAGGACGTCGTGGCGCTGGGTCAGCGGCGATCGTCTTCCCCTCATCGGTGCGGTGCCGGCGGCCGCTGTCGAGGCCGCGAACGTCGGCCGGCAAGGCACGCCTTCAAGTCGCCTCGACCACCCGCGCTTCGTCGCGCGCGCACCGGGACTCTTCGTGTTCGCGGCGCTGGGATCGCGGGGCATCGCCTCCGCGTCCCTCGGCGGCCGCCTCCTGGCCGCGGCGATCACCGGTGCGCCTTCGGTCGTGGAGACGGACCTGATCGACGCGGTCGATCCGGCGCGCTTCATCAGTCGGCAGTTCCGGCGTGGCGAGGCGGCACGGAACCGCGAGGCGTCGTCGGAGGGTCAGCCTCCGGTGGCCGGCTCGCCGGGCGCGCTGGCCTGAGGTGCGTCGGCGCCGTCCGGCGCCGTGGCGTCGCCGTCGGTGGCCGGGCCGAGCTTGCGGTCGGCCTTTTCCTTTTCCTTCTGTTCCTTCTTCTTCTTCTTCGCCAGCTCGCGCTGGCGCTTCTCGAACGAGTAATTGGGTTTGGCCACGGGCCATCCTTCCTGCGAGCCGCACGGAACGTGCACGGAGGCAGAGGTTACGCGTTTTTCGCCCGCGATCTCGCGCCGTCGGGCGACTGTCGCCGTCGGGGTATCAGAACGTGAGCGTGCGCACGCCCGTCGGCGTTCCGAGCAGGCAGACGCTGGCGCGGTGACGGGCGAAGATGCCGACGCAGACCACGCCGGCCCACTGGTTGACCTCGCGCTCGAGCCCTGCGGGATCGTCGATGACGAGGTCGTGGACGTCGAGGATCGCGCCGCCGTTGTCCGTGACGACGCCCTGGCGCGGCACCGCTCGGCCGCCCATCGCCGCGAAGCGCCGCGCCACCTGCGCCGACGCCATCGGGATCACCTCGACCGGCAGCGGAAAGCGGCCCAGCCGAACGACCAGCTTGGATTCGTCGGCGATGCAGATGAATCGCTCGGCCAGGTCGGCGACGATCTTCTCGCGCGTCAGCGCGGCGCCGCCGCCCTTGATCATGCAGCCCTCGCCGTCGATCTCGTCGGCGCCGTCGAAGCACACCGGCAGCGACGTCACCTCGCCGGCCTCGAAGACGCGGATGCCGCGGCCGACGAGGCGCGCGGTGCTCGCGGCGCTGCTCGACACCGCGCCGGCGATGGCGCCGGCGAGCGACCCGAGGAAGTCGATGAAGTGGTTCACGGTCGAGCCCGAGCCGATGCCGATCACCGCGCCGGCCGGCACGTAGGCGAGCGCCGCTTCGGCGACCTGGCGCTTGAGCTCGTCCTGGGTCACTTCGGCGCGTCCTTCGTCGCTGACGCCGGTGCACCCACCATGTCTTCGGCGACGACCCAGGCGTCGAACTGCTCGGCGCTGAGCCAGCCCGAGGCGAGCGCCGCCTCGCGCAGCGTGCGGCCGCTGCGATGCGCTTCCTTCGCGATCTTCGCCGCCTTGTCGTAGCCGATGTGCGGATTCAGCGCGGTCACGAGCATGAGCGAGCGCTGCACGAGCTCGGCGATGCGCGCGCAATCGGGCTCGATCCCGCGCGCGCAGTGCTCCTCGAAGCTGCGCGCCCCGTCGCCGAGCAGGCGCGCGCTCTGGAGGAAGTTGTGGATGAGCACCGGCTTGAAGACGTTGAGCTCGAAGTTGCCCGACGCGCCGGCGACGTTGATCGCGACGTCGTTGCCCAGCACCTGCGCGCAGAGCATCGTCAGCGCCTCGCACTGGGTCGGATTGACCTTGCCCGGCATGATCGAGCTGCCCGGCTCGTTCTCGGGGATGCGGATCTCGCCCAGGCCGGAGCGCGGGCCTGAGGCGAGCCAGCGCACGTCGTTGGCGATCTTCATCAGGGATGCGGCGAGCGTCTTCAGCGCGCCGTGGGCATGGACGATGGCATCGTGGGCGGCGAGCGCCTCGAACTTGTTCGGTGCCGAGACGAACGGCAGCCCCGTGCGGGCCGACAGCTCGGCGGCGACCTTCTCGCCGAACCCCGGCGGCGCGTTGAGGCCAGTGCCGACCGCGGTGCCGCCGAGGGCCAGCTCGCACAGGTGCGGCAGCGCGGCGCGGACATGGGCCATGCCGTGATCGAGCTGCGCGACCCAGCCCGAGATCTCCTGGCCGAGCGTGAGCGGCGTCGCGTCCTGGAGATGGGTGCGGCCGATCTTGACGATGTCGGCGAACGCCGCCGACTTCGCTGCCAGCGTCTCGCGCAGCGACGCGACGCCCGGCAGCAGCCGGCGCTCGACCGCCTCCACGGCGGCGACGCTCATCGCCGTCGGGAAGACGTCGTTCGACGACTGGCTGCGATTGACGTCGTCGTTCGGATGGACGAGGCGCCCTTCGCCGACCGGTCCGCCGAGGATCTGCGAGGCGCGGTTGGCGAGCACCTCGTTCATGTTCATGTTGGTCTGCGTGCCCGAACCGGTCTGCCAGACCGAGAGCGGGAACTCGCCGTCATGGCGGCCGGCGAGCACCTCGTCGGCAGCGGCGACGATCGCGTCGGCCTTGGCCACGTCGAGCGTGCCCAGCCCGCGATTGATGACGGCGCAGGCGCGCTTGACCGAGGCCAGCGCCCGGATCAGCTCGACCGGCATCTTCTCGGTCGAGATGTCGAAGTGGCGCAGCGAGCGCTCGGTCTGCGCGCCCCAGAGCCGGTCGGCCGGCACGGCGATGTCGCCGAAGGTGTCTTTCTCGATGCGCTGCTCGGCCATGACGGGTCTCCGCCACAGAGTATGCCCGCCGATGCCAAAATGGGCCGGCTCCATGCCGCTCATTCCCTATCCGCTGACCCGGCCGTTCCTCTTCGGCCTCGACCCGGAGCAGGCGCACGACCTCACGCTCGGCGCGCTGGCGGCAATCCAGCGCACGCCGCTCGTCTGCGTCATCGCCCAGGAGCGGATCAGCGATCCCGTGCGGCTGGCCGGGCTCGCGTTCCCGAACCGGATCGGCCTGGCCGCGGGGCTCGACAAAAACGGGCGCTGCATCGATGCCTTCGGCGCCATGGGTTTCGGCTTCGTCGAGGTCGGCACGGTGACGCCGCTGGCACAGCCGGGCAACCCGAAGCCGCGCCTTTTCCGGCTGGTCGAGTCGCAGGCGCTGATCAACCGGCTCGGCTTCAACAACGATGGCCTCGCCGCCTTCGTCGCCAACGTCCGGCAGGCGCGATTTCGCCAGCGCGGCGGGATCCTCGGACTGAACATCGGCAAGAACGCGGCGACGCCGATCGAACGCGCCGCCGACGACTATGTCGTCGCCCTTGCCGGTGTCTATCCGCACGCCGACTACGTCACCGTCAACATCTCGAGCCCGAACACCAAGAACCTGCGCACCCTGCAGGGCGACGCCGCGCTCGACGCCCTCCTCGCGACGCTGTGCGCGCGTCGCGAGGAGCTGGCCCGCGAGCATGCGCGGCAGGTGCCGATGTTCGTCAAGATCGCGCCCGACCTCGGCGACGACGAGATCGAGCAGGTCGCGGCAACGCTGCAGCGTCACCCGATCGACGGCGTGATCGCGACCAACACGACGCTGGCGCGCGAGGCGGTCGCCGGCCAGCGCCACGGCGAAGAGACCGGCGGCCTCTCGGGCGCACCGCTGGCCGGGCGATCGAACGCCGTCGTCGCCCAGCTGCGGGCGAGCCTCGGCACCGGCTTTCCGATCATCGGCGTCGGCGGCGTGATGTCCGGCGCCGACGCGGTCGCCAAGCGCCGGGCCGGCGCCGACCTGGTCCAGATCTACACCGGCTTCATCTACAAGGGCCCGGCTCTGGTGACGGAATCGGCACGGGCGCTGGCCGGTCGATGAGCGAAGCCGGGCACACTCGACTCGACAAGAAGTTGCGGAGACGCGATTGATCCGACGTTCGTTCCAACGGCGCATGCTGCGCGTCGTCATGCTGCTCGCGGCCACCGTGGCCGGTTGCAGCTCGTTGCCGGTCATCACGCCGGACATGGCGGAGCCGGATCCGAGCTCGATCCAGTTCCAGGCGGCGAGCGGTCGGATCGTCTCGCCGGAGCGCAGCCGGGAGATCGTCGCGCGGCTCGCGAGCGGCGGCGGCGGCGCCGACGTGATGGCGCGCCACCTCGCGCTCGAGCAATCGCTCTCCGACACGCCCCTGTCGCTCGGCAACCACGTGATCCTGCTCGAGGACGGGCCGAGCACCTATGCCGCCATGTTCGCAGCGATCGCCTCGGCGCGCGACAGCATCAACATGGAGACCTACATCTTCGACGGCGACGAGACCGGCCAGCGTTTCGCGGACGCTCTGATCGCCAAGCAGTCGCAGGGCGTCCAGGTCAACCTGATCCGCGACAGCGTCGGCACGCTCGGCACGCCGAAGGCCTTCTTCGAGCGCCTCAGCGACGCCGGCGTCAACGTCCTCGAATTCAATCCGGTCAATCCGCTCAAGGCCAAGGCCGGCTGGGACGTCAACCAGCGCGATCACCGCAAGCTTCTCGTCGTCGACGGCCAGCGCGCGGTGATGGGCGGCATCAACATCAGCGGCGTGTATTCGAGCCGTGGCAGCGCGGGCGCGTCGGGCTTCAGCGGGTCGCGTGGCGAGGTGCCCGCGAAGGCCGAGAAGAGCGGGCTGCCCTGGCGCGACACCGACCTGCTGATCGAAGGACCCGTCGTCGCGCAACTGCAGAAGCTCTTCATCGAGAGCTGGAACTCCCAGAAAGGTCCGACCCTCGCCGCCCGCGACTACTACCCTGCCTTGACTCGCCAGGGCAGCGAGGTCGTCCGCGCGATCGGCAGCAGTCCCGGCGAGCCCTTCAGCCAGATCTACGTCACCCTGATCTCCGCGCTCAACAGCGCGGAGAGCGACATCCTGCTCACCAACGCGTACTTCGTTCCCGACCCGCAGTTGATGAAGGCGATGACCAACGCTGTGCGGCGCGGCGTCGACGTGAAGCTGATCGTGCCGAGCAAGACCGACTCGTCGCTGGTGTTCCACGCCGGGCGTTCGCACTACGACGTGCTGCTGCGCGGCGGCGTGAAGATCTACGAGCGGCGCGCCGCACTGCTGCACGCCAAGACGGCGGTCATCGACGGCGTCTGGTCGACGGTGGGCTCGACCAACCTGGACTGGCGCAGCTTCCTACACAACCAGGAGCTGACGGCCGTCATCCTCGGGCCGGAGTTCGGTGCAAAGATGAAGAACGCCTTCGCCAGAGACTTGGCCGATTCCGACCGGATCACGCTCGAAGCCTGGGAACGTCGTCGGATCGACGTCCGGCTGAAGGAATGGTTCGCTCGCCTGTGGGAGTACTGGTTATGAGCTCTGACCTCGGACGCATCGTCCGACGCGTCTGCGTCGGGCTGGTTCTGATCGCCGGTACGCTCAGCGCGGCCCCTGCGTTCGCGCAGGACGCAGCGACGCTGAAGGCGCGTCATGCCGCGCTGCAGGACAAGTTCGCCACGAACCAGTTCGGGCGGCCGCTCGTGCTCGAATCGAAGGAAAGCGCCGACGACCTGAAGGGCGACGTCTACGCGGTGGTCGATCATCCGTTCGCGACCGTGCAGCAGGCGCTCCAGTCATCCGAGCACTGGTGCGACATCCTCATCCTCCACCTCAACGTGAAGCGTTGCAAGGCGGGAAGCGGCACGCCGAAGATGCTGACCCTCAGCGTCGGCCGCAAATTCGACCAGCCGATCGAGGACGCCTACGCGCTCGACTTCTCCTTTCGCGTCGTCGCGAGCTCGTCCGACTACCTGCAGGTACAGCTCAGCGCGGACGAGGGCCCGCTCAGCACCAAGAACTACCGCATCCAGGTCGAGGCGGCGCCGGTCGGTGCAAAGCGCACGATCATCCACATGTCGTACGCCTACGGCTACGGCTTCACCGCGCGCATGGCGATGAAGACCTACCTGGCGACGATCGGCAGCCAGAAGGTCGGCTTCACCATCGTCGACCGCAAGGACGGCAAGCCGGTCTACCAAGGCGGCGTTCTCGGCCTGCTCGAACGCAACACGATGCGCTATTACCTGGCGATCGATGCCTACCTGGCTGCCTACACCCTGCCGGCCGCCGAGCAGGCGGAAAAGCGCATCCGCGAGTGGTACGCGAGCACGGAGCGCTACGCCGAACAGCTCCATGAGATGGAGCAGTCGGAGTACCTCGAGATGAAGCGCAACGAGATCAAGCGCCAGCAGCAGGGCTGATGCCGGCCCGCGGCACCGAAGTCAGAACTTCAGCGTCACGCCCGTCTTCGACTGCAGCTCGTCGCGGCTCACGCCTTCGGCGATCTCGACCACCTTCAGCCCGTCCGGTGTCACGTCAATCACCGCGAGATCGGTGACGATCCGACCGACGACGCCGACGCCCGTGAGCGGCAGCGTGCAGGCGGGAAGCAGCTTGAGGTCGATGGTGCCGTCCTTCTTCTTCGCGACGTGCTCCATCAGCACGATGACGCGCTCGACCCCGGCGACGAGATCCATCGCCCCGCCCATGCCCTTGACCATCTTGCCCGGGATCATCCAGTTGGCCAGGTCGCCCTTCTCGCTCACCTGCATCGCACCGAGGATCGAGAGGTTGATCTTGCCGCCGCGGATCATCGCGAACGAGTCGTGCGAGCCGAAGATCGACGAGCCGGGCAGCGTCGTCACCGTCTGCTTGCCGGCGTTGATGAGGTCGGCGTCGACCTCGTCCTCGGTCGGGAACGGGCCGATGCCGAGCATCCCGTTCTCGCTCTGCAGCCAGACCTCGATGCCGGGCGGCACGTGATTGGCCACGAGCGTCGGCAGGCCGATGCCGAGGTTGACATAGAAGCCGTCGCGCAGCTCCTGGGCGGCCTTGTCGGCCATCTGTTCATGCGTCCAGGCCACGTCAGACTCCCGTTCTTTCCGCCGCCTTGGCGATCACCTCGACCGCCTCGCGCGCAGCCTCTCCAGCCTTCGTGCCGGGCGAGGCTTGCGCCGTCGCGGCGGCCCGCAGCGTGCGCTTCTCGATCCGCTTTTCTGGATGCGCGTTGAGCACGATGCGGTGCACGTAGATGCCCGGCAGGTGGACGGCGTCGGGATCGATCGAACCGGTCTCGACGATTTCCTCGACCTCGACGATCGTGACCTTGCCGGCCATCGCGCAGGCCGGATTGAAATTGCGCGCCGTGCGCCGGAACACGAGGTTGCCGGCCCTGTCGGCCTTCTGCGCCTTGACCAGCGCCACGTCCGGCACGAGCGAGCGCTCCATGATGTAGACGTGGCCATCGAACTCGCGCGCCTCCTTGCCCTCGGCGACGAGCGTGCCGACGCCGGTGCGCGTAAAGAATGCGGGGATGCCCGCGCCGCCGGCGCGCAGCTTCTCGGCGAGGGTGCCCTGGGGCGTGAACTCGAGCTCGAGCTCGCCGGCGAGAAACTGGCGCTCGAACTCCTTGTTCTCGCCGACGTAGCTCGAGATCATCCGCTTGATCTGCCGCGTCTCGAGCAGCTTGCCGAGGCCGAAGCCGTCGACGCCGGCGTTGTTCGAGATGACCGTGAGGTCCTTGATGCGCGAGTCGCGCAGCGCCTCGATCAGCGCCTCGGGGATGCCGCACAGGCCGAAACCGCCGACCGCCATCAGCTGGCCGTCGCGCACGACGCCGGCCAGTGCCGCCGCAGCGTTGGGGAATACCTTGTCCATCGTCGAATTTCTCCTGTCGAAGCCACAACATTATCAGCGGGACGACTGCCTAGAATCGGTCGAGGAGGAACCACTGTGCCGATGGACGCCGCGACCCTGCAGGAAACGCTCGACCGGCTGGGCGCTGAGTACGTGAAGCGCCTGGACTTGCGCATCGAGTCGGTCGGGCCGGACGGCGTCACGCTCGCCCTGCCGGTCGCGCCCGAGCTCGTCCATGGCGGCGGCGTGCTCTGCGGCCAGGCGATCCTCGCTGCGGCCGACACGGCGATGCTCCTGGCCATGATCGCCGCCCTCGGCGAATTCAGGCCGATGACGACGGTTCAGCTGCAGGCGAGCTTCGTCCGTCCGGTGCCGCGCGACACTGCGAACGTATCGGTCGTCGCTCGCGTGTTGCGCCTGGGCAAGACCCTGTCGTACGGAGAGGTCGACTTCACGACGGCCGACGGAAAGCTCGCCGCACACGCGACCACGACCTATGCTCTCCTTTGACCCTTGCGTCGGGCGCGCGATGTCTAGGCCGCGTGTGCAGCGTCAAGCCTCAGATTGACAGATTGGTCCACCGTCTGCGCATTCGCAGCGGCGGGATCGCTGCCGACCCACCTGGCGATGAGCGCACTCAACTGGCGCAACTCGATCGGCTTGCTCAGATAGTCGTCCATGCCTTGCGCGAGGCAGTGCTCGCGGTCGCCGGTGAGCGCGTTGGCGGTGAGCGCGATGATCGGCGTTCGAGGCGCACCCGTGCGCGCTTCGTCCTCGCGGATGAGCCGCGTCGCGGCGAATCCGTCCATGACCGGCATTTCGCAATCCATCAGGATGGCGTCGAAATGACGCTTGCGGAACAGGTCGACCGCCACGGTCCCGTCGATCGCGTGGACCGAGGCGACGCCCATGCTCTCCAGCGACGCCACCGAGATGAAGGCGTTGACCGCGTTGTCTTCCACGAGGAGAACGGTCTTGCCGCGGGCCGCCTGGAGCAGGCCGTGCGGAAGCGGGCGCTCGAGCCGCTGCGGCGTCACGCGCTCGGCGCACTCCGCCAGCAGCAGACGGATCGTGAAGACGCTGCCTCGTCCGACCGCGCTCTTGACCCGCACGCTGCCGCCCATCGCATGCGCGAGCTGCCGCGAGATGGCCAGGCCCAGACCGGTTCCGCCGTAGCTGCGCGACATGCCCGACTCGACCTGGAAGAAGGGCTCGAACAGGAGCGGGATCTTGTCGCTGGCGATGCCGATGCCGGTATCGGCGATGCGGATCGCGAGCTTGACCCCACCCGGGACGCGCGTGCCGCGCAGCCGAAGCGTGACCCCGCCCGTCGAGGTGAACTTGATCGCGTTGCTGACCAGGTTCATCACCATGCGGCGAAGCTTTTCTTCGTCGCCCTGGACCATGGCCAGGTCTCCCGCGTAGCGGGTCGGATCGAAGCGGAGCTCGATGCCTTTCGCGGTGGCATTCGCCTGAAACGTCTGGACGGCGATCTGGCACACCCGGCGGACATCGATCGGAGCCATGTGCATGGCCTCGCCACCCGTCGCGTCGAGTTTGGCGAAGTCGAGGATCTCGTTGAGGGTCTGCAGCAGGCCATCGGCCGCCTGCCGCGCGACATGGATCAGCGTGCCTCGGCGCTCGGGCGAGTCCGTGGAATCCAGCAACGCCAGCGAACCGATGATGCCGTTCATTGGCGTCCGAATCTCATGGCTCATGTTGGCGAGAAATGCCGACTTTGCTCGACTCGCTTCCTCGGCCTTGTCTCGCGCGCGTTTGAGCTCGACGATGCTTCGCTGGCGCTTTCCACGCAGAAAGAGTTTGCGCTCGCGAAGACTGATGACCCGATAGAGCGAATAGCAGATAAGGTTGATGCTGACCAGGTGCACGCCAAGACGCAGCAAAACTTGAGAGTCACCTCCGTAGTCCTTGGCGAACCAGAGCGCGATTGCAGCATCGAACAACGCGAGAAGCACCGTTGCCGCGACGGACAGACGTGTGAATCCGTAGATGATGCTTGTGCTGAACACGGCTCCGGAAAAGACTCCCCAGTATCTGGAGTACGGTGAGTCATCTGGCTGGTTCAAACTGGCGATGATCGAGTTGCCGACGATGCTGAACGCGATCACCGCTATACAGATCGCATCGTATCGGCGTGACATCGACGCCTTTCCCAGCCGGGCTAGCGCCGATGCGGAGAGAAGCACTACGAACATCACGACACGAAGCGGCTGTGGTTGTGCCCACATGGTCTCGGGACGGCCGAGTGCGTATATGACGAAGAATGCCAAATAGGCTAGGCCACCGAGAAGTGCCCCGATTTCGAAAAAGCGAACGCCCGCCGATCGGAACACGTGGCGGAATTCGTGTTCCAGTTCACGATCCCGGAAGGTTCGGACACCAAAGCG
>CAJDUN010000089.1_pt1 | contig 15359 bp, 14 predicted proteins | sample 7390741 | NCBI WGS metagenome assembly CAJDUN01 (sample SAMEA7055660, study PRJEB34461) | soil metagenome | biome: terrestrial ecosystem; feature: Peninsula; material: soil | place: Antarctica | collected 2016 | reverse complement strand
GACGAGCGGCGTGCTCGCGCCGAACAGCACAGCGGCGCCGAGCGCGAGGAGGGCGCCGCGCAGCGCCGGCAGCCGATGCGCGCCGCTCATGGCCGGGTCGCGCGCCGGCGCACGCAATCGACGTAGGCCTCGCCGTCGGGCGGCGTGCCGCCACGCTGCGCCTCCCAGAGCGTGCGGCCGAGACACTCCATCACTTCGTGCTGGGCCGCGTGCTGCGAGCCGAGGCGGCGTGCGAGCTGCTCGAACGCCTGGCGGATGCCGGCCGGCTGGTCGATCGCGAGCTGCTCGCTGATCGACAGGTGCATCGACAGGTGCAGGAACGGGTTCTCGCGGCTCTCCTGCGGCGCGTCGGGCTCGGCGGCCGTGTCGGCGGCGACGAGGTCGGGCTCGTACTCGGGATGGGCCTCGATCCAGTCGGCGGCGATCGTCTGCAGTGGTGTCAGCGGCAATCGCGCGAGGCGCTTGCTGCGCGCGTCGACGAAGAAGCCGCGGACGTCGGCCTGCGTGGGCGAGAACATGGATCGATTGTCTGGCGATCCTTCAGCGGGCGCGAACGCTGTCAACGAATCCCTTCTCTCTAGGGCTCGACGGTCCCGCTCCATCCGGCGCGCGCCTTGCGCTCGGCCGCCTGCTGGCGCTCGATCGCGAACAGCTCCTGGAGCTGCTGACGGCCCTGCTTGGCGGCAGCGATGAGGCGGGCCTCGTCCTTCCTTTCCGGTGCGAGTGCCGCCAGCTGGGCGACGTTGTGGCGCCGGAAGCGCAGCGCGAGGTTTCGCGCCTGGTGCGGCTGCCAGCCGAGCTGCTCGAGGGCGCTGCGCGCGCTCATCAGCGCCGAGTCGAGCGTCTCGCGCTCGATCAGCGTCACGCCGAGCTCGAAGAGCTCGTAGTAGTGCTGCACGTTGCGCGCGCGGGCGACGACGATCGCGTCGGGGAAGTTCGCGCGGATCATCTTCGCGCAGTCGACGCTGTGCTCGACATCGTCGATGGCGACGACGATGACGCGCGCTTCGGCCGCGCCGGCGGTGCGCATCAGGTCGAGCCGGGTGGCGTCGCCGTAGAACACGCGCCAGCCGAACCTGCGCATCGCCTCGATCGCCTCGGCGTCGTGGTCGAGCACGGTGGGCGTCACGCCGTTGGCGAACAGCATGCGGCCGACGATCTGTCCGTAGCGGCCGAAGCCGGCGATGATGACCGGCTTGTGCTGCACCTCCTTCAGCTCGAGCCCGGCCGTGGGCTTTCGGCCGCCGGCGAGGAACGGAATCCACCAGCGGTCGGCGGCGACGAGGACGAGCGGCGTCAGCAGCATCGAGATCGCGACCGAGGCGATCAGGAACGACGACACCTGCGCCGTGATCACGCCGGCATGGGTCGCGGTCTGGAACACGACGAAGCCGAACTCGCCGCCCTGCGCGAGCAGGATGATGAAGACGGGCCGCTCGAGCTGCGGGATCGGCATCAGTCGCGCCATGCCCCAGAGCGTCGCGGCCTTGAGAAGCAGGAAGCCGAGTACGACCGCGCCGATCAGGAACGGCTGCGCGATAACGACCGCGAAGTCGATGCTCATGCCGACGGCGATGAAGAACAGGCCCAGGAAGAGGCCCTTGAACGGCTCGATGTCGGTCTCGAGCTCGCGCCGGTATTCGCTCTCGGCGAGCAGCACGCCGGCCAGGAAGGCGCCGAGGGCCATCGACAGGCCGACGGCGTTCATCAGCGACGCGGTGGCGACGACGAGCAGCAGCGACGCGGCGGTGAAGATCTCGGGGGTGTCGCTGTTGGCGATCCAGCGAAGGGCCGGACGCAGCAGCAGTCGCCCGCCCAGGATGATCGCGGCGATCGTGCCGATCGCCTTGGCCGCGCCGAGCCAGCCGCCGCCGCCGCTGCCTTCGGCGGCGATGAAGGCGAGGAAGGGCAGCAGGGCGAGGATCGGGATCGCCGCGATGTCCTGCAGCAGCGCGACGCTGAGGATCGCTTCGCCCGAGGTCGTCGCCATGATGTTGCGCTCGGCGAGCACGCCCAGCCCGATCGCCGTCGACGACATCGCCAGGCCGACGGCCGCGACGACAGCCAGGTGCCATTCGACGCCGCAGGCGAGCGCGACGCCGGCGAGCAGCAGCGAGGAGCCGACGAGCTGCACGTTGCCCCAGCCGAAGATGGACTTCCTCAAGGACCAGAGGCGCTGCGGCTCGAGCTCGAGGCCGACCATGAAGAGCATCAGCACGACCCCGAACTCGGCGATCTGCAGCATGTCCTCGGGATTGGTGACGAGCTTGAGTCCCCACGGGCCGATGAGGATGCCGGCGCCGAGGTAGCCGATGATCGAGCCGAGGCCGAGAAAACGGGCGATCGGTACCGCCAGAACGGCGGCGGCGAGGTAGACGAGGCTGCCTGTGACCCAGGACGCGTGTTCCATGCCCGCTATGCGGCTTCCATGACCTTGTCGACCGGCCGCGCGCTGCTCGGCACGTCGCACGTCACGCGGTCCTCGACGTGGGCGATCTCCGGCCAGTCCGGGTAGTCGGCGAGCCGCTGGACATAGGTCCGGGCGTGCGCTTCGAGCTCGGCGTTGCTCGCCTTGATGGCGCCGTGCAGGATCAGCGGCGGCAGGAAGCGCATGCCGCAGAGCGCCGCGGTCTGCTCGTAGGGCGGCATGAACGCGTCGAAGAAGTAGCGGTTGTAGCCGTCGGGGCGGTACGAGTCCTCCGTGCCACCGGTGCTGGCGACCAGCCAGAGGTCCTTGCCGCGCAACGCGGTGCCACCGGGGCCGTAGGCCCAGCCGAAGGTGAGCACGTCGTCGAGCCAGAGCTTGAGCAGGGGCGGCATCCCGTACCAGCGGATCGGCTGCTGCCAGACGACGAGCCGGGCCTGGGCGAGCAGCGACTGCTCGAGCGGCACGTCGATCAGGTAGTCGGGATAGAGCGCATAGAGGTCGCGCACCTCGATCCGGCCGGGGGCGCTCTCGGCTTGGAGCCTGCGCGCCGCGTCGAGCAGCCGGCTGTTCGCGCGCGACTGCTCGATCTCGGGATGGGCGACGATCACCAGGATCTCGGCGCCCGGCGAGGATGGAGCGGCGGAAGGTGTCGATTCGGGAAGGGCCATGGGGACAAGTCCGCAGGTGAGTCGGGGCGGCGATGATGCCGGGCGCCGCTAACATACCCGCAAACGAGGATGGAGCGCTTCACATGCCGGTGATCGTGGTCGCCAATCCCAAGGGAGGCGTGGGCAAGACGACGTTGTCGACCAACCTCGCCGGCTACCTCGCCTCGCGCGGCAGGTCGGTCATGCTCGGCGACGTCGATCGCCAGCAGTCGTCGAAGACCTGGCTCGGCCTGCGTCCCGCCGGCCTGCCCAGGATCGCCTCCTGGGAGGTGAGCCGGGACGACATCGTGCGGCCGCCCAAGGGCACGACCCACATCGTCCTCGACACGCCGGCGGGCCTGCACGGCAAGCGCCTCGACGAGGTCATGAAGCTCGCCGACAAGGTGCTGATCCCGCTCCAGCCGAGCATCTTCGACATCCACGCGACCCACGAGTTCATCACCGAGCTGCTCGCCAACCGTCGTCACACGAAGACGCAGATCGGCGTCGTCGGCATGCGCACGCGCGAAGGCACCATCTCCACCGATCAGCTGCGCACCTTCCTGCAAGGCGTCAGCGTGCCGCTGATCGGCTTCCTGCGCGACACGCAGAACTACGTCCACCTCGCCGCTCACGGCCTCACGCTCTGGGACGTCGCCTCGACGCGCTTCCAGGCCGATCGCGAGCAGTGGGAACCGATCACCACCTGGATCAACTGAGGCCATCCCGACATGAAGTCCTACGCGACGATCGCGGAGCTGCAGCACGAGGTCGGCAAGGAAGCCGCCGTCAGCGACTGGATCGAGGTGACGCAGGAGCGCATCGGCCTGTTCGCGGACGCGACCGGCGATCACCAGTGGATTCACGTCGACCCGGTGCGCGCCAGGGCCGGTCCGTTCGGGACGACCATCGCGCACGGCTTTCTCACGCTCTCGCTCCTGCCCGAGATGTCGGCCAGCGCGATCGAGGTGCGAGACACGCGCATGGGCGTCAACTACGGCCTCAACAAGGTCCGCTTCCCGGCGCCCGTGCCGAGCGGCAGTCGCCTGCGCGGCCACTTCACGCTGGCGAATTTCGAGCCTCTCGAGGGCGGCGCGCAGCTCACCTACCATGTCCGGGTGGAGCGCGAGGGCAGCGACAAGCCGGTCTGCATCGCCGAGTCGGTCGGCCGTCGCTACACATGAGCGCTGCACGATGAAGGTCCTCCTGATCGACGATCACCCGCTGATCCTCACCGCGCTGCAAGGCGTCATCCAGGGCATCGGCAGCCACGTCTCGGTGGTCGGCGTCGCCGGTGCGCGGGCGGCGCGCGAGGCGCTCGCGGCCGACCCGCACTTCGATCTCGTCCTGCTCGACCTGCGTCTCGGTGACGCTGATGGCTTCGACGTGCTCGTCGAGTTGCGCAACGGCTGGCCGGCGATCCCCGTCGTCGTCGTGTCGGCTTCCGATCACAGCGCCGACGTGATCCGCGCCATCGACCTCGGCGCGATGGGCTTCGTGCCCAAGCGCGCCAGCAACGAGACGCTGACCGAGGCGCTGCAGGTGGTGATGTCGGGCGGCATCTACGTGCCGCCGACGACCCTGGACGGCCAGGGCATCGACGCGCCGCGGCGTGACAGCGCGGCGGTCATGGCCCAGGGCCAGCCCGGCGGCCTCGGCAATTTGCGCCCGAACGCGCTCGCCTCGGTGAAGCTCACGCCGCGCCAGCTCGACGTGCTCGGACTGCTTCTTCGCGGCCAGTCGAACAAGCTGATCGCGCGCGAGCTCAACCTCTCGGTCGAGACCGTCAAGGACCACGTCGCCGCGGTGCTGCGCGCGCTCAACGTCAACTCCCGCACCCAGGCCGTCCTCGCCGTCAGCCAGATGTCGGGCCAGGGCGCCGTCGCGCCGTGGCTCTCGCGTCCGGCGCATTGAGCGCCGTCGCCGCCCGCGCCGGCGGCACCGAGCCGACGCGGCTGAGCCGCGACACGCCGCTCGACGACTACCTGGTCCTGCGCGACCACGTCCGCGGCACGTTCGCCTTCAACCGCACCTCGCTCGTCGGTCATGCGATCGGCGCGATCATCATCGAGCTCATCTTCGCCAACGTCGCGCCGCTGGCGATGCGTGCGGTGTGGGGTGCCAGCTTCGCGGTGGTGTGGTTCGCGCGTCTGTTTCTCGCCCTGCGCTTCATGCGCTCCGAGCCAGCCACCGTCGTCGGGCTGGCGGCGCGCCTGCGACTCTGGCACGTCGGGGTGCTCGCCGGCGGCGCGCTCTGGGGCGCGGCGGCCTGGCTGTTCTGGCCGTACGGCGGCGGCCTGCACCAGCTCGCACTGGTGATCGTCGTCTACACGTTCTGCGTCGCCTGCGTGCCGATCCTGGGCCCGCAATACCGGCTCTTCGCGGTGTTCGTGCTGCTCGTGTTCGTGCCCGCGATCGCCCGCGTCGCCCTCGACGATCCGGCCTTCGGCTGGCAGATCGCACTCGTGATGGCGGTCGCGATGGCAATGACGCTTCTGCTCGGCCGCAACTATGCCCAGTCGTTCGAACGCATCGTCGGGCTGAAGCTGCGGACCGAAGGCCTCGCGGTGCAGCTGCGCGCCGAGAAGTCGGTGGCCGAGGCGGCGCGCCACGAGGCCGAGATCGCGAACCGGGCCAAGACCCAGTTCTTCACCGCCGCAAGCCACGACCTGCGCCAGCCGCTGCACGCGATGGGACTCTTCGCCGAGGCGCTGCGCGCGCGCACGCATGAGCCGGAGGTGGCGAAGCTCGTCAACAGCATCAACGAATCGGTCGACGCGCTCGAGGGCCTGTTCTCGGAGCTGCTCGACATCACCCGCATCGACAGCGGCGGCGTCGACGTCCATCCCGACAACTTCGAGCTCGCCGAGATCTTCCGCAAGATCCGTCTGCACTACGAGCCGGCGGCGTTCGAGAAGGGCCTGGAGCTGCGCATCCGCGGCGGCCGGCACGTCGCCTTCGCCGATCCGCTGCTGGTCGAGCGGATCGTCCGCAACCTGGTCTCGAACGCGATCCGCTACACCCGCGATGGCTCGGTGCTGGTCAGCTGCCGCCGCCGGGGCGACAAGCTCTTCGTGCAGGTGTGGGACACGGGTCCGGGCATCCGCGAGGAGGATCGCGTTCGCGTCTTCGAGGAGTTCTACCAGGTGCAGGACGCGCCGGCGGTCGCGGTCGAGCAGAAGAAGGGCCTCGGCCTCGGACTGGCGATCGTCAAGCGGCTCGGCGCGCTCATGGCCGCGCCGGTGACGCTTCGCTCCGAGCCCGGCCGCGGCACGGTGTTCACGCTCGAGCTGCCGCCGGGCACGGGTCCGCGCTCGGTGAAGCGCGCCTTCGCCGGCAAGGCACCGATCGACATCACGCTCGACGGACGCCTGATCCTGATCGTCGAGGACGAGCCCGCAGTGCGCGAAGGCCTCGAGGTGCTGCTCACCGGCTGGGGCGCGCGCTGCGTGTCGTTCGCGACCGGCGTCGCCGCCGACGAGTGGGCGGGATCGCAGGAGGCGGCTCAGGCCAAGCCGTCATTGATCATCGCCGACTACCGACTCGGCCACGGCGAGACCGGCGTCGACGCCATCACGGCGCTGCGCCGGCGCTTCGGCGCCGGCGTGCCGGCGATCGTCGTCACCGGCAGCAGCATGACCGGTCATGACAAGGAAGCGCTGGAGCACGACTTCCACCTGCTCATCAAGCCGGTGCTGCCGAACAAGCTGCGGGCGATGATCGCGTTCAAGCTGAACGCGAAGTAGCGGCGTCGGCCGCTAGCGTCCGAAGGGCGGGTGCGAGGGCGAGAGCCGCGGCGCGTGCTGCGCCGGACGTGCCGACGCGTAGGCGTCGAGGCGGTGGACGGTTCGCACCGGCCAGGTCGACGGAATCGTGGTGCGCTGGCCCGACAGCGCGGCGATGAGGAGCGGCCAGGGATCGTTCATGGCCGCTAGCGTAGGTCGCCCGCCGGGCCTCGGCGTCCCTCGCAACGGTGACCCGGCCGGATACGTCATCAAACGGGATGACGCTCGCGAGGACTGCGTATCGCGTCAGTTCGTCTGGTACGCGAGCCGGACGTAGATAGGTGCGAACGCTTCGGCCTGGGTCACCTCGAGCAGGTGCTCGCGCGCCAGCTCGAGCAGGGCGATGAAGGTGACGACGACGACCGGCGCGCCGCGCCCGGCGTCGAACAGGTCCTCGAACATCGCGAAGCGGCGACCTTGCAGCGCGCGCAGGACGATGCTCATGTGCTCGCGCACGCTCAGGTGCTCGCGCGAGACGAGGTGATGCTGGTTCAGCCTGGCGCGCTTGACGATCTCGATCCAGGCATCGCGCAGGTCGATCGGGTCGACATCCGGCAGGCGCAGCGCCGGGGTGTCGTCGATCGCGACATGCGAGCGCTGGAAGTCTCGCCCGAGCAGCGGCAGCGCGTCGAGCTTGGCCGCGGCGAGCTTCATCTGCTCGTACTCGATCAGCCGGCGCACGAGCTCGGCGCGCGGATCGTCGGGCTCCTTGCCGTCGGCGTTCTTGCGCGCCGGCAGGAGCATGCGCGACTTGATCTCGATCAGCATCGCCGCCATCAGCAGGTAGTCGGCGGCGAGCTCGAGATTGGTGCTGCGGATCTGCTCGACGTAGGCGAGGTACTGGCGCGTCACGCTCGCCAGCGGGATGTCGAGGATGTTGAAGTTCTGCTTCCTGATCAGGTAGAGCAGCAGGTCGAGTGGCCCCTCGAAGGCCTCGAGGAAGACCTCGAGCGCGTCGGGCGGGATGTAGAGGTCCTGCGGCAGGTCGAACAGCGGCTCGCCGTAGAGGCGGGCCACGGCGATGCTGTCGACCGTTTCGACCTCGCCGTCGACGAGCGCTTCCATCGCTGCCTCGCTCCGGCCCGGATCAGCGCTGGCGGGTCTGGTAGACGTAGGCCTGCTGCGGCACGCGTGCCTCGTCCCAGTCTTCCTCGGCGACCGGGTCGATGCGCCGGTCCCAGAGCAGGGCGCGGCCCTTGCGCTGCTCGTCCTCGAGCGTCGGCTTCGCGGCCTTCAGCGTGCCGATGAAGGCGGTGATGTCGGAGGTGTAGGGCTTCCAGAAGAGCGGCATGGCGGGGCGATCGCGGAAAACCTGAGAGTCTAAGGGGCGCGCCCGGACCGGACGCGAGATCACGCTCACCGTCTCCGGGCGTGGCCCCGAGCCTGGCTCCGGAGCTACGCCGCCGTTTCGGCCGCGGCCAGCGCGTCCAGCGCAGCCGCGCGGTCGACGAAGACGTTGTCCTCGCCGAGCAGCGCGTCGATGCCCGACTGGCGCATCGCGGCCAGGGGCTGCTCGTTGAGCCCGGCGATGACCAGGCGCACGCCCTGGCGACCGAGCGCGCTGTGCACACTCTCGATCGCGTTGAGGCCGGAGGCGTCGGTCGAGACGAGCTGGCGGGCGTCGAGGAGGACGGTCTTCGTCCCGGCGGGCAGCGTGTCGGTGACTGCCTCGAGCTTGGCGACGGCGGCGAAGAAGAGCGGCCCGTAGAGCCGGTAGACGGCAACGCCGTCGGCCACTGGCGTGACTTCCGGCTCGACCCGGAACAGCGCGCCCATGCGGTACACGAAGACGATGCAGGCGACCGCCAGCCCGACTTCCATCGCCACGGTGAGGTCGACCATGACGGTGAGGAGGAAGGTGCCGATCAGCTTGGTGCGGTACTCGAACGAGAAAGCGCCGAGACGCGTGAACTCGCGCCACTCGCCCATGTTCCAGGCGACGAAGAGGAGGACGCCGGCGAGCACGGCGAGCGGCACGCTCGCGGCCAGCGGCGCGGCGACGAGGATGATCGCGAGCAGGGTCACGCAATGGACGATGCCGGCGATCGGGCTGGTCGCGCCGGCGCGCAGGTTCGTGACGGTGCGCGCGATCGTCCCGGTCGCCGGGATGCCGCCGAAGAAGGGCGCGACGATGTTGGCGATGCCCTGGGCCATCAGTTCCTGGTTCGGGTCGTGGCGGGGCAGTGATGACATGCCGTCGGCGACGCGTGCGCACAGCAGCGACTCGACCGCGCCGAGAAGGGCGATCGTCACCGTCGGCACGAACAGGCGCTGCACGCTGGCCCAGTCGAAGTCGGGCCAGACGAACGCGGGCAGCCCCTGCGGGATGCCGCCGAATCGGGTGCCGATCGTCTCGACCGGGAAGTGCAGCCAGGCGGCGAGCAGCGACAGTGTCACCAGGGCGACGATCGGGCCTGGGATCCGCGTCATCAGGCGCACCGCGTGGCGCGCCCGGTGCACGGTGGAAACGACGCCCGCCTCCTGCGCGATCGCGGTGCCGAGTGCGGGAATCGGTAGCGCCCCCAGCCGCACCCAGAACAGCAGACCGACGAGGCAGGCCAGGCCGAGACCAAGCGCATAAGGGTTGAACGACGTCAGGTGGGTGGCGATCGCGTGCGCCTGGGCGAAGAAGTCCGCGGGCACCTTGTCCATCCTCAGGCCGAGGAGGTCCTTGACCTGCGAAACGGCGATCAGGACCGCGATGCCGTTGGTGAAGCCGATCACGATCGACACCGGGATCAGACGCACCACCGCGCCCAGCTTGAGCCATCCCAGCAGCAAGAGCAGGAATCCGGCGAGGACGGTGGCGATCAGCAGGTTGGCGACACCGTAGCGCTGGACGATGCCGTAGACGATGACGATGAAGGCACCTGCGGGCCCGCCGATCTGGACGTTGGAGCCGCCGAGCACCGAGATCAGCAAGCCGGCGATGATCGCGGTGAAGATGCCCTGCTCGGGCTTGACGCCGCTGGCGATCGCGAAGGCCATCGCCAGCGGCAGGGCGACGATGCCGACGGTGACGCCGGCGCCGACGTCGGCGCCGAAGCGGCGGGCGTCGTAGTGGGCGAGCGCGTCGATCAGGCGCGGCCGGAACGGATGCAGCCGCGAGCGCAGGCTCGCCCATGCGGCGCCCAGGCGCTGCCGGCGATCGGCACCCGTGGCGACGCGGTCGATCCCGGGCGGCGCGTCCATCACGAGCGCCGGGCGGTATCGGCCGACCGGCGCAGCAGGCGGCCGGTGAGGCGCTCGAGGATCGCGAGCGGCGCGCTCGCCGGATCGGCGAGGTGCTCGGCGTCGATCTGGAAGGTCTGCTCGAACATGTGCTGGCCGCCCATCGCCGCGTGCAGCACCTGGTCGCTGAAGCAGACCCAGGTGGTGCCCGGCGCGAAGTCGACGCGCGCCTGCGGGCTCGCGGACTGGAATGCCGCGTCGGCCTTGGCCCGATCGTGCAACTGCAGCATCAGGTGGTCGTATTCGGTGCGCCTGCGCTTGGTGATGCCGGTCGCGTGCATCAGCCAGGCCGAGCCCGGCAGCGCCGGCCTGATCGCGCCGAGATAGCGTCGCGCGTGCGCCTCGAATGGCTCGCCGACGCGCCAACGACGTGTTGCCGCGCCGGAGATGTCCCCGGTAGTGTGGGAAGAGACGCAGGACGAAGGCTTCGCTCATCTCCGCGAAACGGACGATGGCGGCGCGCAGTGCGGCCAGGTCGGCCGGCGCGCCGGCGGCGCCGCGCAGCTCGCCCGCGGGCCAGCGCACCGAGACGTTCTTCGCCTTCGGGTCGGCCCACTTCGGGTTCAGGAAGCGCAGCTCGGCCTCGGTGAGCGCGAAGGCCAGGCGCGGGAAGGCGAGCACGTGGCCGGCCTCGGCCACGGACTCGACGTCGTGCGTGGGTCCGTCGTCGCCCCAGGAGCGATCGTCGAAGCTGCGGACGACATCGACCCTCGCGGGCGGAGCAGTGAAGGTCGCCATCTTCGTCGCGTCCTCAGCGCACGCGCAGCCCGGGCACGGCGCCGGCGTGCGGCTCGAGGACGAACAGGCCCGGGTGCGCCTTGGCGTCGACGTGCGAGGCGGCCAGCACCATGCCTTCGCTGAGGCCGAACTTCATCTTGCGCGGCGCCAGGTTGGCGACCAGGACGGTGAGCTTGCCGACCAGCTGCTCGGGCGTGTAAGCCGACTGGATGCCGCTGAAGACGGTGCGCGTGCACGCCTCGCCGGCGTCGAGCGTGAGCTTCAGCAGCTTGGTCGAGCCTTCGACCTTCTCGCAGGCAACGATCAGGGCGATGCGAAGGTCGAGCTTGGCGAAGTCGTCGATCGTGATCGTCGGCGCGATCGCCTCGCCGCCGGGCAGCGGCAGGGCGATCGGATCGGCGGCGGGGCGGCTCGCCTCGGCCGGCGCTTCGAACAGGGCATCGAGCTGTTTGGGATCGACGCGCTGCATCAGGTGCTGGTAGGCGGCGATCTTCGTCGGCAGCACGCCGGCGTCGGCCCAGACGAAGTCGCGATCGAGCCCGAAGAGCTCGCGCGCGACGCGTCGGGTCAGTGCCGGCAGCACCGGCGCGAGCAGGACCGACAGCAGCCGAAAGCCGTGCAGTGCGCGCGAGCACACGTCCTGCAGTTCGGCGCTGCGCGCCGGGTCCTTGGCCATCAGCCAAGGCTGCGCCGCGTCGAAGGCGACGTTGATGCGGTCGGCGATGGCCATGATGTCGCGCAGCGCCTTGCCGTATTCGCGCGCCTCGTAGCTCTCGCCGACGGACGCCGCGCTCGCCTCGGCCTCGGCGACGAGGCTCGCCGTGTCGCCGAAAAAGCGCAGCTCGCCGGCGAAGTGCTTCTGGATGAAGTTCGCGGCCCGGCTCGCGATGTTCACGTACTTGCCGACCAGATCGGAATTGATCCGGGCGATGAAGTCCTCGGGATTGAACTCGATGTCCTCGACGTGCGCGTTCAGCTTGGCGGCGATGTAGTAGCGCAGCCATTCGGGGTTCATGCCGATCTCGAGGTAGCGCAGCGGCGAGATGCCGGTGCCGCGGCTCTTGCTCATCTTGTCGCCACCGACGGTGATGAAGCCGTGCACGTGGACGCGGTCGGGCACCTTCCTGCCGCTGAACTTCAGCATCGCCGGCCAGAACAGCGTGTGGAAATAGACGATGTCCTTGCCGATGAAGTGGATCTGCTCCGTCGTCGGATCGGCCATGAACTCGTCGAACGAGCGCATCTCGCCTTTCGCCTTCGCGCCGCCCCGGTCGAAGTAGTTCTTGAGCGACGCGAGGTAGCCAACGGGCGCGTCGAGCCAGACGTAGAAGTACTTGCCCGGCGCGTCGGGGATCTCGATGCCGAAGTAGGGCGCATCGCGGCTGATGTCCCAGTCGGCGAGGCCGCCGTGGCCGTGCTCGTCGACTTTGAACCACTCGCTGATCTTGTTGAGCACCTCGGGCTGCAGGCGGCCCGGCTCCTGCGTCCAGCCCTTCAGGAAGTCGAGGCAGCGCTCCGACGAGAGCTGGAAGAAGTAGTGCTCGCTCGACTTCAGCACCGGCGGTGCGCCGCTGAGCGTCGAGAACGGGTTCTTCAGGTCGGTCGGCGAATAGACCGAGCCGCAGACGTCGCAGTTGTCGCCGTACTGGTCCTTCGCGCCGCACACCGGGCACTCGCCCTTGATGTAGCGGTCGGGCAGGAACATCGCCTTCACCGGGTCGAAGAACTGCTCGACGCTCTTCACCGAGATCAGCCCGGCCTTGCGCAGGTTCAGGTAGATGTCGCGGGCGAGGGCATGGTTCTCCGGCCCGTCGGTCGAGTGCCAGTTGTCGAACGAGATCTCGAAGCCGTCGAGGTAGGTGCGCCGGCCTGCGGCGATCGCGGCGACGAACTGCTGCGGCGTCTGGCCGGCCTTCTCGGCCGCGATCATGATCGGCGCGCCGTGAGCGTCGTCGGCGCACACGAAGTGGACGGCGTGGCCGCGCATGCGCTGAAAGCGCACCCAGATGTCGGCCTGGATGTACTCCATCATGTGGCCGATGTGGAACGCGGCGTTCGCGTACGGCAGGGCCGTCGTGACGAAGAGCTGTCGGGGCATGGGATGACCGGTAGTCACCCCTGATTTTAGAGACTGCTCTGATGAGAATCTCCGCCCATGAGCGCCAAGGTCGCGAGAACGGTGTGGGCTGGCCTGCCCGACATCGACGGCCACGAGGTGTGCCGGCGTCTGCGGGCGATGCCGTGGGCGGCCTCGATCAGGATCGTGGCGCCCATCGGCCGGCGCGACGGCGATGAAGGTCCGGGGTCCGGGGAGGCCGGCTTCGATGCCCGTCTGATCAAATCCGTGGTGCTCGACGAGGTCGTCGCCGTGATGGTGAACTGACCCTGCGCTAGACTGGCCCGGCACTGTTCTCTTCCGGACTCGCGTCGACCTCATGCCCATCCAAGAACCCGATCTTCTCCAGGCCCTGCGCGCGGTCGTCGATCAAGAGACCGGCCGCGACTTCGTTTCCACCAAGCAACTGCGCAACCTTCGGATCGGCGCCGGCGACGTCGCCTTCGACGTCGAGCTCGGCTACCCGGCCAAGTCGCAGATCGAGCCGATCCGGCGCGCGCTGATCGCTGCCGCCCGGACCGTGGCCGGCGTCGACAACGTCAGCGTCAACGTCACCTCGAAGATCGTCCCGCACGCCGTGCAGCGCGGCGTGCAACTGCTGCCGAGCATCAAGAACATCGTCGCCGTCGCCTCCGGCAAGGGCGGCGTCGGCAAGAGCACGACGGCCGTCAACCTGGCGCTGGCGCTCGCGGCCGAGGGGGCGAGGGTCGGCATCCTCGACGCCGACATCTACGGCCCGAGCCAGCCGATGATGATGGGGATCGAGGGCCGTCCGGAGTCGACCGACGGCAAGACCATGGAGCCGATGGAGAACTACGGCGTCCAGGTGATGTCGATCGGCTTCCTGGTCGAGCAGGACAACCCGATGATCTGGCGCGGCCCGATGGTCACGCAGGCACTCGAGCAGCTGCTGCGCCAGACCCACTGGGCCGATCTCGACTACCTGATCGTCGACCTGCCGCCCGGCACCGGCGACATCCAGCTCACGCTCTCGCAGCGCGTGCCGCTCACCGGCGCGGTGATCGTGACGACGCCGCAGGACATCGCGCTGCTCGACGCGAAGAAGGGCATCAAGATGTTCGAGAAGGTCGGCGTGCCGATCCTGGGCATCGTCGAGAACATGGCCGTGCACGTGTGCGAGAACTGCGGCCACGTCGAGCACATCTTCGGCGAGGAGGGCGGCAAGCGCCTGGCCGCCGAGTACAAGATGGACTACCTCGGCGCCTTGCCGCTCAACCTGTCGATCCGGGTCGATGCCGACAGCGGCCGGCCCACGGTCGTCAGCGATCCCGACGGCGAGATCGCCGCGCTCTACAAGCGCGTTGCCCGCAAGGTGGCCGTGAAGATCGCCGAAAGCGGCAAGGACTTCTCGTCGAAGTTTCCGACGATCGCGATCTCCAAGAACACGTGACCTCGTCGGCGCGGCCAGACACGGTGGTGGCTTCGGTCGCCTCCGAAGCGCTGCGCCAGTCGATCCGCCGCAAAAGCCGCCTCAAGGGCCGCCGTGCCGATGCCGGCTCCCTGGCCGAGGTACGCGAGGCGCTCGGCGCGCGGCCCCTGGACGGCTGGCCGCGCGATCGCCTGATCGAGCACCTGCATCTGCTCAATGATCGCCATCGCGGCCTGTTCGAGCGGCACCTGGTCGCGTTCGCGCACGAGACCGGACTGGCGATGGCCGAGGTCTACGAGGTCGCAACCTTCTATCACCACTTCGACGTCGTGAAGGAAGGCGACGCCGCGCCGGCCGCGCTCACCGTGCGGGTCTGCAGCGGTCTTTCGTGCGAGATGGCAGGCGCCCGCAACTTGCTTGACCGACTGCCCGCGCTGCTGAGCGCAGACGTGCGCGTGATCGCTGCGCCATGCGTCGGGCGCTGCGAGCAGGCGCCGGCAGTGGTGGTCGGGCAGAACCCGGTTCCGATCGCGACTTGCGAAAAAGTGGTCGAAACCACCAGCGCGAAAGCGACAGTGCATGAGCCCACAGGCTTCATCGACCTGGCTGCATACAGGGCGTCGGGCGGCTACAAGTTGCTCGAAGAGTGCGTTGACGGCAAGCGCGACGTCGAATCCGTGATCAAGACGCTGGAGGACTCCGGCTTGCGCGGTTTGGGCGGCGCCGGCTTCCCGGCCGGCCGCAAGTGGCGCATCGTGCGTGGCGAACCGGGGCCGCGTTTGATGGCCGTCAACATCGACGAAGGCGAACCCGGAACCTTCAAGGACCGGGTGCTGCTCGAGCGGGATCCGCACCGATTTCTGGAGGGTATGCTGATCGCGGCCTGGGGCGTCGGCATCGATCAATGCTACGTCTACCTGCGCGACGAATACCACGGCTGCCGCGCCCTGCTGGAGGCCGAGATCGCGAAGCTGCGCGCCAATCCACCGATCGATCGCATGCCGCGAATCATCCTGCGCCGTGG
>CAJDUN010000043.1_pt1 | contig 15528 bp, 12 predicted proteins | sample 7390741 | NCBI WGS metagenome assembly CAJDUN01 (sample SAMEA7055660, study PRJEB34461) | soil metagenome | biome: terrestrial ecosystem; feature: Peninsula; material: soil | place: Antarctica | collected 2016 | reverse complement strand
GCGCCGGTGTCGACGAGGATGAGCTTGTCGCCGGTGTTGATCAGGAAGGCGTTCACCGACGTCGGCACCGCCTCGGGCTCGAACGAGCGCGCCAGCATCTTCCCGACGTGCGTCGGCGTGGTGTTGGTGAGCAGCTCCTTGGGCTTGAGGTCGACCGTGCCGTCGCTGAGCGCGGTGATCTCGAAGTCGCCCAGCATCGTCCGGTAGTAGCCCGGCGCCTGGGTCTTCTGCTGGGGCGCGGCGGCGTGCGCGACCGCGACGAAGAGGCCGGGCGCGATCAGCGCGACGAGCAGCCGGTGCAAGAGGCGGATCGATGTCATGACGAGGCTCCGGCGGGCGAAAGCTGCGAAGAATAGCCGAGCTGTGCGACAGACGTCGCCCGTGGACTTCGGGCGATCCGACGGGCTTGCCCTGGATCCCGCACGGCTCAGGCCCGCTCGAACTTGAAGACGGCGACGCTCGCGAGCAGATTCGGAAACGAGCGCACGACCTTGCCCGCCTGGATGCCGAAGGCATCGAGGATCGTCAGGCCGTCCTTCCTCGCCAGCACCTCGAGGTCGGCGAACGTGCCGACGCGGATGTTGGGCGTGTCGTACCACTCGTAGGGCAGGACGCGCGTCACCGGCATGCGGCCGGTGACCACGCGCAGCCGGTTCGGCCAGTGCGCGAAGTTCGGGAAGCTGACGATGCCGATCCGGCCGACACGCGCCGTCTCGCGCAGCATCTTCTCGGTGTTCTTCAGGTGCTGCAGCGTGTCGAGCTGGAGGACGACGTCGAAGCTGCGGTCGTCGAAGAGCGCGAGGCCTTCCTCGAGGTTGAGCTGGATGACATTGACGCCGCGCTGGTGGCAGGCGAGCACGTTGGCGTCGTCGAGCTCGATGCCGTAGCCGCTGCAGCCGCGCTCGCGTTGCAGAAGCGCGAGCAGCTCGCCGTCGCCGCAGCCGAGGTCGAGCACGCGCGCGCCTCGCGGCACGAGCTCGGCGATCAGCTCGATGTCCTTGCGATCGCTCACGAAATAGTGCCCCCACGCTTGTCGCTACGCTCCGGCGCTGCCCCCCGAGGGGGCGCGGCCCGCCTTGGGAGCGGCCCGGCGGCGCGCCGGTCGCTCACGCGATCTCCTTCGCGAGATTCGCGAAGCAGGCGCGCAGCACGCCGTGGTAGCGCGGGTCGTCGAGGAGGAAGGCGTCGTGGCCGTGCGGCGCATCGATCTCGGCATAGCTCACGTCGATGCGGTTGTCGACGAGCGCCTTGACGATCTCGCGCGAGCGCGCCGGCGCGAAGCGCCAGTCGGTGCTGAAGCTCACCAGCTGGAAGCGGCAGCGCGCGGCGGCGAACGCGGCGGTCAGGTCGCCGCCGCAGGCACGTGCCGGATCGAAGTAGTCGAGCGCCCGGGTGATGAGGAGGTAGGTGTTGGCGTCGAAGTACTCGCTGAACTTGTCGCCCTGGTGGCGCAGATAGGCCTCGATCTGGAACTCGATCTCCTGGGTCGAGTAGCCGGGCGCGGCGCGCTGCATGTCGCGACCGAACTTGGCCTCCATCGAATCGTCGGAGAGGTAGGTGATGTGGCCGATCATCCGCGCCACGGTGAGGCCGCGCTTGGGCACGACGCCGCGCTCGCCGTAGTGGCCGCCGTGGAATTCGGGGTCGGTGACGATCGCGCGTCGCGCGACCTCGTTGAAGGCGATGTTCTGCGCCGACAGGTTCGGCGCCGTCGCCACAGCGACGCATTGGCGCAGGCGCTCGGGATAGCGCAGCGACCAGGCCAGCGCCTGCATGCCGCCGAGGCTGCCGCCGAGCACGGCCGCGAGCCGGCCGATGCCGAGTGCGTCGATCAATCGCGCCTGCGCGTCGACCCAGTCCTCGACCGTGACGACCGGGAAGTCGCTGCCGTAGGCGCGACCGTGCGCGGCCGGGTCGGGATTCGCGCTCGTCGGCCCGGTCGAGCCGAAGCACGAGCCCGGGTTGTTGACGCCGATGACGAAGAAGCGGTCGGTGTCGAGCGGCTTGCCCGGGCCCACGAGGTTGTCCCACCAGCCTTCGCTTTTCGCCCGGCCGGCGTAGGTGCCGGCGACGTGGTGCGAGGCGTTGAGCGCGTGGCAGACGAGGACGGCGTTGCTGCGCTCGGCGTTCAGCCGGCCGTAGGTCTCGTAGGCGAGCGTGTAGTCGGCGAGCGCGGCGCCGCTGGCGAGCAGCAGCGGCGCCGCGAAGCGCATCGATTGCGGCTGGACGTCGCCGAGGGGATTGCCGAGAGAGGACATGGGCGCAGGCATGAAAAAACCCGGCGCCGCCAAAGCGGGACACCGGGTGCGCGGGTCCTGTCTTTAGCCGAATTTATAGAGCGCCCGCAAGCCGGAACAAATCGGCGCTTCGCGGCCAGTATAGCGACGCGCCCCCGACAGCGCGAAGCGAGCGGCGGAGAATCACGGTCGCGACGCGCGGTGCGCGCAGAGGGGGTCGGCGATGGCCTGGTTCGAGGGATTCGAGAGCGCGATCCATCCGGTCGGCAGGTCGGAGGTGTTCGTGCGCACCGGCGGCGATCCGCAGGGCGCACCCGTCCTGCTGCTGCACGGCTACCCCGAAACGCACGCGATGTGGCATCGCGTCGCGCAACGCCTGGCGCCGATGCACTGTCTCGTCATCCCCGACCTGCGCGGCTACGGCGACTCGGCCAAGCCCCTGCCGGCGGCGACGCCCGAGCTCGACCACGCCCAGCACAGCAAGCGCGCGATGGCCGGCGACCTCGTCGGGCTGATGCGCTCGCTCGGCCACGAGCGCTTCGCCGTCGTCGGCCACGACCGCGGCGGGCGGGTCGCGCACCGACTCGCACTCGATCATCCGGAGCGCGTCGCGCAGCTGGCGCTGATCGACATCGTGCCGACGCTCGACATGTACGAGACGACCGACATGCGCTTCGCCAGCTGGTACTACCACTGGTTCTTCCTGATCCAGCCGGCGCCGCTGCCCGAACGCATGATCGGTGCCGATCCGTCGTTCTACCTGCGCTGGACGCTCGGCGGCTGGGGCGGGAACGGCCTGGGCTGTATCGAGCCCGAGGCGCTGGCCGAGTACGAGCGCTGCTTCGGCCGCGCCGACGCCATCCACGCGGCCTGCGAGGACTACCGCGCCTCGGCGTCGATCGACCTCGAGCACGACCGCGCCTCGCGCGCCGCCGGCGAGAAGATCGCCTGCGACGTGCTCGTGCTCTGGGGCGAGCGCGGCGTCGTCGCCCGCCTCTACGACCCGATGGTCCTCTGGCGCGCGCAATGCGCCGCGAACGTCGCCGGACACGCGCTGGCGGCAGGCCACTTCATCCCCGAAGAGCTGCCGGACGAGACTTCGGTCGCACTGCTCGCGTTTCTGGGCCGTTAGCGCCCACTGTCGTCGCTACCATCGCGCCACCCGACGCAGGAGCGCGCATGTTCCGTTGGATCGACCGGCTCGACTCGTTCTTCCCCGTCCGCTACTTTGCCTGGGCGCTGTGCTTCGTCGGGCTGGTCGCGAGCCTCTTCGCGTGGGCGAAGATGGGCATGGACCTCTGGCTCGCGGCGATCTTCCTCGGCCTCGTCCTCGTCGGCGTGCGCGACGTCATCCAGGACCGGCACGCGATCCTGCGCAACTATCCGGTGATCGGCCACTTCCGCTTCCTGCTGGAGTTCATCCGGCCCGAGATCCGCCAGTACTTCATCGAGGGCGACAACGAGGCCTCGCCGTTCTCGCGCCAGCAGCGCTCGCTCGTCTATCAGCGCGCCAAGAACGATTCCGACAAGCGCCCGTTCGGCACGCAGATGGACGTCTCGGCCCGGGGCTACGAGTGGATGAACCACTCGCTGCAGCCGTCCGTGCTGGCGACGCACGACTTTCGCGTCACCATCGGCGCCGGCCGCGCGCAGCCGTACAGCGCGAGCCTCTTCAACATCTCGGCGATGAGCTTCGGCGCGCTCTCGGCCAACGCCATCCTGGCGCTCAACGCCGGCGCGAAGAAAGGCAACTTCGCCCACGACACCGGTGAAGGCTCGATCAGCCGGCACCACCGCGTCCACGGCGGCGACCTGATCTGGGAGATCGGCTCGGGCTACTTCGGCTGCTGCAACACCGACGGCAGCTTCTCGGAGGAGCGATTCAGCGCCAACGCACGCGACGCGCAGGTGAAGATGATCGAGGTCAAGCTCTCGCAGGGCGCCAAGCCCGGGCACGGCGGCGTCCTGCCCGGGCCGAAGGTGACGATCGAGATCGCCGAGGCGCGTGGGGTGCAGCCCTGGGTCGACTGCGTCTCGCCGGCATCGCACGGCGCGTTCAAGACGCCGATCGAGATGATGCATTTCATCGATCGCCTGCGCGATCTCTCGGGCGGCAAGCCGACCGGCTTCAAGCTCTGCATCGGCCACCCGTGGGAGTGGTTCGGCATCGCCAAGGCGATGCACGAGACCGGCATCACGCCCGACTTCATCGTCGTCGACGGCGCCGAGGGCGGCACCGGCGCGGCGCCGCTCGAGTTCACCGATCACGTCGGCGCACCGCTGCAGGAAGGCCTGCTCCTGGTCCACAACACGCTGGTCGGCCTGAACCTGCGCGACAAGATCAGGATCGGCTGCGCCGGCAAGGTCGTGAGCGCGTTCGACATCGCGCGGATGCTGGCGCTGGGCGCCGACTGGTGCAACTCGGCGCGCGGCTTCATGTTCGCGCTCGGCTGTCTGCAGGCGCAGACCTGCCACACCGGCCACTGCCCGACCGGCGTGACAACGCAGGACCCGCAGCGGCAGAAGGCGCTCGACGTGCCGAGCAAGGCCGAGCGCGTCCATCACTTCCACCAGAACACGCTGATGGCGCTGAAGGAGCTGGTGCAGGCGGCCGGCCTGCGCGACCCCGGCGCGATCACGGCGTCGCACATCGTCCGGCGCAACTCGGAGCACGGCGTCAAGCTGCTCGCGAACCTGCTGCCCTTCGTCGAGCCCGGTGCGCTGCTGGCGGGCGAGGTGCCGCTGCAGGTCTTTCGCACCTACTGGCCGATGGCCAGCGCGACGAGCTTCGCGGCCGCGGTGTGACGGCGCGGCGCGGGCGTGCTCGGCCCGCGCGACGGCTCAGGCCGGCGGCGCAGTGTCGATGAAGCTCTGGCGCGCGTTCAGCTTGTCGGCGAGGCGCGCCAGGTTCGCGTGGTCGGTGCGCCAGGCGAGCTGCGGAAAGCGGAAGTCGAGGTAGCCGAGGGCGCAGCCGACCGCGACGTCGGCGAGCGTCATGTGGATGCCGGTGCACCAGGCCTTGGCCGCGAGGCCGGTGGCGATCGCGATCAGCGAGGCGTCGACCTTGGTCATCTGCCGGTCGATCCAGGCCTGCGAGCGCTGCTCGGCCGTGCGACCGGACCAGGTCGCCTCGAGCCGGGCGAGGATGGCGGCGTCGAGGATGCCGTCGGCGAGCGCCTCCCAGGTGCGCACTTCCGTACGCTCGCGGTTCGGCTCGGGGATCAGGCGCGCGAGCGGCGAGCGCGCGTCGAGGTACTCGACGATAACGCGCGAGTCGAACACCGCCTCGCCGCCCTCCATCACCAAGCACGGCACCTTGCCGAGCGGGTTCGAGGCCAGGATCGCGTCGCTGCCCCAGACGTCCTCATGGGCGAACTGATAGTCCAGCTTCTTCTCGGCCATGACGATGCGCACCTTGCGCACGTACGGGCTGTTCACCGAACCGATGAGTTTCATGGGGCGGGCGGGACGCTTCCTTGTTCGAATGAGGGCCGCGGCGGGGCGAGAGAGGCGGCGATTTCATTCTAGGGCCAGCGCCGATAATCGACCGCTGACACGGCCGGGCGCATCCCGTGCCCGCACCCCCGGACCGCCTCGATGCCGACCCCTCTCTCGCCTCTTCTCGCGCTGTCGCCGCTCGACGGCCGCTATGCCGCCAGGCTCGACGCGCTCAGGCCGCACCTGTCGGAATTCGGCCTGATCCGGGCCCGCGTCCGGGTCGAGGTGGAGTGGTTCATCGCCCTCGGCGAGTCGGGCCTCGACGGGTCCTTTTCGCTGAGCGCGGCCTCGCGAACATTCCTGCGCGACCTGGTCGAGCGCTTCTCGAGCGACGACGCCGAGGCGATCAAGGCGATCGAGAAGCGCACCAACCACGACGTCAAGGCGGTCGAGTACTGGCTCGCCCAGCGCCTGGCCGAGCGCGCCGAGCTCGCCGGCGCGCTCCCCTTCGTCCACTTCGCCTGCACCAGCGAGGACATCAACAACACCAGCCACGCGTTGATGCTGGAAGCGGTGCGCCGCGAGGTGATCCTGCCGGCGCTCGACGGCCTGATCGCGACGCTCGCCTCTCTCGCGCGCGCTCACGCGGCGACGCCGATGCTCTCGCGCACGCACGGCCAGACCGCGAGCCCGACGACGCTCGGCAAGGAAGTCGCCAACGTCGTCGCCCGGCTCGACCGCGCCCGCGCCGGCATCGCCGCAGTGAAGCTTCTGGCGAAGATGAACGGGGCGGTCGGCAACTACAACGCCCACGTCGCCGCCTATCCGGCGTACGACTGGGAGGCCTTCTCGCGCCGCGTCGTCGAGGAGCGCCTCGGCCTCGCGTTCAATCCGTACACGACCCAGATCGAGCCGCACGACGCCCTCGCCGAGCTGTTCGACGCGGTGCGCCGCGCCAACACGATCCTCGTCGACTGGGCGCGCGACGCCTGGGGCTACATCAGCCTGGGCTACTTCACGCAGCGGCCGGTCGCGGGCGAGATCGGCTCGAGCACGATGCCGCACAAGGTCAACCCGATCGACTTCGAGAACGGCGAGGGCAACCTCGGCCTGGCCAACGCGCTGTTCGGCCACATGAGCGAGAAGCTGCCGATCTCCCGCTTCCAGCGCGACCTCACCGACAGCACGGTGCTGCGCAACATGGGCGTCGCCTTCGGCCACACCCTGCTCGCGTGGGACTCCATCGCGCGCGGCATGGCCAAGCTCGGCGTCGACAACGGCGCGATCGACGCCGACCTCGACGGCGCCTGGGAAGTGCTCGCCGAGCCGGTGCAGACGGTGATGCGCCGCCACGGCATCGCCGACTCCTACGAGCAGCTGAAGGCGCTGACGCGCGGCAAGGCGATCACCAAGGACGCGCTGCAATCGTTCGTGCGCGGCCTCGCGATACCCGCGGCCGAGCGTGATCGCCTGCTCGCCCTGACGCCACGCAGCTACATCGGCCGGGCGGCGACGCTCGCGACCGCCGCGGCCGATGCCGCACAGACCAACACGAAGATCGACATGAAGGCCAACACGAAGAGGAGCCAGGCATGAGCTTTCGCGCCCAGCTCGCGCGCGCCGAGCAGGTCAACCGGTCGCTCCTGTGCGTCGGCCTCGACCCCGACCCCGCCCGCTTCCCCGGCGCGATGAAGAACGACCCGGCTCAGATCTACGACTTCTGCGCCGCCATCGTCGACGCGACGCGCGACCTGGTCATCGCCTACAAGCCGCAGATCGCCTACTTCGCGGCGCACCGCGCCGAGGCGCAGCTCGAGCGCGTGATCGCCTACATCCACGAGAGCGCGCCCGACGTGCCGGTGATCCTCGACGCCAAGCGCGGCGACATGGGCAGCACCGCCGAGCAGTACGCGAAGGAGGTCTTCGACCGCTATCGCGCCGACGCGGTGACGCTCTCGCCCTTCCTCGGCATCGACTCGATCGAGCCCTACCTGCGTCACGAGGGCAAGGGCGTGATCCTGCTCTGCCGCACCTCGAATCCGGGCGGCGCCGACCTGCAGGACCTGCGCCTGGCGTCCGGCGAGACCCTCTACGAGCGAATCGCGACGCTCGCCGCCGGCGCATGGAACCGCGACGGCGAGATCGGCCTCGTCGTCGGCGCGACCTTCCCGGCCGAGATCGCTCGCGTGCGCGAGCTCGCGCCCACGCTGCCGCTCCTGATCCCGGGCATCGGCGCGCAAGGCGGCGATCCGGCCGCGACGGTGCGCGCCGGCTGGCGCGGCGACGCGAGCGGGACGACGGCGCCGATCATCGTCAGCTCGTCGCGCGCCGTGCTCTACGCCGGCGACGGCGCCGACTTCGCGAGCGCGTCTCGTCGCGCGGCCGAAGCGGCGCGTCTCGAGCTCGAAGTCGCGCGCACCTGATCGTCAGAGCGTGAGCGGAAGTTCACGCAGGCGCTTGCCGGTGAGGGCGAAGAGGGCGTTGGCGAGCGCCGGCGCGAGTGGCGGCGTGCCGATCTCGCCGACGCCGCCGGGCGGCCGCGTGCTCGCGACGAGATGCGTCTCGACGACCGGCGACTCGCGCATGCGGACCATCGGATAGTCCGGGAAGTTGCCCTGCCGGACGACGCCGCCTGCGATGTCGATCCGGCCGTAGAGCGCGGCCGAGAGCGCGAAGATCACCGCGCCCTCGATCTGCTGCGCGACGATGCCCGGATTGACGACGGTGCCGATGTCGGCGGCGCAGACGACGCGGTGCACGCGCGGCTGGCCGTTCTCGATCGACGCCTCGACCACCTGCGCGACGACGCTGCCGAACGACTCGTGCAACGCGACCCCGCGCGCCCGCCCCGCCGCGAGTGGCTGGCCACGGCCGTAGCCTGGCCAGGCGGCGCGTTCCGCGGCGAGCTTGAGCACCGCGGCGTGCCGAGGCGCGTCCCTGAGCAGGCGCAGCCGGTACTCGACCGGGTCCTGGCCGCTCGCGTGCGCGAGCTCGTCCATGAACGACTCGCCGAAGAAGGCGTTGTGCGAATGGCCGACCGAGCGCCAGTAGCCGACCGGCACGCCGCTCAGTGTCGCGACGTGGGCGATGCGCTGGTGGGCGATGCCGTAGGGCTGGTCGAAGAGGCCTTCGCTCGCCGTCTTGTCGGGCGTGTCGACGGGGCCGACGAGCTCGGGGATGCCGCGCTCCATCCAGCGCGGTGTGATCGCGTCGCCGGCGCTCGTGATGCGCAGCGTCAGCGGCATCCCTTCGGCGTCGAGCCCGGCCTTCAGGATCGCGACGCCGGCCGGACGGTAGAAGTCGTGGCGGATGTCTTCCTCGCGCGACCAGACGAGCTGCACCGGCCGGCCGGCCGTCTCGCGCGCGATGCGCACCGCCTGGCCGACGAAGTCGACGTCGAGCCGGCGCCCGAAGCCGCCACCGAGGTAGGTGACGTGGACGGTGACGTCGTCTTGCGCGACCTGCGCGGCCACGGCCGCGATCGACCGCGCCAGGCCCGGCGCCTGGGTCGGCACCCAGACCTCGACCTTGCCGTCGGCGACGCGCGCCGTGCAGTTGATCGGCTCCATCGTCGCGTGGGCGAGATACGGCGCGCGATAGAGCTGCTCGACATGGCGCACGGCCGACGCGTCGGCGGCGGCGACGTCGCCGCGGCGGTGGAAGGCGAAGCCGCCGTCGGCCGCGTGCGCGGCGCGCGCCCGCTCCTCGAGGCGAACCATGATCGCGGCGCTGTCGAGCGGACCGGCCGGGCGCTGCTGCCATTCGACACGGATCGCGTCGGCGCCGCGCTGGGCGTGCCACACGGTGCGGCCGACGACGGCGAGCGCGGCCGTCGAGCCGGCATACGGACCGAGGCGCACGACCCGCTCGACGCCGGGCAGCGCGAGCGCCGGCGCGACGTCGACGGCGCCGGCGCTGCCGCCGAGCATCGGGCAATGCCGGATCGCCGCGAACAGCAGGCCGGGCGGTCGCACGTCGATGCCGAAGATCGCCGAGCCGTTGCTCTTGGCGACCGTGTCGGTGCGCGGTGCGGCCGTGCCGATCAGCTTCCAGTCCTCGCGCGGCTTCACGCGCACGTCGCCGGTCGGCGTCGCCGCCGCCATCCGCGCGAGCGCGCCGTAGTGGGCCGAGCTGCCGGTCGGATGGCTGACGACGCCGTCCTTCACGACGATCTCGCCGGCCGGCTGCTTCCACGCGATCGAGGCGGCGTTGACGAGGCGGGCGCGCGCCGTCGCCGCGGCGAGCGGCAGCACGTTCCAGGCGTCGACGACGCTCGACGAGCCGCCGGTCACGTTGATGCCGAGCTCGCGCGCGATCTTGGCGACGACCCACTGGCCGGCGCGCGCCGGCGCCGTCTCCTGGCCTGGCTCGGTCTCGCGCGGATGGAAGAAGGGCAGGCTCGAGACCATCATCCCGACGTTGCCGTAGAGCCGCTCGGGCCCGGCGGGCATGAGGCGGACCGCGTCCAGCGGGACGTCCATCTCCTCGGCGACGAGCATCGCCAGCGCGGTGTGGACGCCCTGCCCCATCTCGCTCCGGTTCATCGCCAGGAAGACGGTGCCGTCGGCACCGATCTTGATCCAGCCGTTGAGGCCGACCTCGCCGTCCTCGACCGGCAGCAGGTCGACGGCGCCGATCCGGTCGCGCGGCGGCAGCAGGCTCCAGCCGACGACGAGCGCGCCGGCGGCGCCGACGCCGCTCAGGAAGAGCGCGCGCCGCTTCACGCCAGGGCCGAGCGGATCGCGGCGCGCACGCGCGGATAGGTGCCGCAGCGGCAGATGTTGCCGATCGCCGCGTCGATGTCGGCATCGCTCGGCGCGCGATTCCTCGCGAGCAGCGCCGCCGCGGCCATCAGCATGCCGCTCTGGCAGTAGCCGCACTGCGGCACCTGGTGCAGGACCCAGGCGCGCTGCAGGGCATGCGGCGCGTCGTCGGTGCCGAGCGCCTCGATCGTCACGACCTTGCGACCGCCGAGCGCCGAGAGCGGCAGCACGCACGAGCGCGTCGCTTCGCCGTCGACCAGCACCGTGCAGGCGCCGCAGGCGGCGACGCCGCAGCCGAACTTCGTGCCGGTGAGGCCGAGCACGTCGCGCAGGGCCCAGAGAAGCGGCAGGGCCGGATCGGCGAGATCGTCCGGAATGTCCCGCGCTGCGCCGTTGACGGAGATCTGCATCGGATGTCGGAGAAAGGCAAGGTGACGATTGTGCGGCGCCGTCGCGGGCGCCACAGTGGCCCCGGGACGCGACGGTTCTCGGCCAGAATAGCCGCGCGCAGCCTGCGCGACGACGTCCCCCTTCTGCCGAGTGCCGAGATGTCCCGAACGACCCGATCGATCCGTCACGCCCTGGTGGCGTCCGGCGCCCTCCTCTGCGCTGCGGGCGCCGGCGCACAGACCGCGGTCGTCTACGGCCTGCTCGACGCCTCCGGCGCGCGCGTCAAGCCGATCGGCGGACGGGCGTCGTACGAGCTCGACAGCGGCAACATGGCGCGCAGCTTCCTCGGCGTGCGCGGCAGCGAGGATCTCGGCGGCGGCCTGCGCGCGGTGTTTCGTCTCGAGTCGTACATCCGCGTCGATGCGGGTGCCGCCGGCCGCTCCAACGGCGACGCCTTCTGGAGCCGCGAGTCGAGCGTCGGCCTCTCGGGTGCGTTCGGCACCAGCGTGCTCGGGCGCAATGCGTCGCCGCTCTACCTGTCGACGATCGCCTTCAATCCGTTCGGCGAGAGCATCGGCTTCTCGCCCGCGTCACGCCAGTACTACGGCGCGAACGGCGTGATGCTCGGCGACACGCGCTGGAACAACTCGATCTCGTACACCAACAACACCACCGACGCGCCGCTGCTCATCCACTTCGCGGCCAACCTTCCGGAAGAGGGGCCGCGCACGCCGCCGCCGGGCCGCAACTTCGGCGCCAGCGTCGCCTACATCACCGGCCCGTTCGCGGTGTCGCTGGCAGTCGAGCGCATCGAGAACAGCCCGCTCGCGATTCCCGCGGGCTTCCATCGCCAGACCGCGATCCAGGTCGGCGCGACCTACGACTTCAAGTTCGTCCGCGTCTACGGGCAAGCCGGTCACGTCAAGACCGACGCCGCGCTCGACGAGAAGACGACCCTCTACCAGCTCGGCGCCGCGGTGCCGATCGGCACCGGCCTCGTCCTCGTGGCCTACGGGCAGTCGCACACCTCGTCGGCGCTGGCCGGCACGACCGACCGCACGGCCTCGATCGGCTACGACTACTTCCTGTCGAAGAACACCGACATCTACGTCGCCGCGCTGCGCGAGAAGCTGAGCTTCGTCTCCTCCGGCAACTCGCTCGCCGGCGGCGTGCGGGTGCGCTTCTAGGTCAGTCGAGGACGACCTCGGCGCGGACCGCGCCGGCCCGGTCCGCGCGCGCCGTGAGCGCCAGGCGCGTGCCTTTCGGCGCACGCACCACCCACTCGTTCACTGCGCGGTCGCCCGTGATCTCGCGCTGCGGCAGGAAGGCGTTGAGCGAGTTCTTCGGCGCGTGGCCTTCGAGCTGCGGCCCCTCCATGCGCGGCCTGCCGCTCACCAGCGACACCGAGCGATCGGCCTCGGGCAGATGGATCTCGAAGATCACGCCGCGCACGGTCTTCCTCGCCAGCGCACGCTGGGTGACGTAGGCCGGCAGCCAGCCGCTGTTGGCGACGGCGATGCGCACCCGCCAGGTGTCGGGGCCGAGCGCGCGCACCTCGGTGCGCAGCAGCTCGAGCCTGGGCAGCGAGAGCGCGATCGTCGTCATCCACTTCGGGAAGCGCGCCGCCTCGCGCTCGCGCAGGTGCGGCGGTGGATTGCGCCAGTAGTTCATCTTGTCCCAGCCGCCGATCTCGACCGCGCCGAGCTGCGGATGCATGAACGGCTTCCAGTCGACATGCGCCTTGCCGCCGCACTGCTCGTCGCTCCACTTGATGAGCTTGAGGTCGTCCTCGACCGGGTGCTCGCGGTACCAGTCGATCCACTTGTAGTCGTCGATGCCGGCTTCCTTGTTCGGCGCCCACATCTCGACCACCCAGAAGAGCGCGCCGAGGTGCTCGTAGACCCAGTCCTGCGTGCCGCTGATGACGTCCTTCGGGTGGTACTTGAAGTCGTGCCAGATGCTGATCGCCGGATAGCCGGTGAGCCTGGCGCCGATCTCGCTGAAGCGCTTGATCGACCACAGGTCCTCCGGGATCATGTCGTCGTCGCTCTCGGTGCCCATCGGCCTCAGGATCACGCCGCTGTGGGTGTGGTAGCTGATCGCCGCGCCGATGTTCCTGTGGCCGACGATGAAGTCGACCATCGCCTTCACCTCGGGCTCGCTGGTCGGGTAGTCGCCCGCGCCGACCTGCTCGTGCTCCTGGCGCCAGCCGGACGGGAAGTTGCGGTTGAGGTCGAGCCCCTCGACGTCGGAGTTCACCTTGATCGTGAGGCCGTCGTAGTTGCGGATCAGGCCCTCGGGCATCAGGCGGTAGAAGCGCCCCCGGAACTCGCCCGGCTGGCGCGCGACCATGAGGCGCGGGTCCTGCTCGCACGGCTTCCAGGTGCCGTTCGGGTCGGGCACGCGCATGAAGAGGATGCGGCCGTCGCCGTCGATGTCCTCGGCGGTGAGGCCGTCGACCGGATCCTCGTCGAACGGATAGCGGCGCGTCGACGAACGGATATGTCGCGGCGCGTCGGCGAGCGCGAGCTCGGCGCCATCGGGATTCAGGCGCGGGCAGAGATAGATCGTGCGCGTGTCGAGCAGCTGCGTGATCTCGGCGTCGCTGCCGTGCTTCGTGAGCAGCTCGTTCAGGTAGTAGAGCACCGCGATCGACGCCGTGAGCTCGGCGGCGTGGATGTTGCCGTCGGCCCAGAACGCCGGCTTGTCCTCGGCCGCGCCGGTGGCGATGTTGGTGATCGTCGCGACCCAGATGTCGCGGCCCTCGTAGCTCTTGCCGATCGAGCGGATCGCGGCCAGCGTCGGAAAGGCCTGCGCGTAGTCGAAGAGCAGCCGGGTGAGCTCGTCGTACTTGTAGAAGCTGTCGAAGCGCGGGGTCGGAGCGGCGGCGGTCGTCATGGGCAGCGGAGTCACCAGGAGTCATCGGACAAGGGTCCGGGGCGGATTGTCATCGCTCCGGCAATCCTGCCCGGCGCCGGTCAGCGCGGGAGCGGCGCGCCGTCGACGAAGACGCGGAGCTCGCCGGGCGCGAAGGCGTGCCACTGCTCGTCTTTCGTCAGCGGCTCGGTGACGACGACGGCGACGCGATCGCGCGACGTCGTCTCGCGCGCGAAGTCGACGGTGACGTCCTCGTCCTGCAGCGACGCCCGCGCGAATGGATGTTGACGGACGATGTGATACAGGTTCGTCGAGCAGTGCGCCCAGAGCGCCTGGCCGTTGTCGAGCATGGCGTTGAAGACGCCGTGCGCCGCGACCTTCGGCATCAGCTCGGCGAGCGTCGCCGTGAGCTCGACGATCGACGGCACGCCGGCGTGCGACTTCGCGAGCTCCTGCATCAGCCAGCAGAACGCGCGCTCGCTGTCGGTCGTGCCGACCGGCCGGAACGCGCCGTGCAGTCGCGGCGCGAACTGCTTCAGGTCGCCGTTGTGCGCGAACACCCAGTAGCGGCCCCAGAGCTCGCGCACGAACGGATGGGTGTTCTCGAGCGCGACCGGGCCCTGCGTCGCCTTCCTGATGTGGGCGACGATGTTCTCGCTCCTGATCGGATAGCTCCGCACCATCGCCGCGACCGGCGACTCGCGCGCACTGTCGGTGTCGACGAAGAGGCGCACGCCCTTGCCTTCGAAGAAGGCGATGCCGAAGCCGTCCTTGTGCTCCTCGGCGCGGGTCGAAAAGCCGGTGAAGCTGAACACCACGTCGGTCGGCGTGTTGGCGTTCATTCCGAGGAGCTGGCACATCGCAACGTCAGTATCGCGCCAGGAAAATCGTCGCCGTCAGCGCCGGTCGAAGAGCCGGCGCAGCACGCCGCGCACCGTCACCGCGTCGGTCGGGATGTGCGTTTCCTCGAGCACGCCGGCCATGCGCTGGACACGGCGCGGGCTGCGCCTGGCGCTCCAGACCAGCAGGTCGATCAGCCATGGATGTTCGTTGGCGCGGTTGGCCTCCTCGTAGAGGTCGAAGCGCGGCTTGAGCGACAGCACCCGTGCCGCGTAGTCGGCCCGGACGGCGGCGTCGGCTGCGACGCCCGGCGTGCCGGCCGGCGCGGCGAGGATCGCCTCGGCGGCATGGATGCCGGTCTCCATCGCCTTGCCAATGCCTTCGCCGGTGAACGCGTAGGTGCTGCCCGCCGCCTCGCCCGTGACGAGGATGCCGGGGGCTTCGAGGCGCGCGCCTTCCAGCGAGCAGCGCAGCGGCGCGCCCTTCAGCTCCTGGCCGGCTTCGGCGAGCCAGGTGCCACCCTCGACCAGATCGCGCGCCGGTGCGTAGAGCGACTGGAACGCGGCGAAGACGTCGCGCAGGTTGACGTCCTTCATCCTGTGGCGGCCGTCCCTGGCTTCGCGATGGCTCTGGGCGACGCCGACGCCGACGTTGAAGACGTCGTCGCCGCACGGAAAGATCCAGCCGTAGCCGGGCGAGAGACGCTTGTGCCAGACGACCTCGAGGCTGGTGATGCGCGCCGTCATCGCCGCGTTCTCGATATAGCCGCGCAGAGCGATGCCGCTCGGCGTGCGCCGCTCGCACAGGCCGGCGGCGATCGTCGCCTGCGGCTGGGCGCCGCTCGCCAGCACGAGCCACGGCGCGCGCACCTCGCGAATGCGCTCGCCCTGCTGCAGCCGGGCGCCGACGACGCGGCCGGTGCCGTCGCGCAGGGGCGCGACGAAACGCACCGGCGCGAACATGCGGGCACCCGCAGCGACGGC
>CAJDUN010000042.1_pt1 | contig 15553 bp, 11 predicted proteins | sample 7390741 | NCBI WGS metagenome assembly CAJDUN01 (sample SAMEA7055660, study PRJEB34461) | soil metagenome | biome: terrestrial ecosystem; feature: Peninsula; material: soil | place: Antarctica | collected 2016 | reverse complement strand
GGTCGGGCCGCACCGCCAGGCGCAGGGCGCCGGCATGGAGCTCGAAGCTGGCCTCGGCGGCGGTCGCCTTGGCCGGCGTGCGGATGTCGTTCATTTGAGGTCGGCCTTCAGGTAGTGGGCGCCGCGAACGGGATTGAAGTAGTAAGGCGCAATCTCGACGAACCCGAGCGACGCGTAGAGCTCGCGCGCCGCCTCCATGTCGTCGAGCGTGTCGAGCAGCATCGCCGAGTAGCCGGCGCTGCGCGCCTCGTCCAGCAGCGCCTGGGCGAGGATCCGGCCGAGGCCGACGCCGCGGCAGCTGTCGCGCACGTAGAGCCGCTTCATCTCGCAGGCGTTGGCGTCGTCGGCGTCGGCGAGCGGGCGCATGGCGCCGCAGCCGGCGAGCTGGCCGTCGGCGTAGGCGACGATGAGCTGTCCGCCGGGCGGGGCGTACTCGCCCGGCAGCGAGGCGAGCTCGGCCTCGAAATTCTGGAAGCAGAGGTCGACGTCGAGGCTGGCCGCATATTCGCGAAAGATTCGCACTGCGTCGGCGAGATCGTCCGGCGTCGCCGGTCGGCGCAACTCGATGCGGGGCAGTCCTGCGGACATGAACGATGGCGGCACGGCGCCGGAGCGGTTCGGATCGCGACAATAACCGCAACCAGGACCGATTCCGGGGCCTTCGGACTGACGCTACCATCGGCGCGCCTGAATAGCGCTCGTTCGCGCCACCGCCGAAGCGCCGCACCCCCTTTCCCGATGATGTCGTTGCTGCTGTCCCCTCCGGCGCGCCGCTCTGTCGCGCTGCGTATCCTTTTCACGTTGTCGCTGCTCGCGGCCGGCCTGCCCGCGTCGGCCGCCGACGAGCCCGACGCCGGCGGCACGTTCAATGCGCCCGGCTATCCGCAGCGCGCCCTGCCGCCGGGCGCGCAGGGCAACGGCGCCAGCGGCGGCAACCTGCCCAACACGCAGAACCGCGGCAGCACCGGGCTCGGCGCCACCGGCAACACCAACAACGGCTCCGGCGCTGGCGTGAACCCGCGCAACGGGCGCGACCTCGGCGATTCCTTCCCGCGCCGCACCGAACCGCCGCCGCCGCCCAAGCCGAACGAGTTCCAGCGCTTCGTCGAGGGTGCGACCGGCCGGCTGCTGCCGATCTTCGGCGCGTCCTTCTTCGCCGATGCGGCCGACACCTTCCAGTCGCTCGACAACGTGCCGGTCTCGGCCGACTACACGATCGGCGCGGGCGACGAGATCGTCACCCGCGCCTGGGGCGCGATCGACGTCGACTACCGCAGCACGGTCGACCGCAACGGCATGCTCAACCTGCCCAAGATCGGCAGCTTCAACGTCGCCGGCGTCAAGGCGGCCGACCTCGAGAAGAACCTGCGCGCGCAGATCGCGCGGCTCTACAACAACTTCGACCTGAGCGTGTCGCTCGGCCAGCTGCGCGGCCTGCGCGTCTTCATCGTCGGCCCGGCGCAGCGGCCGGGCGTGGTGACGCTGTCGAGCCAGTCGACGCTGCTCTCGGCGGTGGTGGCGGCGGGCGGGCCCGGCCCGGCGGGATCGATGAGGAAGATCCTGCTGCGCCGGGACGGCAAGGTGATTTCCGAACTCGATGTCTACGACTTCCTGGTCCAGGGCGACAAGTCGAAGGACGTGCAGCTCGCCGCCGGCGACGTCGTCGTCTTCCAGCCGGCTGGGCCGCGCGTCGCGATCACGGGCGTGGTCGACACGCCCGCGATCTACGAGCTGAAGAGCGAGCAGGAGCCGCTGAAGGAGGTGCTGCGCTATGCCGGCGGCGCGCCGGTGCTCGCCAACCCGAACCGCGTCCAGCTCGAACGGATCGACCCGGCCCAGCCGCTGGCCAAGCGCTTCGTCGAGACCTTCCGACTCGACGCCGCGGGCCAGCAGAAGGAGCTGCGCGACGGCGACGTGCTGACGCTGCTCGCGATCTCGCCGCAGTTCGCCAACGCCGTGACGCTGAAGGGCCACGTCGCCCAGCCGCTGCGCTATCCGTTCACGCCGGGCATGCGCATCCGCGACCTGATCCCCGATCGCGACGCGCTGATCACGCCCGACTTCTACCGGCGCAAGAACCTGCTGGTGCAGATGATCGAGGACGACGACGAGCGCTGGCGCGCGAACGACGGCACGCGCACGCCGCGCTCGTCGAACCGGACCGCGACCGTCGCGCGCAACAGCGTCGGCGGTCCCGACACCGGCCTGAACGACAGCCGCAACAACGACGCCGACCGGGCCCCCACGACCGATCGCACGCGCACCGACCGCAGCGTTCGCGACGAGGACCGCCTCGCCGTCGCCCGCTCGCGCAAGACACCGGCGTCGCTGTTCGACGAGCTCAACTGGGACTACGCGACGGTCGAGCGTCTCACGCCCGATCTCACGACCCAGGTGATCCCCTTCAATCTCGGCAAGGCCGTGCTGCAGAAGGACGATGCCGACAACATCGCGCTCGCCCCCGGCGACGTCGTCACCGTCTACAGCCAGAAGGACGTGCGCGTGCCGGTCGCGCGCCAGACGCGGCTCGTCTCGCTCGAAGGCGAGGTCAACGCGCCGGGCATCTATCAGCTTCAGCCAGCCGAGACCCTGAAGGAACTGATCTTGCGCGCCGGCGGCTTCACGCCGCAGGCCTACGTCTACGGCCTCGACCTGAGCCGCGAGGAGACGCGCGCGCGCCAGCGCGAGAACCTCGCGACGGCCATCGCCCGGCTCGAATCGCTCTCGGCGGTGCAGGCCGCGCGCGACGCGGCGAACCGGCGCGACGATGCGGCCGGCGCGGCGACGACCACGACGGTCAGCAACGCGGCGACCCAGGCTCAGCTCTCGCGCCTCTCGCGCATCGTCCCGAACGGCCGGATCGCCCTCGAGCTGACGCCGGACACGCGCTCGATCGACGGCCTGCCCGACCTGCCGCTCGAGAGCGGCGACCGCATCAGCGTGCCGCCGCGGCCGGGCTTCGTCACCGTCGCCGGCGCCGTCGTCAACAGCAACGCATTCGTGTGGAAACCGGGCCGCACTGCCGGCGACTACCTGCGCCTGGCCGGGGCCGAGGAGGCCGCGGACACCTCGAACATGTTCATCCTGCGCGCCGACGGCACGGTCAACAGCTCGTCCGACCGGCGCGGCTTCTTCGGTCGCGGCAGCCTCGAGTCGGTGCCGCTGCAGCCGGGCGACGCGCTGGTCGTGCCGAACCAGCTCGACTTCGAGACCTGGGGCCGCGCCTTGGTGCGCAACCTGAAGGACTTCGCGCAGATCATCTCTGGCTTCGGCATCGGCATCGCCGCGATCCACTCGCTCAGCCTCTAGCCGCCATGCTCAGCGCCGACTCGACCACCCCGCAAGCGGGCGCGCAAGTGCTCTATGACGACCCCGACGACGAGCCCGGCGTCGCCCTCACCGACATGCTCGCCTGGCTGGGCGAGGGAAAGCTCCTGATCCTCGGGGTGACCGTGCTGGCCGCGCTCGCAGCGCTCGTCGTCGCGCTGCTCCTGCCGCCGATCTACACGGCGCGAACGACCTTCCTGGCGCCCGGATCGCAGCAGCAGAGCGGCTCGGCCGCCGCGCTCGCCGCGCTCGGCTCGCTCGGCGGCCTGGCCGGCAGCATCGGCGCCAAGTCGCCCGACGAGCTCTACGTGGCGCTCCTGAAGAGCGACTCGGTGCAGCGCGCGCTCGGCGATCGCTTCGACCTGAAGGAGCACTATGACGTTCACACCTACGAGGCGCTGCGCAAGACCTTGCCCAGCTACATCCGCGTCTCCTCGGACAAGAAGAGCGGCCTGATCGTGGTCGAGGTCGACGACAAGGATCCGAAGTTCGCCGCCGACCTGGCCAATGCGCACGAGGGCGAAGTCACCAAGCTGCTCGGCCGACTCGCGGTCTCGGAGGCCCAGCTGCGTCGCGCCTTCTTCGAGAAGCAGCTGAACGAGACCAAGGAGAACCTGGTCAAGGCCGAGCAGGGCCTGCGGGCGGTGCAGGAGAAGTCGGGCGTCATCGTCCTCGACAAGCAGGCCGAGGCGCTGATCGCCGGCGCGGCGCTGGTCCGCGCGCAGATCACCGAGCGCGAGGTGCAGCTGAGGGTGCTGCGCACGTCGGCGACCGAGCAGAACCCGGCCGTCATGCAGCTCAACTCCGAACTGCGCGCCCTGCGCAGCGAGCTCGCGCGGATGGAATCGTCGCAAGGCGGCGCGGCGGGCAGCGCTGTCGACATGCCGGTCGGCAAGATCCCCGAAGCGGCGGTCGACTACGTGCGCGCCCGGCGCGAGCTCAAGCTGCAGGAGACGCTCCTGGAAAGCATGGTGCGCCAGTACGAGATCGCCAAGCTCGACGAGGCCAAGGAAGGCCCGGCCCTGCAGCAGGTCGACGTCGCCGTGCCGCCGGACGCGAAGTCCAAGCCGGCGCGCTCGCTCATCGTCGTCACCGGAACGCTGGTCGGGCTCGTGTTGACCTCGCTGTGGGTCGTGCTCCGGCGCTACCTCCAGCTCGTGCGCCTCACCGATCCGTCGGCGTCCGCCGCGTGGCGCAACCTCGGCCGGGCCTGGAGCTTCAGGCGCACGACAGCGTGACCGCGCCGCGTGGCGTGCTCAGCGTCGCCGCGAGTGACGTCGGCGTCAGCGGGCCCGCGGCATCGACACCGAGCCGCGCCACGAGCTCCGGCGCGATCCCGGCCGCAACCACGGAATGCAGCATGACGCCGTGGTCCGGCAGGCTGTCGGCAGGGTGCACATCGCCCCACTCGATCAGGAGCGGCACCGCGCCATCGGCGTGACGCCGACCGCCCGCGACGAGGGCGATGCGCCAGCGCAGCAGTCCGCGCTCGGTCATGCGCTCCGCGTCGACGACCGGGCCGGGATCGAAGCCGGCGTTGCGCAGCGATGCCGCAGCAGCATCGATGTCGTCGGTTCGCGCGACCCAGTGGACGAGCTTCGGCGCCGATGCGATCCGTGCCTGCAGGCGCGGCTGGTCGAGATCGAACCAGCGCGGCCGCGCCGGCGCCGGCGCGGCCGGATCGATCGCGATGAGCTCGATGTAGCTGCGCGCGAAACGCGGCGACGAGGTCGCGAGAAGAAGGTTGTGCGTGCCCATCAGCGTGTGCCGGCCGCCCGGCGAGGACTCGACGCCGAACGTCGCTTCACACCAGGCGCGACCTTCGTCGAGGCTTCGGCAGGCGACCACGAGATGGTCGAGCTCGATGCGCGTCGCCGCAGGCGTCGCGGCTGCGCTCACAGCTCGACGTCGCCGCGGATGCAGGTGACGGCCTGGCCGCCGACCCAGACCGTCGCGCCTTCGCGGGCGATGCGCACGCGCCCGGCGCGGCCGAGCCGCGTGCCCTGCGCGGCGACGTAGCGCTCCGGCGCGCGGCCGCTCGCGATCAGCCACTCGGCCAGCCCGGCGTTGAGGCTGCCGGTGACGGGGTCTTCGTAGAACGCCGGCTGGCCGACGAAGCCGCGGACCTCGAACTGGCATTCGCTGCCGGCCGGATGGAGGCCGGCCACGCCGATGGTGCGAAACCTCGCCAGCAGCGCGCCGTCGGGCTCGATCGCGAGCACGGTCGCGGCCGAGTCGACGAGCAGGCCGAGCCAGCGCGGGCCGTTGACAAGCCATTGCGCGTCGATCAGGCGCTCGCGCGGCAGCTTCATCGCGGCGAGCGCGGCGGCGAGGTCGACTTCGGACACCGCCTCGCGCAGCAGCGGCGGTGCCGCGAACGCCGCCGAGTCGCCTCCCCTCCGGATGCGCACCAGGCCGACGCCGCACTGCTGCACGACCTCGCCATCGCGCTTCGGCACGCCGCCGCGCTCGAGCCAGGCGTGGCAGCTGCCGAGCGTCGGATGGCCGGCGAACGGCAGCTCGCCGCCCGGCGTGAAGATGCGCACGCGGTAGTCGGCGCCCGGATCGCTCGGCGCGAGCAGGAACGCCGTCTCGCTCAAGTTCGTCCAGCGCGCGAACGCCTGCATGCGCGCGTCGTCGAGCGCGTCGGCGCCGTGGACGACGGCGAGCGGATTGCCGCACAGGGCCGTGTCGGTGAAGACGTCGACCTGGCTGAAGGCGAAGCGCGTCATGACGCCACGCGCTCGCGGCCGCGGGTCGCGGTCTCGTCCTGCAGCTCGCGCAACGCCGCGGCGAGCGCCGCGATGCCGCGCTCGATCGCCTCGGCCGAGACCGTGACGAACGACAGGCGCATCGTGTTCGAGCCCGACCCGTCGGCGAAGAACGACTTGCCGGGCACGAAGGCGACGCCGCGCTCGACCGCCCTGGCGAGCAGCGCGTCGCTGTCGACGCCCGCGGGCAACTCGATCCAGAAGAACATGCCGCCGCCTGGTGTACGCCACCGGCACGCCAGCGGGCCGCTCGTCGGCAGGTGGGCGACGAGTGCGGCCTGCATCGCGTCGCGCTGCTGTCGGTAGCGGGCGCGGATCGTCGGCACGTGCGTGTCGAGGAAGCCGCTCTTCACGATCTCGTGGACGATGCGCTGGTTGAAGCCCGGCGTGTGCAGGTCGGCGGCCTGCTTGGCCTCGACGAGCTTGGCGAAGAGCGCCGGCGGCGCGACGACGTAGCCCAGGCGCAGGCCGGGCACGAGCACCTTCGAGAAGCTGCCGAGGTAGATCGTCCCTTCGGGCCAGAGCGAGGCGATCGGCGCCGGCGGCGGCGCGTCGTACCAGAGGTCGCCGTACGGGTTGTCCTCGACGATCGGCACGCCCGCGGCCTCCCCGGCGCGCGCGAGCTCGACACGGCGCTCGACGCCGATCTGCCGGCCGCTCGGGTTCTGGAAATTCGGCAGCGCGTAGAAGAAGCGCGCGCCGCGCGCGGCGCTCAGGGAGTCGGGACGCGGGCCCTCGTCGTCGTTCTCGACCGTGACGAACTCGGGCTCGTAGACGACGAAGGCCTGGAGTGCGCCGAGGTAGGTCGGCGACTCGACGGCGACCCGGCTGCCGGCATCGATCAGCACCTTGCCGACGAGGTCGAGCCCTTGCTGCGATCCGGTCGTGACGAGGACCTGGTCAGCGCTCGCGTCCATGCCCTGTCGCTGCAGCTCGGCGGCGACCCACTCGCGCAGCGGCGCGAACCCTTCGCTGCCGGCGTACTGCAGCGCCTCGCGCGGCGCGTCGCGCAGGACGCGCGCGGTCGCCTCGCGCATCGCCTCGACCGGGAACAGGTCGGCCGCGGGCAGGCCGCCGGCGAGCGAGATGATTCCGGGCCGCTCGGTGAGCTTCAGGATCTCGCGGATCGCCGACGGGTTCATGCGCTCGGCGCGCGTCGCCAGGCGCCAGGGGCCGGTCGAAGGGAGACGGGTCATGTCGGAGTCCTCCAGGAGGGTGAAGCCGCGACAGGCGCTGCGGCGGATCGTGGCGGGATGCGCAGCCGGACGGCACCGACCGACATCCTGCGGCCGACGACGACGACCGCGACGACGGCCGCCGCGAAGGCCAGCATCCCCGCGTCGAGCCGCTCGCCGAGGATCGGCACGGCGAAGAACATCGCGAGAAAGGGCTGGACCGCCTGCACCTGGCTCACGCGCATCGTGCCGCCGAGCGCCAAGCCGCGGTACCAGGCGAAAAAGCCGAGCCACATCGAGAAGACCGTGACGTAGGCGAAGCCGCCCCATGCGGCGCGGCTCGCGTGGTGCTCCGGCCAGACCAGCAGCATCGCCGGCACGGTGAGCGGCAGGCTCGTCACCAGCACCCAGCAGATCGCGCGCTCGGCCGTCATCTCCTCGACGAGACGCGCGCCGGCGACGTAGCCGATCGCGGCGCTGAAGACCGACGCGAGCAGCAGGCCGTCGGCGGGCGCGAGCCGGCCGCCGCCGCTCCAGGCGGCGAAGCCGACGACCAGGCCGGTGGCGAGCACCGCGCAGGCCCAGAAGCCGCGCGACGGACGCTGGCGCAGCCAGAGCGCGGCGACGATCGCGGTCGCGAGCGGCAGCACGCCGGTGACCACCGCAGCGTGCGACGCTTCGACGTGGCGCAGCGCGAACGCGAGGAACATCGGAAAGCCGACGACGGTGCCGAGCGCGGAGACGAGCAGCGCCGGCAGCAGATGGCGGCCGGGACGGCGTGCCCTGGTCGCCCCGAGCCAAAGACAGCTCAGCAGCCCCGCGCAGGCGGCGCGACCGGCCGTGACGAAAAGCGGCGGCAACTGCGGATCGCCAGCCGCGCCGACGGCCAGGCGCGTCATCGGCAAGGTGAGCGAGAAGATCGCGACACCGAGCAGGCCAAACGCGAGACCGCGTGTCTCGGCGGACACCGAACGCGCGGTCGTGATCGCGGAGTCGCTCATGGAAGAGAAGGAGTCGCGGGATCGATCGGTGCGGGCAAGACAGCTAGGGCGAGCCCAGCGCTTCCCAGCGTTCCAGCGCCGCGAGCAGCTCGTCGTCGATCTGGACGTAGCGCATCTGCGCCGACTCGGCGCGCACCGGATCCTCCGCGTAGAGGTCGGCGCTGGCGAGGATCGCTCCCAGGTCCTTCTGCTCGGCCTCGAGCACCTCGATCCGCGCCGGCAGCTCGGCGAGCTCGCGCTGCTCCTTGTAGCTGAGCTTCTTCACCCTGGCGGCAGCGGCCTTGGGTGCGACGGCGGCCGGTGCGGCTTCGGTCGCCGGGCGCCGTCCCTTCGCGGATGCCACGTCCTTCTTCGCCGCCTCGTCGCGCAAGGCGAGCGCGCGCCCGCGCTGCAGCTTCCAGTCCTCGTAGCCGCCTTCGTACTCGCGCCACAAACCCGGCTCGAGGTCGCCTTCCCAGGCGATCGTGCTGGTGACGACGTTGTCGAGGAAGCGCCGGTCGTGGCTGACGAGGAAGACCGTCCCGGCGTACGCCTGGAGCAGCTCCTCGAGCAGCTCGAGCGTGTCGATGTCGAGGTCGTTGGTCGGCTCGTCGAGGACGAGCACGTTAGCCGGCAGCGCAAGCAGCCGCGCCAGCAGGACACGATTGCGCTCGCCGCCCGAGAGCGTGCGCAGCGGCGAGTTCGCGCGCGCGGGCGAGAACAGGAAGTCGGTGAGGTAGCTCATCACGTGCTTCCTGCCGCTCGCCGTCTCGACCCACTCGCTGCCGGGGCTGACGGCGTCGGCGAGGGTCGCGTCGAGGTCGAGCGCGCTGCGCATCTGGTCGAAGTACGCGACCTCGATGCGCGTGCCCTGGCGCACGCTGCCCGAGGTCGGCTGGAGCTGGCCGAGGATGAGCTTCAGGAGCGTCGTCTTGCCGGCGCCGTTCGGGCCGATCAGGCCGACCTTGTCGCCGCGCAGGATCGTCGCCGAGAAGTCCTTGACGATGGTTCGTGCCTCGCGCTGCGGCCGGCCGGCGGGCGCGGGGAAAGTCATCGTCACGTGCTTGAGCTCGGCGACGATCTTGCCGCTCGGTGTGCCGGAGTCCGCCTCGAGGCGGACGCGGCCGAGCGACTCCCGGCGCGCCTGGCGCTGCGCGCGCAACGCCTGCAGGCGCTGGATGCGGCTCACGCTCCTCGTGCGTCGCGCCTCGACGCCTTTCCGGATCCAGATCTCCTCCTGCGCCAGCAGCTTGTCGGCGCGGGCGCTCGCCAGCGCCTCGGACGCGAGCTCATCGACCTTCCTCGCCTCGTAGGCGGTGAAGGCGCCGGGGTAGCTGCGCAGCACGCCGCGGTCGAGCTCGACGATGCGCGTCGAGACCGCATCGAGGAAGGCGCGGTCGTGCGTCACGACCATGACGCTGCCCTTGAAGCCGACCAGCAGTTCCTCGAGCCAGGCGATCGAGTCGAGGTCGAGGTGGTTGGTCGGCTCGTCGAGAAGGAGCACGTCGGGCACGGCGACCAGCGCGCGCGCCAGGGCGACGCGCTTCTTCGTGCCGCCGGAGAGCTCGTCGATCGTGCGCGCACCGTCGAGATGGAGCTGCGCGAGCGTCGTCTCGACGCGCTGCTCCCAGTTCCAGGCGTCGAGCGCCTCGATGCGCGACTGCAGCGCGTCGAGGTCGACGCCTTCGGCGTGCGCTTCGTACTCGTCGCGCACGACGCGCGCCTCGGCGACGCCTTCGCCGACCGCGTCGAACACCGTGCCGCCGGCCTCGAACGTCGGCTCCTGCGGCACGTAGCGGATGCGCACGCCCTGCGTCTGCTGCAACAGGCCGTCGTCGAGCTTCTCCAGTCCGGCGATGACCTTGAGCAGCGACGACTTGCCCGTGCCGTTGCGGCCGATGAGGCCGATCCGCTCGCCGGCCTCGAGCGAAAGCGCCGCGCCGTCGAGGAGCGCGACATGGCCGTAGGCGAGGTGGGCGTTGGAGAGGGAGAGGACAGCCATGGTCAGCGAGCGGCGCGGTCGCGCCGGGAACGAGGTCGGATCAGGGGCTGCCAACGCCATGGGAAGGCCCGGCCAGCGCGCGCTCGAGCGCGTCGACGAACATCGCGGCGACGTCGAAGCCGCTCTGCTCCGTGATTTCCTGGAAGCCGGTCGGGCTGGTGACGTTGATCTCGGTGAGGCAGTCGCCGATGACGTCGAGGCCGACCAGGAGCAGGCCGCGCCCGGCGAGCACCGGGCCGATCGCCTCGGCGATCTCGCGGTCGCGCGCCGAGAGCGGCTGGGCCACGCCCTTGCCGCCGACAGCGAGGTTGCCGCGGATCTCGCTGCCTTGCGGGATGCGCGCGAGCAGGTGCGGCGCGGGCACGCCGTCGATGACGAGGATGCGCTTGTCGCCGGCCGTGATCTCCGTGAGGTAGCGCTGCGCCATCACCGTCGTCGTGCCGTTGCGGTTGAGCGTCTCGGTGATGCTGCCAAGGTTGAGGCCGTCGGCGCCGACCCGGAAGATACCCATGCCGCCCATGCCGTCGAGCGGCTTCAGGACGATGTCGCGGTGCTCGGCGTGGAAGCGCTTGATGGCCGCCTCGTCGCGGGTGACGATGGTCGGCGTGATGAACTGCGCGAACTCGAGGATCGCGAGCTTCTCGGGATGGTCGCGCAGCGCGCGCGGGCTGTTGAAGACGCGCGCGCCTTCGCGCTCGGCCTGGCCGAGCAGGTGGGTCGCGTAGAAGTACTCGGTGTCGAACGGCGGGTCCTTGCGCATGACCACGGCCGAGACGTCGGCGAGGGCGATCGTCGCCGGCTCGGCGGCTTCGACGAACCACTCTGCGCTGCCCGACGGCGCGAGCGTGATCGTGCGCGAGCGCGCAAAGACCCGCCCCCCGCGCTCCCAGACCAGGTCCTTCGGCTCGCAGGCGAGGATCGCGTGGCCGCGCGCCGCGGCCGCACGCATCATCGAGAAGGTCGTGTCCTTGGAGATCTTGAAGGTCTCGAGCGGATCGGCGACGAAGAGCAGGTTCATGGTCGGGCCTCGGGTCCGGCGCGCGGGCGGGTGGCGCCGGGCCGCCACTGTTGCACAACCAGCGCCAGCGCGCCGGCGACGATGCCCCAGAACGCCGAGCCGATGCCGAACAGCGTCAGCCCCGAGAGCGTGACCAGGAAGGTGATGATCGCGGCCTCGCGCAGCGTCTCGTCGCGCACCGCGGCGGCGAGTCCGCCGCCGATGGTGCCCAGCAGCGCCAGTCCGGCGATCGCCGCGATCAGCTCGCGCGGGAACGCGGCGAGCAACCCGGTGACGGCCGCGCCGAAGCTGCCGACGACGCAGTAGAGGATCCCGCACGAGGCCGCGGCGACCCAGCGGCGCGCCGGATCGGCGTGCGCCTCCCGGCCCATGCAGATCGCCGCGGTGATCGCCGCGAGGTTGAGCGCGTAGGCGCCGAAGGGCGCGAGCAGCAGCGTGAAGACGCCGGTGATGACGATGATCTTCGAGATCGGCATCGAGTAGCCCGCCGCGCGGATCACGGCGACGCCCGGCAGGTTCTGCGACGCCATGGTGACGACGAAGAGCGGCAGCGCCAGGCTCACCGTCGCGCGCCAGGTGAACTCCGGCGCGGTGAAGACCGGCGCCGTGAGCGCCCACGGCATGGCCGCGGCGTGCAGCGTCCCGGAGGCCGCGGCGACGGCGATGCCGACCGCGAGGACGCCGACGACCGCGTAGCGCGGCCACGCCCTTCGGCCGCAGAGGTACGCCACGAGCATCGCCAGAACGAGGACCAGCGACGAGCTCGCGGCAACGAAGGCATCGAGGCCGAAGCGCGCCAGCACGCCGGCCAGGAGCGCGCCCGCGAGCGGCATCGGAATGCGGTCCATCACGCGCTCGAACCAGCCGGTCGCGCCGACCACGATCACCAAAAGCGCAAAGACGATGAAGGCGCCGGTCGCCTCGGCCATGTTGAAGGCGCCGCTCGCGCCGGCGACGGCGAGCACCGCCGCGCCCGGCGTGCTCCACGCGACCATCACCGGCTTGCGCCACCAGAGAGAGGGCAGCATCGTCGCCAGGCCCATGCCCCAGCCGAGCGCCCACATCCACGATGCCGTCTGTGCGGGCGTCGCGCCGAGGGCCTGCGCCGCCTGGAAGACGATCGCGACCGAGCTCGTGAAGCCGACCAGGACGGCGACGAAGCCGGCCGTCGCGGCCGAGAGCGAGAAGTCGCGAACCCGAGACGTCAAACGAAGGCCGGCCGGACGCCGGGACGCCGCAGGCCCGGCCGTGTTCCCGGCTTCATATCTCGACCTTCGAGCCGAGCTCGACGACCCGATTCGTGGGCAGGCGCAGGAAATCGGCCGCCGCCGACGCGTTGCGATGCATCCCCGCGAACAGCTTCTCGCGCCAGTCGGCCATGCCGCCGCCGAGGGTCGGGATGACGATGTCGCGCGACAGGAAGTACGAGGTGTCCATGTCGTCGACCGTGCAGCCAGTCTCGCCCAGCAGGGCCAGCGCGGCCGGCACGTCAGGCTCGTTCTTGAAACCGAAGTTGAGCGTCACCTGCCAGCAGTCGTTGCCGAGCGCCCTGACCTCGCTGCAGGCGCCGCCCTGGATCCACGGCACCTCGTGATGCCGGACCGTGACGAAGAGATTGCGCTCGTGCAGGACCTTGTTGTGCTTGAGGTTGTGAAGGAGGGCGTTGGGCGTGAGGTCGGGGTCGCTGGACAGGAAGACCGCCGTCCCGGGGACGCGCTGCGGCGGGCTGAGGAAGACCGACTCGAGGAAGCTCGTCAGGTCGACGGCATCGTCGCGCAGGCTTTGCGCCATCAGCTTTCGGCCCTGCTTCCAGGTCATCATGATCGTGAACATGAAGCCGCCGATGAGGAGCGGGAACCAGCCGCCGTCGACCACCTTGACGACGTTGGCGCTGAAATAGACGAAGTCGACGGCGAAGAAGAAGCCGGTCGCGGCCGTGGCGAGCGCCCATGGGTACTTCCAGCCGTAGCGGATGACGAAGAAGGTCATCGTCGTCGTGATCAGCATGTCGATCGTCACCGTGATCCCGTACGCCGCGCCGAGGGCGTCGCTCGAGCCGAAGAAGACCACGGCGACGACGATGCCGCAGAACAGGCCCCAGTTGACGAAGGGCACGTAGACCTGACCGGTCTCGAGCACCGAGGTGTGGGCGATGCGCAGGCGCGGCAGGTAGCCGAGCTGGATCGCCTGCTTGGTGACCGAGAAGGCGGCCGTGATGAGCGCCTGCGAGGCAATCACGGCGGCGCAGGTCGCCAGGGCGATCAGCGGATAGAGCGCCCAGGTCGGCGCCATCTCGAAGAACGGGTTGGCGACCTTCGACGGGTCGGCAAGCAGCATCGCGCCCTGGCCGAAGTAGTTGAGGACGAGCGCCGGCATGGCGACGCCGAACCAGGCGTAGCGGATCGGCCGCTTGCCGAAGTGGCCCATGTCGGCGTAGAGCGCCTCGGCGCCGGTGACGCACAGGACGACGGCGCCGAGCGCGATGAAGGCCACGCTCGGCTGGGTGAACAGGAACAGGATCGCGTAGTGCGGCGACAGCGCCTTGACGATCGACGGGTTGTCGCCGATGTGCATCAGGCCGAGCACGGCGATGACGGCGAACCACACCAGCATCACGGGGCCGAACAGCTTGCCGACGCGCGTCGTGCCGTGGCGCTGAAACATGAACAGGGCCGTGAGAACGATGAGCGTGATCGGCACGACCCAGTTGTGCAGCCCCGGCGCGGCGACGGTCAGGCCCTCGACGGCGCCGAGCACCGAGATCGCCGGCGTGATCACGCCGTCGCCGAAGAAGATCGCCGTGCCGAAGATGCCGAGGAAGAGGAGCCTTCGGCGCAGCGCCGGCCGGTCGCGCACGGCCTGCGAGGCGAGCGCGAGCATGGCGATCAGCCCACCCTCGCCGTTGTTGTCGGCGCGCAGGATGAGCACGACGTACTTGATCGAGACGATCACGGTCAGCGTCCAGAACACGAGCGAGAGAACGCCGTAGATGTTGTGCGGCGTGAGCGGCACATGGCCGTTCGCGAACACCTGCTTCAGCGCGTAGAGCGGGCTGGTGCCGATATCGCCGTAGACGACGCCGATGGCCCCTAGCGTGAGGACGGTGAGACTGGAGGCGGTGCGGGGCTGGGTCACGTCGAGAGCCGGCGTCTGACTCGCAGGCGCGGCGACGAAGGAGCGATATTGTGCATCGCGGGTCGCGTCGGCAGCGCCTGGGGAGCGCGCCGATGCGGTTCCGGACGCCTACTCGTAGATCTCGGCGTCTGGATCGGTCGCCTCGAGCTCGTAGCTCGCCGCGACCATGGCGAGGCGTGCGATCACGCCGTACATGTAGAAGCGGTTCGGCGCGGCCGCGCTGGTCTTGGCGCCTGGCTTGGTGAACTGGTTCGAGCCGGCGAAGGCGAGCGGGACGAAGGTCGAGCCGGGCGAGTTCAGGTTCTCGTCGGTGCCGCGATCGGGATTGACGCGGTAGAAGCCGCCGACGACGTAGCGGTCGATCATGTAGACGACCGGCTCGGCGACGGAGTCGTTGACGCGCTCGTAGGTCGGCACGCCTTCCTGCAGGATGACCTCGCTCACCTCCTGGCCGTCCTTGATGACACTCATCTTGTTGCGCGAGCGCCGGTTCAGGTCGGCGAGGTCCTTCGGGTCGCGCACGGTCATGATGCCCATGCCGTAGGTGCCGGCGTCGGCCTTGACGATGATGAAGGGCTTCTCCTGGATGCCGTATTCCTTGTACTTGCGCCGGATCTTGCCGAGCAGGGTCTCGGCATTGCTCATCAGGCATTCGGCACCCGAGCCGTCGCTGAAGTTCACCTCGCCGCAGCGCGCGAACATCGGGTTGATGAGCCACGGATCCATGCCGAGCAGCTTGGCGAACTTCTTCGCGACTTCTTCGTAGGCAGCGAAGTGGTTCGTCTTCCGTCGGATCGCCCAGCCGGCGTGCAGCGGCGGCAGCAGGTACTGCTCGTGCAGGCCTTCGAGGATCTTCGGAATGCCGGCCGAGAGGTCGTTGTTGAGCAGGATCGTGCAGGGATCGAAATCCTTCAGGCCGAGGCGGTTTCGCGTGCGCACCAGCGGCTCGAGGGTGAGGGCCGTGCCGTCTGGAAGCGGCACCTGCGTCGGCGCGGTGATCGCGTCGTCGAGCGTGCCCAGGCGCACGTTGAGGCCGGCCTGGTGGAAGATCTCCATCAGCCGCTGCACGTTCATCAGGTAGAACGAGTTGCGGGTGTGCTTCTCGGGAATGAGGAGCAGGTTCTTGGCTTCGGGACAGATCTTCT
>CAJDUN010000068.1_pt1 | contig 15717 bp, 16 predicted proteins | sample 7390741 | NCBI WGS metagenome assembly CAJDUN01 (sample SAMEA7055660, study PRJEB34461) | soil metagenome | biome: terrestrial ecosystem; feature: Peninsula; material: soil | place: Antarctica | collected 2016 | reverse complement strand
CGCCAGTGCGAACCCAGTCACCACGGGCAGCGGGCCAGCCGAGCACGGCGGCGGAGTTGGACAACGAGCGCGGACCATCGAACATCCGCGTCACCTCGTTGAAACAGGCCATCTGCGCCGGAGTCTGTTCGCCGCCGAATACCTCGGAGTCAGAAAAGTGGGTCAGCAAGCCGATCGCGGGATCGACGCAGGCCATCGCGGAGAGCTGCCGATGTACATCACCCACGCGCTCGGGTGCGAAGCCGAGCCGGTGCATGCCGCTGTCGATTTTCAACCAGACGCGCAGACGTCCTCGCGTGGCATCGGCCTCGGCCAGCCAGTGCAACTGAGTCTGGTGATGGATCGCTGCATCCAGCTGCAGCCGCTGCATCTCGGCGATGTCGCTGGCATTGTCCGGGCCGGACAACACCACGATCCGTTGCCGATGCCCGGCGGCGCGCAGGCGCAAACCAGCCCGTAGGCATCGGCCTTGACCACGGCCATGACCTGGGCCGGCGCCGCCAACGCCTTCAACCGCGCCAGGTTGTGGCGCAGTGCGCCGAGGTGGATGGTGGCGACGGTAGTGCGGCTCATCGAGACCCGGCCACGGCGTCAGTCGAACGAACCGACAAACGAATCGGCCGCATAGTTCTCGAACTTGGTGTAGTGCCCAAGGAAGGTCAATTTGCAGGTGTCGGTGGGGCCGTTGCGCTGCTTGCCGATGATGATCTCGGCGATGCCCGGCTCCTTGCACGCGTCCTTGGTGTAGTACTCGTCGCGGTAGATGAACATGATGACGTCGGCGTCCTGCTCGATCGCGCCCGACTCGCGCAGGTCGCTCATCAGCGGCCGCTTGTCGGTGCGCGACTCGACGCTGCGGTTGAGCTGGGACAGCGCGATCACCGGGCACTGCAGCTCCTTGGCGAGCGACTTCAGGGCGCGCGAGATCTCGCCGATCACGGTGGCCCGGTTCTCTTCGCCGGAGGCGTCGCTGCCGCTCATCAGCTGCAGGTAGTCGACGACGATCAGGCCGAGCTTGCCGCACTGGCGCGCCTGGCGCCGGGCGCGCGCGCGAAGCTCGGTCGGGGTGAGCGAGCCGCTCTCGTCGATGAAGAGGCTCACCTTGGCGAGCTTCTCGACCGCCTCCGAGAGGCGCCCCCATTCGTCGTCGCGCAGCGCGCCGGTGCGCAGGTGGTTCTGGTCGATGCGGCCGAGCGAGCCGACCATGCGCAGCGCGAGCTGCGACGCGCCCATTTCCATCGAGAAGACGACGACCGGCAGGCCTTCGCGGACGGCAACGTGCTCGGCGATGTTGAGGGCGAGCGCGGTCTTGCCCATCGACGGCCGTGCCGCGAGCACGATCAGGTCGCCGGCCTGGAGCCCGGCGGTGAGGCGGTCGAGGTCGTAGAAGCCGGTGCGCACGCCGGTGACTTCCTCCGCGCCGTTCTCGTGCAGCTCGTTGACGCGGTCGATCAGGGCGACGACGAGCTGGTCCATGCTCTGGAAGCCCTGGCGCGAGCGCGAGCCTTCCTCGCCGATGCGAAAGATCTTGCCTTCGGCGTCGTCGAGGATCTGCGAGACCGGACGACCCTGCGGATTGAACGCGCTGGTGGCGATCTCGTCGCTCGCGGCGACGAGTTTGCGCAGCACCGAGCGCTCGCGCACGATCTCGGCGTAGCGACGGATGTTGGCCGCGCTCGGCACGCTCTGCGCGAGGGCGTTGAGGTAGACGAGCCCGCCGCAATCTTCGGCCTTGCCGAGTCGCTGCAGCTGCTCGAACACCGTGATCACGTCGGCCGGCTTGGTCGCGTTGATGAGCGCCGAGATCGCCTCGTAGATCAGCCGGTGCTCGTAGCGATAGAAGTCGCTGTCGGTGAGCAGGTCGCCGATCCGGTCCCAGGCACTGTTGTCGAGGAGGAGTCCGCCGACGACGCTCTGCTCGGCCTCGACCGAGTGCGGCGGCACGCGCAGACGGGAGACGTCGTCGTCGGGCCGGGTGTCGGACACCGGGCCCGCTGAAGTGAAGATCGCTGCCATCGCGAAATCATAGAGCCGCGCTCACCGCCACCGGTGCACAAGGCTGTGGACAGCCCGTGCACGACAGGTGGAAATGCAGCGCACAAGAAAAAGGCCTCCGCAGGGGCCCGCCCCTTCCTCCCGGAGGAACGGGAGCGCAGCGGGGAAGGAGCAGCCCCACCCCGCCGGGGAGGCGAGCGTCTAGCTCGTCTCCCCGAGCACCACGACCTTCACGTCGACAACGACGTCGGTGTGCGGCGCCACCGTGACGGTGTGCTCGCCGACGGTCTTGAGCGGACCGTCGGGCATGCGCACCTGCGCCTTGGTCACCTTGAAGTCGATGCGGTTGAGCGCATCGGCGATGTCGGCGTTGGTGACCGAGCCGAAGAGGCGGCCGTCGACGCCGGCCTTTTGCGTGATGTGCACCGTGCGGCCGCTCATCTTCTCGCCGAGCGCCTGAGCACCGGCGAGCTTGTCGGCAGCATGCTTCTCGAGCTCGACGCGCTTGTCCTCGAACTCCTTGATCGCCGTCGACGTGGCGCGGCGCGCCACCCGGGTCGGGATCAGGAAGTTGCGGGCGTAGCCGTCCTTGACCCGGACGACGTCGCCGAGGTTGCCGAGGTTCGCGACCTTTTCCATGAGGATGACTTGCATGGCGGCCTCAGACCTTGTGCTGGTCGCTGTACGGCATCATGGCGAGGAACCTCGCACGCTTGATGCACGTCGTCAGCTGACGCTGGAAGAACGCACGCGTGCCGGTGAGGCGCGCCGGCGTGATCTTGCCGTTCTCGTTGATGAAATCGCGCAAGGTGTCGATGTCCTTGTAGTCGATGGCGTGATCTTGCCGTTCTCGTTGATGAAATCGCGCAAGGTGTCGATGTCCTTGTAGTCGATCTCCTTGACGCCGGTGACCGTGAAGCGGCAGAAGCGCTTGCGACGGAAGAGCAGCGACTGGGTGTTGCGCTTGGGCTTGCGGTCCTTGTTGAACCGACCTTTACCGCGGGGCGGGGGCATGTGATGACCTCTCTACTTCAATGCGATGGACTGGATGTGAAAGACGATTCCGCGACCGTTTCGTTGCGCGCCGAGGAAGCCTTCGAATTCGTGATCGACGCCGAGCTCGGCTGCCAGGACCGCTTCGGTGACGTCGCCGACGGCACGGGCGCGGACCTCGAAAGCGATCTTGCGGACGACACCGAGCTGCACCGACTGCGATTCGTGCTTCAGGCTGACGTCGAGTGCCGGAAGGCCTGCGGGCGTGTACCTGAGCGCAGCGCGCTCGACGATCCGCGCCGTGAGCCGAAGCCGGTTCGTCAGGCCGACGCTTCCTGAGGCGCGCGCCGCGACTCTTCGCGGTCGACCGTCTTCATCATGACCGACGGCGTCGTCTCGGCGTGGTCCTTGAGAACCGTCAAGTGCCGCAGCACGGCGTCGTTGAACCGGAATCCGGTCTCGAGCTCGGTCAGGACCTTGTTGTCGCACTCGATGTTGATGCACAGGTAGTGCGCCTTGGCGAGCTTCTGGATCATGTACGCCATCTGGCGACGGCCCCAGTCCTCGACGCGGTGCACCTTGCCGCCGCCGGCGGTGATGGTGCCCTTGTAGCGCTCCAGCATGGCCGGAACCTGTTCGCTCTGATCGGGATGAATCAGGAGCACGATTTCATAGTGACGCATGGGATCTCCTTATGGATTCCTGGAAAGGAAGCCGCTCGAACCGACCTGGAGGTCGTTCGTTCGGGTCACGTCAAGGCCCGAAGCGGCAAGGTAAAGCCCACGAGTATACCGCGTTGCCCAGAGGGCCGGGAGCGTGACGGACCGGGTGCTCTTCTGCTCGTTCCTGCCCTCAATCGGTAAATCCCCACACCGTCGGGTGTTGCGCATCATCCGTTTGATGGACTTGCGCGTACAGCCGCGCATTACACTTGCACCGGGCGGCCGTCAGGCCGATTCCTCGGTATGCCGCCCGGGCTCTCTCGCCCCAGCTTCGCAGCGAAACGGGTTTCGATGAGCAATTCGAGCAACGGCGGAAAGTTCTCGCAGGACGCTTCGAACGGGCCGGGATCCCCTTCGTCCGGGCCCGAGGAGTGGCCTGCGACGCGAGCCGAGAACGCTTCCAAGGAAGAGCTCGACGAATGGCAGGCGACACGTGTCCAGTCCCGGCAGCCCTCGGGTCTCGACGAATGGCGCGTGCCTCAGGGCCCGTCCGGCGGCACCCCGCTCGAATCCGACCGCGCCGGGGGCCGCTCCCGCAACGGACTCGAATCGCCCGACGCGTGGGCAGCGACCCGCGCTCAGACCGCGCTCGCGACCCAGTTGCTCGAGGACGAGAACGACTATCTCGCGACGGAAAAGGAAGAAGTCGGGCGCCAGATCGGTGGCAACGAGCGCGAGCTCTTCGTCTCCTGCGCACCGGCGGAGGCGCTGCAGCAGCAGTTCGACCACCTGCAGCCGAACTTCATCGCCGTGCACGACCTCGCGACGTCGTCGTCGCGCAAGCTCCTGACCGGCATCGCCGCTGCGAGCGGCCGGGCGGTACAGCGGCTCGTCATCCGCCGTCAGGGCTACGGCACGGCGCTGGCGACGCTCGAATTCGTCGAGCTGCCCACGGCCGACAACCAGCTTCTTCGCCTCTACACCACCGAGGCCGATGCGGATACCGCCTCGCGCCAGGCAATCGCCAAGGTCCTCCTCGCCTACAGCCGGCTCGGCGTGATCATGGTCGGCGAGCTGCCGAGCCATGCGATCGGCACCGCGCTCAAGCCGCTGCACGACGACATCGTCGCCGGCCCGTGGCCGAACCGGAACCTGCTTCTCCTTCCGCTCGCCTCGGCGAGCACGCTCGTCTCGCACGGGCTCGACCTGGGCCGCGGCACTGGCGTCGCGGTACGCACCACGCCGCAGGTCGCCCGCCCCGCCGATGCCTGGGGATTCATCACCGGCACCTGGAGCCGGCTGCGCGAGCAGGTCCCGGCCGACGGTCGCGAGGTGCCTGAGCTCGGCGCGTTCAAGCCGGCCGCGTACCAGTCGAAGCGCCCGCCCCTCGCAACCGGCTTGCCGTCCGGCGACACCTTGCCGATGGAGGAATCGCGTCCGCCGGTCGTCCTGGCGATGCGGCCGATGCCAGCGATCGCCACACCCTCGTTCGCGGCGACGATGCCCTCGACGCTGATCGAGCGCTATGTCAGGCAGCTGAGCGAGCTGAACGGCGTCATCAGCTGCTGCGTGTTCGAGGTGCAGAGCGGCCGCCCGGTCGCGCATGCCGGCGCCAACCCTGGCTCGGCCGAGCTGTCGTCACACGGCAGCGCCCTGATCGCCGCGATGATGGCCGCCAGCCGCAGCCTCGGCTTCGGTCACGCGCTGCCGGAAGCGGCGATTACGCTCGGCTCGCATCACCTGCTGCTGCGCGGCGTGCCGAAGAACCCGGGCCTGGCGATGCACGCCGTCCTCGACAAGGCCAGCGCCAACCTGACGCTGGCGCGCCTGCAGGTGCTGCGGATGGACTCGCTCTTCGAGGAAGCGCAGAGCGCCTAGCGTATCGGCGGGACCTCCGGCCGCGCCCGTCAGTGGACGACGCGCTCGAAGACGAATCGGCCGTCCTCGTAGTCGACCGGGATCACGTCCTTCGGGCCGAAGCGCCCTTCCAGGATCAGCTTGGCGACCGGATTCTCGAGATCGCGCTGGATCGCGCGCTTGAGCGGCCGGGCGCCGAACACCGGATCGAAGCCCGCCTTGGCGAGCTGCTCCAGCGCACGAGGCGAAACCTCGAGCTTCATGTCCATCTTCTCGAGACGCTGCTCGAGCACCCGCAGCTGGATCTTGGCGATCGCCTGGATGTTCTTCTGGTCGAGCGCGTGGAAGACCACCGTCTCGTCGATCCGGTTCAGGAACTCGGGCCGGAAGTGCTGCTTGACCTCGGCCCAGACCGCCGCATGGATCGCCTCGGGGCTCTGGCCGACCATCTGCATGATGGTCTGCGAGCCGAGATTCGACGTCATCACGATGACCGTGTTCTTGAAGTCGACCGTGCGGCCCTGGCCGTCGGTGAGACGTCCGTCGTCGAGCACCTGCAGCAGCACGTTGAAAACGTCCGGGTGCGCCTTCTCGACCTCGTCGAGCAGCAGCACGCTGTAGGGCTTGCGGCGGACCGCTTCGGTGAGGTAGCCGCCCTCGTCGTAGCCGACGTAGCCGGGCGGCGCGCCGATCATGCGCGCGACCGAGTGCTTCTCCATGAACTCGCTCATGTCGAGGCGGATGAGGTGATCCTCGCTGTCGAAGAGGAAGCCGGCGAGCGCCTTGCAGAGCTCGGTCTTGCCGACGCCGGTCGGCCCCAGGAACAGGAACGAGCCGGTCGGCCGGTTCGGGTCCGAGAGCCCGGAGCGCGAACGCCGGATCGCATCTGACACCGCCTTGATCGCCTCGTCCTGGCCGACGACGCGCTCGTGCAGCTTGGCTTCCATCTGCAGCAGCTTGTCGCGGTCGCCCTGCATCAGCTTCGACACGGGGATACCCGTGGCACGCGCCACCACTTCGGCGATCTCTTCGGCACCGACGGTCGTGCGGACGAGTCGCGGGCGCCCCGATCCGCCGCGGTTGCTGGTTTCCAGCGACTGGGCATCCTTGAGACGCTTTTCGAGCTCGGGCAACTTGCCGTACTGCAGCTCGGCGACCTTGTCGTAGTTGCCCTTGCGCTTGAGCTCCTCGATCTGGAAGCGCATCGCGTCGATTTCCTTCAGCAGGTCGCCCGAACCTTGCGCCGCGGCCTTTTCGGCCCTCCAGATCTCGTCGAGATCGGCGGCTTCCCTCTTGAGACGCAAGATCTCTTCGTCGATCAGCGTGCGGCGCTTCTGCGACGCCTCATCCTTTTCGCGCGTCACCGCCGCGAGCTCGATCTGAAGCTGGATCAGGCGGCGATCGAGCTTGTCCATCACTTCGGGCTTGGAGTCGATCTCGATGCGCACCTTCGCGGCCGCCTCGTCGATCAGGTCGATCGCCTTGTCGGGCAGGAAACGGTCGGTGATGTAGCGCTGGCTGAGCTCGGCGGCGGCGACGATTGCCGGGTCCGTGATCGTGACCTCGTGGTGCACTTCGTACTTCTCCTGCAGCCCGCGCAGGATCGCGATCGTCGCCTCGACGGTCGGCTCGCCGACGAGGATCTTCTGGAAGCGACGTTCGAGCGCAGCGTCCTTCTCGATGTACTTGCGGTATTCGTCGAGCGTCGTCGCGCCGATGCAGTGCAGTTCGCCGCGCGCGAGCGCGGGCTTGAGCATGTTGCCTGCATCGATCGCGCCCTCGGCCTTGCCGGCGCCGACCATGGTGTGGAGCTCGTCGATGAAGACGATCGTCTGCCCTTCGTCCTGGGCGACTTCCTTCAGCACCGACTTCAGCCGCTCCTCGAACTCGCCGCGATACTTCGCGCCGGCGAGGAGCAGCGCCATGTCGAGGACCAGCACGCGCTTGTTCTTGAGCGAATCGGGCACCTCGCCGGCAACGATGCGCTGCGCCAGGCCTTCGACGATCGCCGTCTTGCCGACACCCGGCTCGCCGATCAGGACCGGATTGTTCTTGGTGCGCCGCTGCAGCACCTGGATCGCGCGTCGGATCTCGTCGTCGCGGCCGATCACCGGATCGAGCTTGCCCGCGCGGGCGCGCTCGGTGAGGTCCATCGTGTACTTCTTGAGCGCCTCGCGCTGGCCTTCGGCCTCCGCACTGTCGACCTTCTGGCCGCCGCGCACGGCCTCGATCGCCGCTTCGAGCGCCTTGCGCGAGGCACCGAATTCCTTGAGCAACGGCGCCACCGAAGTCTTCGACTCGGCCGCCGCGAGAACGAACAGCTCGCTCGAGATGAACTGGTCGCCGCGCTTGGTTGCCTCCTTCTCGCACGCCTGGAGCAGCGCCCCGAGCTCGCGTCCGGGCTGGACCTGCTCGCCGCCCTGCACCTGCGGCAGCCGCTTGATGGCGTCGCGCAACGCGGCCTGGAGTCTCGAGGAGTTGACGCCGGCCCGGTCGAGCAGGGCCTTGGGGCCGTCGGTCTGCGCCAGCATGGCCGACAGCACGTGGGCGGGCTCGATGTAGGGGTTGTCGTTGGCGACAGCCAGGCTCTGGGCTTCGCCGAGCGCTTCCTGGAAGGTGGTGGTCAGTTTGTCGATTCGCATGAGGTTCTCCGCTCGCGACAAGGTTGGCCTGACGGCCGACTTTTCAAGGCCGACCGGCCATCCGGATCAGCGCTCCAGGAGCATTTGCGCGAGCCGAAAGCCCAGGGCGGCGCAGGCCAGCGCACCCAGCACATGGGCCGCGGTATGCGTCAATGCCAACATCAGTTCGCCACGCTGCAACATGATCAGCGACTCGGCCGAGAAGGCCGAAAACGTCGTGAAGCCGCCCAGCAGGCCGGTGACGAGCAAGAGGCGCAGCAGCTCGTTGGGCGAGCGCTCCAGCCAGAACAGCACGGCGCCGATCACGAGGCCGCCGACGCAATTGACGAACAGCGTGCCAAGCGGGAAGCCAGACCAGCGTTCGTTGAGCCAGACTCCGGCGCTCCAGCGCAGCAGCGCGCCGACGGCAGCGCCGAGCGAGACGGCGGTGATGCTGAGCCAAGGCACGATCAGGGGCCCGGCACGTCGGCCGCGTTGGTCGCCGAGACGCCCCAGCGGGCCAGGGCGGCGTCGTCGGTGCTGCGGGCGTCGACCCAGCGCGCTCCATCCGGGCCGCTCTCCTTCTTCCAGAACGGTGCCTGCGTCTTCAGGTAGTCCATCAGGAACTCGCAGGCCTGGAACGCCTGGCCGCGATGCGCGGACGCGACCGCGACGAGGACGATCTGCGCCATCGGCTCGAGTCGGCCGATGCGGTGGACGACGCGGGCGGCGCGGATGTCGAAGCGGCCCGCCGCCTCGTCGATCATGGCCTCGATCGCCGCTTCGGTCATGCCGGGATAGTGCTCGAGCTCGAGCACGTCGATCGCTGCATTGGCGTGACGGTCGCGCACCGTGCCGACGAAGGTGACCACCGCGCCGACGCCGCCATCGCCGGCCCTTAGCGTCGCGACCTCGGCGGCGAGATCGAAGTCCCCGGGCCGAATGAAGACGCGCGCATCGCGCGGCGAGCCGCTCACGTCAGCCTCCGGTGAGCGGCGGGAAGAAGCCGATCTCGTCGCCGTCGACGAGCGCCGTGGCTTCGCTGCAGAGAGCGAGGTTGCGGGCGCTGCGCAGCATGCGCTGGCGGCCGAGCGCCTCGGCATGGCGACCGCCGCGGGCGATGAGCGCGTCGCGCAGCGCGGCGACGTCGGTGCCCGGTTCGACCTGCGCGTCCTCGCCGGCGCCGAGCGCTTCGCGCACCGAGGCAAAGTAGCGGACCGCGATCTTCATCCGAGCAGCTCGCGAAACGACAGGTAGCTCACCGTGCGGCCCGGGGCGATCGCCTGGCCGCCGGGATTGTCGACGAGGCCGTCGCCCCAGATCGTCGAGGTGAGGACGTTCGAGCCCTGATGGCCGAAGAGATCGAGTCCGCCCGCGTCGTTGCGCCGCACGCGCAGGAACTCGCGTCGCCGGTCGGGCTCGGGCCACGCGAAATCGGCGCGCATCGCCAGGGGCCGTGGCGCCGCCGCCGGCGCGCCCTGCAACCGCAGCAGCACCGGCCGCGCGACCATCACGAAGGTGACGAAGGCAGAGACGGGGTTGCCCGGCAGGCCGAGGACCCACGCCGAGCTGCCGTCGTCGCGGAACACCTCGCCGAAGGCGAGCGGTTTGCCGGGCTTCATGGCGATCTGCCACAGGTCGAGCCGGCCTTCACGCTCGACTGCGGGCTTGAGGTGGTCTTCCTCCCCGACCGAGACGCCGCCGCAGGTGACGATGAGGTCGGCCGACCGGGCCGCGCGCCGGAGCGCGTCGCGGGTGGCATCGAGACGATCGGGAACGATGCCGAGGTCTTCGTGGACGCCGCCGAGCGACTCGATCAGCGCGCGCAGCGTGAACCGGTTCGAGTTGTAGATCGCGCCGGGCTTGAGCGTCTCGCCCGGCATCGCGAGCTCGTCGCCGGTGGAAAAGAGCGCGACCCGGGGCCGCCGGGCCACGCGCAAGGTCGCCGCGCCGACCGAGGCCGCCATTCCGAGCGCCTGCGGCGAGAGTCGCAGGCCGGCAGCGAGGACGACCGCGTCGCGCGCGACGTCTTCGCCGCGTCGCCGGACCCACTGGCCGGGAGACGGCAAGGTGTCGACGCGAACGCCCGCCTCCGTCACCGTGCAGTGCTCCTGCGGTGCGATCGCGTCGGCGCCGGGCGGCACCTGCGCGCCGGTGAAGATGCGGGCGGCCGTACCGGCCGCGAGCGGTACGCCGACGACGCCTGCGGGAATGCGCTGGCTGACCGGCAGGACGACGCCGGGCACGCTCGCGTCGGCCAGGCGCAGCGCGTAGCCGTCCATGGCGCTGTTGTCGGCCGGCGGGACCTCGATCAGCGAGCGCACGTCGGCGGCGAGAACACGTCCGAGGGCGTCGAAAGTCGACACCTGCTCGGCCGAGCCGGACGCGGGCGCCGCAACGCGCGCCAGGATGCGCTCGACCGCTTCATCGACGCTGATCATCACGGGCCGGGGTTTGGGATCGGTGCTCATGCGCGGTCATTTTCAGCGATGAACGCCTTCAGCCGCTCGACGTCGACCGGCATCGTCGTGCCGCGCCTCGGCAGGTCCTCGAGGCCGTCGAGGCGCGCCGGCCGCGGCGCGTCGCGGCCGATCGCCTCGCGCACCGTGGCGTTGAACTTGGCCGCGAGCGCCGTCTCGAGCACCACCATCGGCGTACCGGCGCGCACCTGCTCGCGACCGACCTTCAGCGCATCGGCGGTGTGCGGATCGATCACCTCGCCGAAACGCTCGTAGACGTCGCGGATCGTCGCCAGGCGATCCGCGGCCACGCTCCTGCCGCTCGCAAAGCCGAAACCCGCCACCCGCGCCCGGTCGGCGGCGTCGAGCGTGAAGGACCGCTCGGTCTCCACGGCGGCGAAAAGCCGGCGCGTGCGGGCGGCGTCGCGGCCGAGCGCATCGAAGACAAAGCGCTCGAAGTTCGAGGCCTTCGAGATGTCCATCGACGGGCTCGAGGTCTCGTGCGTCTCGGCGGCGCTGCGCACGCGGTAGGTGCCGGTGCGAAAGAACTCGTCGAGGACGTCGTTCTCGTTGGTCGCGAGGACGAGCCGGCCGATCGGCAGTCCCATCGAGCGGGCGACGTGGCCGGCGCAGATGTTGCCGAAGTTGCCGGTCGGCACGGCGAAGTCGACGACTTCGTCGCCGCGCTTCGTCGCCTGGAACCAGCCGGCGAAGTAGTAGACGACCTGGGCCAAAAGACGCGCCCAGTTGATCGAGTTGACCGTGCCGATCGCGTGCCGGCGCTTGAAGTCGAGGTCGCCGGAGACGGCCTTGACGAGATCCTGGCAGTCGTCGAACACGCCGTCGACAGCGACGTTGTGGATGTTCGCGTCCTGCAGGCCGAACATCTGCGCCTGCTGGAACGGGCTCATGCGGCCGAGGGGCGAGAGCATGAAGACCTGGACGCCGCGCCTGCCCTTCAGCGCATGCTCGGCGGCGCCGCCCGTGTCGCCCGAGGTCGCCCCGAGGACGTTGAGCCGGCCGCCGCGGCGCGCGAGCTCGTACTCGAAGGCCTGGCCGACGAATTGCATCGCGATGTCCTTGAACGCCAGCGTCGGTCCGTTCGAGAGGCCGAGCACGTGGACGCCGGACTCGAGCGGACGCAGCGGCACGATGCGCGCATCGCCGAACACCTCGGCGCTGTAGGTGCGCGCGAGCAGCGCGCGCAGGTCGGTCGCGGGAATGTCGTCGATGTAGAGCGACAGCACCGCGAACGCGAGCTCGGGATACGAGAGCTTGCGCCACGCCGCCAGGGTCGCCGCATCGACCGGCGGATAGCGCTCGGGCACGTAGAGCCCGCCATCGGGCGCGAGGCCTTCGAGGAGGATCGCGGCGAAGCCGGCCCCTGCCGCCTCGCCGCGCGTGCTGACGTACTTCATCGCCGCGCCGCTCGTGCCTTTCGCCGCCTCACGCCAGGTCTTCCTTGCGGATGCGGACGATCTCCGCGAGCACGGTCGGCAGCGCCTGCATCTGCGCGAGCGCGCTGGTCATCTGCCCTTCGACGGTGTCGTGGGTGAGGATGATGACGTCGGTGCGAGCCTCGTTGGCGCCGGCCGCGTTCGGACGCTGCAGCAAGGCGTCGATCGAGATGCCGTGGCCGGCGAGGATGCCGGTGATCCGCGCCAGCACGCCGGTCTCGTCGGCGACCTGCAGGCGCAGGTAGAACGAGGTGACGACCTGGTCGATCGGCAGCACGACGAGGTCCTGCATCGCCGCCGGCTGGAACGCGAGGTGCGGCACGCGGTGGTCGGGGTCGGCCGTGGCCAGGCGGGCGATGTCGACCAGGTCGGCAATCACCGCCGAGGCCGTCGGCTCGGCGCCTGCGCCCTTGCCGTAGTAGAGCGTCGTGCCGACCGCGTCGCCCCGAACCATCACCGCGTTCATGGCACCTTCCACGTTCGCGATCAGGCGCCGTGCCGGCACGAGGGTGGGATGCACGCGCAGCTCGATGCCGTCGGCCGCACCGGCGATGCCGTCGCGCCGCTTGGTGATGGCCAGCAGCTTGATCCGGTAGCCGAGCTGCTCGGCATAGGCGATGTCGGCACCCTGCAGCTCGCCGATGCCTTCGATGTACGCCTTGTCGAACTGCACCGGCACACCGAAGGCGATCGCGCTGACGATCGTCGCCTTGTGGGCCGCGTCGATGCCGGCGATGTCGAAGGTCGGGTCGGCCTCGGCGTAGCCGAGTCGCTGGGCGTCGGCGAGCGCGCTGGCGAAGTCAATCCGCTTCTCTCGCATCTCGGAGAGGATGTAGTTGGTCGTGCCGTTGATGATCCCGGCGATCCATTCGATCCGGTTGGCCGTGAGCCCCTCGCGCAGCGCCTTGATGATCGGGATGCCGCCGGCGACGGCCGCCTCGAAGGCGACGACGACGCCCTTCTTTCGCGCCGCCGCGAAGATCTCGGTGCCGTGGACGGCGAGGAGCGCCTTGTTGGCAGTGACGACGTGCTTGCCTGAAGCGATCGCCTCGAGCACCAGCTCTCGCGCGATGCCGGTGCCGCCGACGAGCTCGATGACCGCGTCGATATCGCTGCGCGCGATCAGCGCCCGCGCGTCGCTACCGACCTCGGCGTGGCCCGCGGCGACGGCATTGGCGCGCTCGAGGTCGAGATCGGCGATCTGCGTGATCCGGATCTCGCGCCCCGCCCGGCGCTTGATCTCGTCCTGGTTGCGGGCGAGCACCGCGAAGGTGCCGCCGCCGACGACGCCGGCGCCGAGCAGGCCGACCCGGAACGGCTCCATCTCAGCCGACCGCGAGCGCGGGCGAACGGGCTGTCGCGCAGCGCGCGCGGTAGTTCGCAAGGAAGGTGGCGATCCGGCCCATGGCCTCGACGAGATCGTCGGAATTCGGCAGGAAGACGACGCGGAAGTGATCCGGTCGAGGCCAGTTGAAGCCGGTGCCCTGCACGATCAGCACCTTCTGCTCGGCGAGCAGCTCGTACGCGAACTGCTGGTCGTCCTCGATCGGGTACAGCTGCGGATCGAGCCTCGGGAACATGTAGAGCGCAGCCTTCGGCTTCACGCACGTGACGCCGGGAATCGCGGTGAGCAGCTGATGCGCGAGGTCGCGCTGGCGCGCGAGGCGGCCGCCGGGCGCGACGAGGTCGTCGATGCTCTGGTAGCCGCCCAGCGCGGTCTGGATCGCGAGCTGGCCCGGCGTGTTCGAGCACAGGCGCATCGAGGCGAGCATGCCGAGGCCCTCGATGTAGTCGGCCGCATGGCGCTTCTCGCCCGAGACGACCATCCAGCCGGCACGGTAGCCGCACGAGCGGTAGTTCTTCGACAGGCCGTTGAAGGTGAGGAACAGCACGTCGTCGGCGAGCGATGCGATCGAGGTGTGGGTGTGGCCGTCGTAGAGCGTCTTGTCGTAGATCTCGTCGGCGAAGACGATCAGGCCGTGCTGGCGGGCGATCTCGACAATGCCTTCGAGCAGCGCATCGGGATAGAGCGCGCCGGTCGGATTGTTCGGGTTGATGACGACGATCGCTCGCGTGCGCGCCGTGATCTTGGCGACGATGTCTTCGAGGTCGGGCAGCCAGTCGTTGGCCTCATCGCAGAGGTAGTGCACCGGCCTGCCGCCCGAGAGCGCGACCGACGCGGTCCAGAGCGGGTAGTCGGGCGCGGGGATGAGGACTTCGTCGCCGTTGTTGAGCAGCGCATTCATGCTCATCGTGATCAGCTCGGAAGCGCCGTTGCCGAGGAACACGTCGTCGACGGTCACGCCCTTCACCTGCTTTTGCTGCATGTAGTGGACGATCGCCTTGCGCGGAGCGAACAGTCCTTTCGAGTCGGTGTAGCCGGCCGCGTTCGGCAGGTTCCTGATCATGTCCTGGACGATCTCGTCCGGCGGCTCGAGCCCGAACGCGGCGATGTTGCCGATGTTGAGCTTGATGATGTGCTGGCCCTCGTCTTCCATCAGCCGCGCCTTCTCCAGGACCGGCCCGCGGATGTCGTAGCAGACGTTGGCCAGCTTGGCGGACTTGTAGACGGGCTGCACGCGAAGACTCCTGCGGGGACGTACCAGGGCAACCTGATATTTGACCACAGGGGTTCGCGGCTGCGCCCTTCGCGGGCGCGCCGCTGCGCGTCGATCCGGGCCTGCCGATAATCACGTCATGAAGATGCGCGCCGACCGGATGGAGGGGCAGAACGCGATCGCGCGGCACGGACCCGATGGCGTGATCGTCAACGGCGTCGAATACACCGAGAGCATCGTCGTGCCGTGGACCGGCCCGATCCAGACTTGGCGGGTCGACGGCTTCGACGCGCTCACCGCGGAGCACTTCGAGCGCGTCGCCGCCCTGCGCCCTGAGCTCGTCATCTTCGGCAGCGGCCCGCGCATCCGCTTTGCGGCGGCGGCCCTGCTTCGTCCTCTCATCGACGCACGCATCGGCTTCGAGACCATGGACACTGCGGCGGCCTGCCGCACCTACAACGTCCTTCTCGCGGAGGGCCGCTCGGTCGTCGCCGCGCTCCTCTTCGGCGCCGCCGACCATCCTTCCCGGTGACGGACGGGGCCCGGCCGCCCGGGGGCGAGCCCCTATAATTGCGAGTTGCCAATTCGGTGACGCCCGCCCCGGGCCGATCTGTGACGCCTCGGGCCTAGCAAACAAGAGCTTCATGACGCCAGCACTCAACAAACCCGTTCCGGAATTCGAGGCGCTTGCAACAGGAGGAGTGAAGTTCACGCCGCAGGCCTATATCGGCAAGATCGTCGTGCTGTACTTCTACCCGAAGGACAACACGCCGGGCTGCACCACCGAGGCCATGCAGTTCCGCGATCACTACAAGGAATTCGTCAAGGCCGGCGCCGTGCTGTTCGGTGTCTCGCGCGACAACATGGCCTCGCACGATCGCTTCAAGCAGAACCTCGAGCTGCCGTTCGAGTTGATCGCCGACACCGAAGAAAAGCTCTGCCACATGTTCGGCGTGGTCAAGAACAAGATCATGTACGGCAAGAAGGTGAAGGGCATCGAGCGCAGCACCTTCCTGATCGACGGCAGCGGCGTCCTGCGTGCCGAGTGGCGCGGCCTCACGGTCGCGGGGCACGTCGAGGAAGTGCTGAAGACGGTCAAGGCCATCAAGAAGGCC
>CAJDUN010000112.1_pt1 | contig 15847 bp, 13 predicted proteins | sample 7390741 | NCBI WGS metagenome assembly CAJDUN01 (sample SAMEA7055660, study PRJEB34461) | soil metagenome | biome: terrestrial ecosystem; feature: Peninsula; material: soil | place: Antarctica | collected 2016 | reverse complement strand
CGCAAGGTCGGGGTTCTCCTTCAGGAACTCGCGCGCGTTGTCCTTGCCCTGGCCGATCTTCTCGCCGTTGTAGGCGTACCAGGAGCCGCTCTTCTCGAGGATCTTGGCCTCGACGCCCATGTCGATCACCTCGCCTTCGCGGCTGATGCCCTGACCGTAGAGGATGTCGAACTCGGCCGTCTTGAACGGCGGCGCGACCTTGTTCTTGACCACCTTCACCTTGGTCTCGTTGCCGATCACTTCCTCGCCCTTCTTGATCGAGCCGATGCGCCGGATGTCGAGCCGGACCGAGGCGTAGAACTTGAGCGCGTTGCCGCCGGTGGTGGTTTCCGGCGAGCCGAACATGACGCCGATCTTCATGCGGATCTGGTTGATGAAGATGACCATGGTGTTGGTCTTCTTGATCGATCCGGTGAGCTTGCGCAGGGCCTGGCTCATCAGGCGCGCCTGCAGGCCGGGCAGCGAGTCGCCCATCTCGCCCTCGATCTCGGCCTTGGGCGTGAGCGCGGCGACCGAGTCGATGACGACGAGGTCGACCGAGCCCGAGCGCACGAGCGCGTCGACGATCTCGAGCGCCTGCTCGCCCGTGTCGGGCTGGCTGATGAGGAGCTCCTGCAGGTTGACGCCGAGCTTCTGTGCGTACTGGATGTCGAGCGCGTGCTCGGCATCGATGAAGGCGCAGGTGCCGCCGAGCTTCTGCATCTCGGCGACGACCTGGAGCGTGAGCGTGGTCTTGCCGCTCGATTCCGGCCCGTAGATCTCGACGACCCGGCCGCGCGGCAGGCCGCCGACGCCGAGCGCGATGTCGAGCCCGAGCGAGCCCGTGGAAACCACCTCGATGTCGTCGATCACCTCGCCTTCGCCCAGGCGCATGATCGTGCCCTTGCCGTACTGCTTTTCGATCTGGGCGAGGGCGGCCTGCAGGGCCTTGGCTTTTTCGCTGTTGAGGGCTTTGACGGGCATGTCCATGAGCGGTCTCCTGAGGATGAGGCGATTATCTTCAATAGCTGGATGTTTGTACAGTAGCCGAGCGTTGTTCCCGACGCACTCCCTACAATGGACGGCAGCCGGCCCCGAGACGGGTGGACCGCTCCGGGCCCGACCCTCGCCGACGCCCCGGCACCGGCGAAAGCCCGCCCCAACGCATGCGCCTTCTGATCGCTGAAGACGACCAGGTCCTCGCCGACGGGCTGCTGCGATCGCTGCGCAGCGTCGGCTACGCCGTCGATCGGGTCGGCGACGGCGAGGCTGCGAACGCCGCCCTCGAGGCGTACGACTTCGACCTTCTCATCCTCGACCTGGGTCTGCCGCGCCTGCACGGGCTCGAGGTGCTGCGGCGCCTGCGGGCGCGCGGCTCGGCGGCGCCGGTGCTGATCCTCACGGCCGCCGACAGCGTCGAGCAGCGGGTCCAGGGTCTCGACCTCGGCGCCGACGACTACATGGCCAAGCCGTTCTCGCTCCAGGAGCTCGAGGCGCGCGTGCGGGCGCTGACCCGTCGCGGCCTGGGAGCGGCGTCGAACCTGATCCGCCACGGCGCCCTCAGCTTCGACAGCACCGGCCGCGCGGCCTACATCAACGATCAGATGCTCGACCTCTCGGCGCGCGAGATCAGCCTGCTCGAGGTGCTGCTGCAGCGCGCCGGCCGCCTCGTCAGCAAGGACCAGCTCGTCGAACGCCTGTGCGAGTGGGGTGACGAAGTGAGCACCAACGCGATTGAGGTCTACGTCCATCGCCTGAGGAAGAAGATCGAGCAGGACGGCGTTCGCATCGCGACCGTGCGCGGCCTCGGCTACTGCCTCGAGCGGGTCGCGCCGTAGCGCCCCCGCGCCGCAGCCATGACCGGACGCGGACAGCACTCGCTCTTCGGCCAGATCCTCGACTGGATGCTGGCGCCGCTGCTGCTGCTCTGGCCGATCAGCGTTGTCATCACCTGGCTGGTCGCGCAGGGCATCGCCAACCAGCCCTACGACCGCGAGCTCGCGACCAAGGTGCGCCTCCTCGGCCGCGAGATCGCCGTCCAGGCGGCGAGCGACCGGAACCTGGTCGCCTTCGTGCTTCCGCCCGACGCCGAAACGGCGCTGCACCCCGACGACGCCGACGAGACCCACTACCAGGTGCAGGGGCCGAGCGGCGAATTCCTCGCCGGCGCGAAGGCGATCGCGACGCCCGCCGACGAGGACCGCGGCGTCCCGGGCGAAGTGCGCTTTCGCGACGAGACCCTCGGCGGCAAGCCCGTGCGCGTCGCCTACATGTGGGTGCCGGGCCTCGACGCGCGCGGCCTCGCGCCGCTCGTGCAGGTGGCCGAGACGCGTGCCAAGCGCGCCCAGCTCGCGGGCGAGATCATCAAGGGCGGGGTCTTGCCGCAGTTCGTGATCCTGCCGATCGCGGTGCTGCTCGTCTGGCTCGCGCTCGCGCGCGGCATCGCGCCCCTGAACGAGCTGCAGCAGCGCATCCGGCGTCGCAGCAGCGGTGATCTGAGCCCGATCGACGAGAGCAAGGCGCCCGAGGAGGTCGCACCGCTCGTTCGCGCGATCAACGACCTGCTGGGGCGGCTCGACCAGTCGATCCGCGCCCAGAAGCACTTCCTCGCCGATGCGGCGCATCAGCTGAAGACGCCGCTCGCCGGCCTGCGCACGCAGGCCGAGCTGGCCGAGCGCGAGCTCGTCGCCGGCCGCGACGCGCAGGCGCTGCGGGCATCGCTGCGCCAGATCGCCCACTCGAGCCAGAACGCGGCGCACATGGTCGACCAGTTGCTCGCGATGGCGCGCGCCGAGCACGAGGAGGCGGCGGCGCGGCCGGTGCCGGTCGACCTCGCCGCGCTCGGCCGCGACACGGTGCGCGACTTCGTCCCGCGCGCGCTCGACAAGGGCCTCGACCTCGGTTTCGAGGCCGGCGACTCGCGCGGTCACGAGGTGCTCGGCCATCCGCTGCTGCTGCGCGAGCTGATCAGGAATCTCGTCGACAACGCCCTGCTCTACACGCCGGCTGGCGGCACGGTGACGGTGCGCGTCGTCGCCGATCCCTTCGGCCAGGTCGTCGTGCTGCAGGTCGAGGATTCCGGCCCGGGCATCCCGGCGGCCGAGCGCGAAAAGGTGTTCCGTCCGTTCTACCGCGCCCTCGGCACCGGCGCCGACGGCTCGGGACTCGGACTGGCGATCGTGCGCGAGATCGCGGCTCGCCACGACGCCGACGTGTCGCTGGCCGACGCCGTCGAAGGACGCCTGCGCGACGGCTCCGCCTGCTCGCGCGCAGGCGGCGTCGGCGCCATGTTCACCGTGCGCTTCGCCGCCCTCGTCCGTTCCATCACGGATCCGGCGGCGACATCGATCGAGCCCGTCACGACGGATCCGCGCCCGCACCCGGTCGCCACGCTCGTGACCTAACCCTAACGACCGATCCTCAGCTCTGGACCAGGCGCCGGCTCTTCGCGATCGACATCAGAAGGCCGAGGCCCAGGCCCAGCGTCACCATCGCCGTGCCGCCGTAGCTGATGAAGGGCAGCGGCACGCCGACGACGGGCAGGATCCCGCTCACCATGCCCATGTTGACGAAGGCGTAGGTGAAGAAGCTGAGCGTGATCGCGCCGGCGAGCAGGCGCGTGAACACGGTCGGCGCCTCGGCCGCGATCATCAGGCCGCGAAAGATGAGGAAGACGAAGCCGAGCACCAGGCCGACGCCACCGACGAGTCCGAACTCCTCCGAGAACGCGGCGAAGATGAAGTCGGTCGTGCGCTCCGGGATGAACTCGAGATGCGTCTGCGTGCCCTTCATGAAGCCCTTGCCGGTCGTGCCGCCCGAGCCGATCGCGATCTCGCCCTGGATGATGTGGAAGCCCTTGCCGAGCGGATCGGTGGTCGGGTCGAGCAGGGTGCAGACGCGGTTCTTCTGGTAGTCGCGCAGCATCGGCCACTTCACGTCGGGCTGGCAGATCTTCTCCTCCGAGACGACGACGCCGACGATCGCCGCGGCCGCGAGCAGGCCGACCGGAACGATCAGCTTCCACGACAGGCCGGCGAAGAAGATCACGTAGAGGCCGGCCGAGAGCACCAGGATCGCGGTGCCGAGGTCGGGCTGCTTGACGATGAAGCCGACCGGGACCATCAGGAGCAGCGTCGCGATCGCGAAGTCGAGCGCGCGCAACTGGCCCTCGCGACGCTGGAACCACCACGCGAGCATCAGCGGCATCGCGATCTTCATGATCTCGCTCGGCTGGATCGTGACGCCGACGTTGAGCCAGCGCGTCGCGCCCTTTCGCGTCACGCCCAGGCCCGGCAGCGCGGTGGCGACGAGCAGGACGAGGCCCACGACGTAGAGCGGGATCGCCAGGCGCATCAGCTGCTGCGGCGGCACCTGCGCCGCGAGGAAGAGGACGACGAAGGCGAGCGCCATGTTGCGGACGTGATCGGGAAAGCGCGTGCCCTGGTCGTAGCCGGCCGAATACATGGTGAGCAGGCCTGCGACCGCGAGGAGCAGGATGGCGGAGCCGAGCCAGCCGTCGAAGCCGGTCCACGCGGGACGCAAGCGCCGCCAGACGCTCGGGCTCTGGAAGACCGCGCTCATCGACTTTCACGCCGCAGCGCGACCTGCTCGCGCGCGGCCACGTGCGCGGGCGCAGGCATCGGCGCCGACGCGGCGCCGGCCGTCGCGGCCAGCTCGCCGGCGCGTGCCGTCGTGGCGCCGTCGACCGTCGCGCCAGGCAGCGGCACCGAGCCGATCGCGCGCGGCGTGCCGATCGGCGCGGTCGACTGGCCGAGCTGGGTCGCCGCGATGTCGGCTTCGCTCGGATACTGGCCGGCGAGGATGAAGTCGAAGACGCGGCGGGCGATCGGCGCCGCCGCGCCGGCGCCGAAGCCGGCGTTCTCCACCACCAACGCGACCGCGACCTGCGGCGCGTCGAGCGGCGCGAAGGCGGTGTAGAGCGCATGGTCGCGGTGGCGCTCGTCGGTCTTGGCGGCGTTGTACTTCTCGTTGGCCTTGATCTCGATCACCTGCGCCGTGCCGGTCTTGCCGCCCGACTTGTAGGGGGCCTTGACGAACGAGCGCGCCGACGTGCCTTCCTGGGTGACGCCGTAGAGCGCGTTGTGGATGAAGGCGACGTGCTCCGGGTTGAGCGGCAGCGGCGCCAGGGCCGGGAACGCCACCGGCTTCGACGCCCGCGTCTCGTAGTTCTCGATCGCGCGCACGAGGTGCGGCGTGAAGCGCTGGCCGCCGACCGCGACGGTCGCCTCGGCCTGCGCCAGCTGCAGCATCGTGAAGGTGTTGTAGCCCTGGCCGATGCCGAGCGAGATGGTCTCGCCGGCGTACCACTTCTGCGCTTCCTTCTTCTTGTAGGCGGTGCGCTTCCATTCGGTCGACGGCAGCGTGCCGCGCAGCTCGCCCTGCAGGTCGATGCCGGTGACCCGGCCGAAACCGAGCGGCGACATGAAGTCGTGCATCGCGTCGACGCCGAGGTCGTTGGCGAGCATGTAGTAGTAGGTGTCGCACGACTGGACGATCGACTTGTACATGTCGACCGTGCCGTGGCCGCCTTCCTTGTCGTCGCGAAAGCGGTGGTTGCCGAAGTTGTAGTAGCCCGGGTCGTAGATCGTCTGCTGCGGCGTACGCTTGCCGAGCGCGAGCGCGGCGAGCGCCATGAAGGGCTTGTAGGTCGATCCCGGCGGGTACGTGCCGCGCAGCGCGCGGTTGAGGAGCGGCTTGTCGGGCGAGTCGTTGAGGGCGCGCCAGTTCTCGACGTCGATGCCCTCGACGAAGAGGTTCGGATCGAAGTTCGGCTTGCTCACGAAGGCCAGGATCTCGCCGTTCCTCGGATCGATCGCGACGAGCGCGCCGCGCCGGTCGCCGAACAGCTCCTCGACCATCGCCTGCAGGCGGATGTCGATCGACAGGACGACCGCGTTGCCCGGCGTGGCCGGATTGCTCTTCAGGCGCCGCACGGCATGACCGCCCGCGCTCATCTCGATCTCCTCGAAGCCGGTCTGCCCGTGCAGCTCGCTCTCGTAGCTCTGCTCGATGCCGAGCTTGCCGATGTATTCGGTGCCGCGGTAGTTCGCCAGGTCGTCGTCGGTCCAGTCGTCCTCCATCTGCTTCTTCTCGGTCGGGTTGATCCGGCCGATGTAGCCGATCAGGTGGCTGCCGACTTCGCCCAGCGGATAGCTGCGAAACAGGCGCGCCTTGATGTCGACGCCCTCGAAGCGGAAGCGCTGGGCGGTGAAGCGGGCGACTTCCTCGTCGGTGAGGCGCGTGCGGATCGGCAGCGACTCGACGCTGCGGCTTTCGTCGAGCAGGCGCTTGAAGCGCTTCCTGTCGCGCGGCTGGATCTCGATCACCTCCGCCAGCTCGTCGATCGTCCGGTCGAGGTTGGCGACCTTGGCCGGCGCGATCTCGAGCGTGTAGGCCGAGTAGTTGTTGGCCAGGACGACGCCGTTGCGGTCGAGGATCAGGCCGCGGTTGGGCGTGATCGGCACGACCGCGATGCGGTTGTTCTCGGCCTGCGTCGAGAGCTCCTCGTGCTTGCTGATCTGCAGGTAGCTGAGGCGCGCGATCAGCAGGCCGAAGGCGAACAGCACGAACAGCGCCGCGGCAACGAGGCGCAGGCGAAAGCGCGCGAGGTCGCGTTCGGTGTTGCGCAGCTCCGTCATAGCGGTCGATTTTCGTCCGGATCGGGGGCTCGGCGCTGCGGCGCGAGCAGCAGCCAGGTGGCCACAGGCCACAAAAGTGCCTGGAATACCGGCGCGAGCAGGAGCTGCCAGCCGGGGAACATGCCGCCGGCGATCAGATGGACGACGAGCGAGACCGCCTGCGCGGCGAGAAAGAGCGGCAGGATCTGGACCGCCTGCGAGGGCACCGTGAACCAGAGCAGACGCCGGTGGATCGTCACCGCGAAGAAGCTGAGCAGCGTGTAGGCGAGGGCGTGCTGGCCGAGCACCGCGCCGCTGTGCACGTCCATCAGGAGGCCGAAGGCGAAGGCGATGCCGACGCCGACGCGGCGCGACTGGTGCACGTTCCAGAAGACGAGGACGAGGGCGAGGAAGTCGGGCATCGCCGGCGCCCGGCCGAGCGGGACGATGTCGAGCAGCAGCGCGATCACCAGCGTGGTCCAGACGAAGACCGGACTGACCGGCAGCAGCAGCTGGTTGCTGGCGCGCGGCATGATCACTTGCGCGCTCCCTTCTTCCCGGCCGATCGGCTGGCCGACCCGCTCTCGGAGGCCGCGGCCTGCGGCCGCGGCGGCAGTCGCACGCCGGTCGGCTCGAGCACGAGCACGTAGCGCACGCCGTCGGGCGGCGCCTCGGGCGCGAGGACGATGCGCGCGAATCCGGTGTCGATCTTGCGGTCGACCTTGGCGACGCGTGCGACCTTGAGCCCCGGCGGATAGACGCCGTCGACGCCCGAGGTGGTGAGCACGTCGCCGGCCTGGACGTCGGCATTGCCGGCCATGAAGCGCATCTCGAGCATCCCGGTGCCGCCGCCGGCGCCGCCGAACGCCGCGCTGCGGACCTGCGTGCGGGTGTTCAGCACCGGGATTGCCGCGTCCCGGTCGGTGAGCAGCGTCACCTCCGACGACTGCAGGTACACGCGCGTCACCTGGCCGAGCACGCCGGCCTCGTTGATCACGGGCGAGCCGAGGATCACGTTGTTGACGCTGCCGCGATCGATGATCACCTTGCGCGAGTACGGGTCGGCGGCCTCGTAGAGGATCTCGGCCGCCTGTGAGCGCACGTCGAGCGTCGGCCGCAACTCGAGCAGCGCGCGCAGGCGTGCGTTCTCCCGGGCGAGCTGGTCGGCGCGCTGGGCGCGCTCGGACTGGCGCGCGAGCTCGCCCTTCGCCGCCTGCTCGGCGTTGCGCGCCTCGGTCAGGCCGCTCATGTAGCCGCGACCGCCGGCCAGCGCCTCGACCGGGACAAGGAGTGCCCTCTGGAGCGGAAAGAGCATCGTCGCGACGGTGGCGCGGATCGGTTGGGTGATGCCGAAGCGCACGTCGGCGACCATCAGGAACACCGCCAGCGCGGAGCAGAAGGAGAGCTTCGTCAGCGACGACGGGCCCTGGCGAAAGAAGGGCGGCGGCGTGCGATCGAGAGTGCCGAGCGCCATCGTCGGACGCAGCTTGCTCAGCGAGAACGGATGCGCGCGGCTCCGCGGGCCGGCCGGGCGCCGGGCCGCCCCAAGCCCGGCCGCGCCCCCTCGGGGGGCAGCGACTGCAAGGAGCGTGGGGGCGCCATGACTACTCGGAGGTGAAGATCGATCCCAGGCGTTCCATCCGCTCGAGCGCCATGCCGCAACCGCGGACGACGCAGGTGAGCGGGTCTTCGCCGACGAGCACCGGCAGGCCGGTCTCTTCGGCGAGCAGTCGGTCGAGATCGCGAAGCAAGGCACCGCCGCCGGTCAGCATCATGCCGCGCTCGGCGATGTCGGCGCCGAGCTCGGGCGGCGTCTGCTCGAGCGCGTTCTTGACGCTCGAGACGATCTGGTTGAGCGGGTCGGTGAGCGCCTCGAGGATCTCGTTCGACGAGATCGTGAACGAGCGCGGCACGCCTTCCGAGAGATTGCGGCCCTTGACCTCGATCTCCTTGACCTCGGAGCCGGGGAAGGCCGAGCCGATGTTCTTCTTGATCATCTCGGCCGTCGGCTCGCCGATCAGCATGCCGTAGTTGCGGCGGATGTAGTTGATGATGGCTTCGTCGAACTTGTCGCCGCCGACGCGGACCGAGCCCTTGTAGACCATGCCGCCGAGCGAGATGACGCCGACCTCGGTCGTGCCGCCGCCGATGTCGACGACCATCGAGCCGCTCGCCTCGCTCACCGGCAGGCCGGCGCCGATCGCCGCCGCCATCGGCTCCTCGATCAGGTAGACGTCGCTCGCGCCGGCGCCGAGCGCCGACTCGCGGATGGCGCGCCGCTCGACCTGGGTCGAGCCGCAGGGCACGCAGATGATGATGCGCGGACTCGGCCTCAGGATGGACCGCGGATGGACCATCTTGATGAACTGCTTGAGCATCTGCTCGGTGACGGTGAAGTCGGCGATGACGCCGTCCTTCATCGGCCGGATGGCCTCGATGTTGCCCGGCACCTTGCCGAGCATCGCCTTGGCTTCCTTGCCGACGGCCTGGATGGTCTTCTTGCCGTGGGGGCCGCCTTCGTGGCGGATGGCGACGACGGAAGGCTCGTCGAGGACGATTCCCTTGCCGCGCACGTAGATCAGCGTGTTGGCGGTGCCGAGATCGATCGCGAGGTCCGTCGAGAAATAGCGACGAAAGGATCCGAACATGGGTAGCGGAGAAGGCGTTCCGGTGGACTTCGAAAGGCAGAAGGGTTCGGATGACGCCGAGCCCTTCGCCGCGGCGACAAGGGCCGTGAATTAACCGGGGATAATAACCCATGCCCCTCGCGGCAACCCCGCGTTCCGGGGCTTGCGCCGTCCTGCCGCACCCCGTTTTTCGCTTCTTTCGCCGATGGCCCTGACCCCTTCCGACGTTCGCCGCATCGCCGACCTGGCGCGACTGGACCTCGGCCAAGACGAGCAGGCGCGGATGCTCGAGCAGCTCAACAGCTTCTTAGACGAGCGGCGTCGAGCCGCTCTACACGCCGCTCGCCGCGGTCGAGCACGTGCAGTTGCGCCTGCGCGACGATGGCGTCAGCGAAAACGTCGATCGCGAGGCGAACCAGCGCAGCGCACCGGCGACGAGCGGCGGCCTCTACCTCGTGCCGCGGGTGATCGAATGAGCGCGGCGCCGCACGAGCTCGGGGTCGCGGCGCTCGGGCGCGCGCTCGCGGCGCGCGAGCTGTCGAGCGTCGAGCTCGCGCAGCACCAGCTCGACCGCTTCGCGCGCGACGACGAGCGCCTCGGAACGGCCCTCGCGCTCGATCCCGAGGGTGCCCTGGCCCAGGCGCGGCAAGCCGATCGCCGTCGCGCCGCGGGCGACGACGGCCCGCTCGTCGGCATTCCGATCGCGCACAAGGACATCTTCGTCACCCGTGACCATGCGACGACCGCCGGCTCGCGCATGCTCGCCGGCTACCGCAGTCCCTTCGACGCCACCGTCGTCGCCCGCCTCGCCGCCGCCGGCGCGGTCTCGCTCGGCAAGCTCAACTGCGACGAGTTCGCGATGGGCTCGAGCACCGAAAACTCCGCGTTCCGGACCACGCGCAATCCCTGGGACGAGACGCGCGTGCCCGGCGGATCGTCGGGCGGCTCCGCCGCGGCCGTGGCCGCGCGCCTGCTGCCCGCAGCCACCGGCACCGATACGGGCGGCTCGATCCGCCAGCCGGCCAGCTTTTGCGGCATCACCGGCATCAAGCCGACCTACGGCGTGTGCTCGCGCTACGGGATGATCGCGTTCGCGTCGAGCCTCGACCAGGCCGGCGTGCTCGCGCGCAGTGCCGAGGATTGCGCACTCGTCCTCGGTGCGATGAGCGGCTTCGATCCGCTCGATTCGACCAGCGCCGAGCGTCCGCCGCAGGACTTCCACGCCGCGCTCGCGAAGACGCGCGATGGCGCGACGCCGGGCCGTCCGCTCCAGGGCCTGCGCATCGGCGTGCCGAAGGAGTTCTTCCCCGCGGCGCTCGCCGCCGATGTCGAGTCCGCGCTGCGCGCCGCGCTCGCCGAGATGGCGCGCCTCGGCGCGACGCTCGTCGACGTGCAACTGCCGCGCACCGAGCTCTCGATCCCCGTCTACTACCTGATCGCGCCCGCCGAGGCGTCGTCGAACCTGTCGCGCTTCGACGGCGTGCGCTACGGTCATCGCGCCGAGCACTACGGCGATCTGCAGGAGCTCTATCGACAGAGCCGCAGCGAGGGCTTCGGCCCGGAAGTGAAGCGCCGGATCATGATCGGCACCTACGTGCTCTCGCACGGCTACTACGACGCGTATTACCTGCAGGCGCAAAAGCTCCGGCGCATGATCGCCGACGACTTCCAGGCCTGCTTCCAGCGCTGCGACGTGATCGCCGGCCCGGTCGCGCCGACCGTTGCCTGGCCGCTCGGCGCGCAGAGCGACGACCCGGTCGCCAACTACCTCGCCGACATCTTCACCCTGCCGGCGAGCCTGGCCGGACTGCCGGGCATGAGCGTCCCGGCGGGCTTCGGCAGCGCGAACATGCCGGTCGGACTGCAGCTGGTCGGCAACTACTTCGCCGAAGGCACGCTGCTGCACGCCGCGCACGCGTTCCAGCAGGCGACCGACTGGCATCTCCGCGCGCCGGTCTCGGTGACGAGCCGTGGCTAACCCGACGCCGCGACCGCCGGCCCTGGTGCGCGGCTTCGAGGTCGTGATCGGCATCGAGACCCACGCGCAGCTGTCGACGCACTCGAAGATCTTCAGCGGCGCGTCGACGGCGTTCGGCGCCGCGCCCAACACGCAAGCCTCGGCGGTCGATCTCGCGCTGCCGGGCACCCTCCCGGTCGCCAACCGCGGCGCCGTCGAGCGAGCGATCCGCTTCGGCCTCGCGGTCGGCGCGACGATCGCGCCGATGTCGATCTTCGCGCGCAAGAACTACTTCTATCCCGACCTGCCGAAGGGCTACCAGATCAGCCAGTACGAGACGCCGGTGGTCCAGGGCGGCAGCGTCGACTTCTTCGTCGCCGACGCGCCGCACCGCGTCCAGCTGACGCGCGCCCACCTCGAGGAAGACGCGGGCAAGTCGATCCACGGCGTCGGCCGCGACAGCGACGCCGGCGGCTCGGCGCCCTTCGACTACCGCGGCGAGTGGTCGGGCATCGACCTGAACCGCGCCGGCACACCGCTGCTCGAGATCGTCACCGAGCCCGACATGCGATCGAGCGCCGAGGCGGTCGCGTATGTGCGCACGCTGCACGCGCTGGTCGTCTGGCTCGGCATCTGCGACGGCAACATGCAGGAAGGCAGCTTTCGCTGCGACGCCAACGTCTCGGTGCGCCGGCCGGGCGCGCCGTTCGGGACCCGGCGCGAGATCAAGAACCTGAACAGCTTTCGCTTCATGCAGCAGGCGATCGACTACGAGGTGCAGTGGCAGATCGACCTGATCGAGGACGGCGGCACGGTGCGCCAGGCGACGGTTCTCTTCGACGCCGAGCACGGCGAGACGCGGGCGATGCGCAGCAAGGAAGACGCACACGACTACCGCTACTTCCCCGACCCCGACCTGCCGCCGCTGGTGATTCCCGCCGAGTGGATCGCGCGCGTCCGCGCCGAGATGCCCGAGCTGCCCAGGGACATGGCGGTGCGCTTCGAGCGCGACCACGCACTCGGCGCCTACGACGCGGCGATGATGACCGAGAGCCGCGCCGTCGCGTCCTATTTCGAGGCCGCGGCCGCCGCGAGCGGCGAGCCCAAGCTCGTCGCCAACTGGATGATGGGCGAGATCTCGCGCCGCATGAACGCCGGCGCGCTGGTCGAGATCCCCTTGCCGCCGCGCATCCTGGCGACGCTGATCGCGCGCATCGTCGACCGCACCGTCTCGAACGCGGCCGCGCGCCAGATCTTCGACGCCCTGTGGCAAGGCGAGGGCGACGACGTCGATGCGCTGATCGAAGCCAAGGGCCTGCGCTCGATGCGCGACGCGGGCGAGCTCGAGCGCATCGTCGAGGCCGTCATCGCCGGCAACGCCCGGTCGGTCGAGGAATTCCGCGCCGGCAAGGACAAGGCGTTCAACGCGCTCGTCGGCCAGGCGATGAAGGCGAGCAAGGGCAAGGCCGATCCTGCCGAAGTGGGCGCGCTGCTGCGCAGCAAGCTCGGCTGACGCTGCGGCGCGCGGCTACTTCTTCGAATTCGCCTTCACGACCTCGGGATTTGCGGCCGCCGCCTGGGGGCCCGGCAGCGGCCCGAGCGAGCCCGCCGGCGCGCCGGCCCAGAGCTTTTTCAGGCGCGCGAGCTCGAGGTCGTACAAGCCGTTGATCCGGACGATCTCGGTCTGCTGGTTCTGCACGAGACCGTTCTGGGCCTCGAGGCTGGCGTCGTTGGCGTCGATCCTCTGCTTGAGATTGGCCGGCATGGGCTGCTTGGGCGGCGGGCCGTAGAACTCGGCCTCCTCCTTCAGCTTCTTGCGTTCGGCCATGAGCAGCACGATCCTCGCCTCGTAGTTCTTGACCGAGCCGCTGAACTCGTCGAGCGCCTTCGCGCGCGCCTTGCGGTGCGTCGCCTCGTCGGGGAAGCGCTGCACCAGGTTGCGGTCGCGCCGGATGGCGTCGTTCTTCGCCGACGTCGCGACCTTCTCCTCGCGATCGCGGCGCTCGGTTTCGGCGCGCTCGTCGTCGGTCATCGGCGGCGGCACGACGCGCCTCAACGAGCCGTCGGGATTCAGCTCGTCGTGGGGCGAGTTCGCGCACTCGCGCACGGGTCGATCGGAAGTGATCTTCTTGCCGTTGGCATCCGTGCATCGGTAGATCTGGCCGCGCGGACCGTCCGCAGCCGCCGCGGCCATCGGCCACGCGCTGGCCAGCGACAGGACGGCGCCGAGCGCGAGCCGGGCAGCGGCCTCAGACGCCATAGCGGCGGCGATAGCCGGCAACGGCATCCGCATGGACAGCAAGCGTCGGATCGGCATGGGACCTCAGGAATTCCAGCAGGTCGGCGACCGTCGCCACCGCGATCACCGGCATGGCGTAGTCACGTTCGAAGTCTTCAACGGCTGATCGCTCTGAAAGGTTGTCTCCGACCCCGCCACGTTCCATCCGGTCGAGCGCGATGAGCACCGCCACCGGCTCGGCCCCTTCGTGACGAAGCAGTTCCACGGACTCTCGCTTCGAGGCGCCGTCAGTGATCACATCATCGACGATGACCGTGCGGCCCCGCAATGGTGCGCCGACCACAAGGCCGCCTTCGCCGTGATCTTTTGCTTCCTTCCGGTTGAACGCGAACGGGACGGCACGGCCGCGTCGGCCGAATTCGATCGCGACCGCCGCCGCCAGCGTGATCCCCTTGTAGGCCGGACCGAAGAGCATGTCGAACTCGAGGCCCGAGGCGACGAGGCGGCGTGCATAGAATTCGCCCAGGCGCATCAGCTTGGCGCCGTCGTCGAACAGGCCCGAGTTGAAAAAGTACGGCGACAGCCGCCCCGCCTTGGTCCTGAATTCGCCGAACCTGAGCACGCCCGACTCGACCGCGAACTGCACGAACTCGCGCGCGACCGTCTTGTCGTCTTGCGGAGTCTTCATGGCAGCTGCTCTGTGTTTCGCCTCGTCTCGCTGAACCTGAACGGCATCCGCTCGGCGGCGGCCAAGGGCTTCGAGGCGTGGGCCGAAGGCGTGGGCGCCGATTGTATGGGCGTGCAGGAGATCAAGGCCCAGGTCGACACGATCACCGGCCGCTTCGACAAGGTCGCTGGCATGAAGGGTCACTTCCACTTCGCCGAGAAGAAGGGCTACAGCGGCGTCGGTCTCTACAGCCGGAAGAAGCCGAGCTCGGTCCGGCTCGGCTTCGGCGACCCTGAGTTCGACGCCGAGGGTCGCTATGTCGAGTCCCGGTTCGACCGGCCGTCGCGCAAGGGCCTGCCACGCATCAGCGTCGTCAGCTGCTACTTCCCGAGCGGCTCGGCGGGCGAGCACCGTCAGGCCGCCAAGTTCCGCTTCCTCGCGCTGATGGGCCCGTACCTGCACGCGCTGGCGCAGGAGCGCGAGGTGATCCTCGTCGGCGACATCAACATCGCCCACAAGGAGATCGATCTCAGGAACTGGAAGGGCAACCGCAAGAACAGCGGCTTCCTGCCCGAGGAGCGCGCCTGGATGACGCGCCTCTTCGAGGAGCTCGGTTTCGTCGACGTGTTCCGCACGCTCAACCCGCACCCGGAGCAGTACACCTGGTGGAGCAACCGCGGCCAGGCGCGCGCCAGGAACGTCGGCTGGCGCCTCGACTACCACCTGGCGACGCCGGGCATCGCATCGCTGGCGACGCGCGAGCACATCTACCTCGAGCAGCGCTTCAGCGATCATGCGCCGCTGGTCATCGACTACGCCTTCCGGCTGTAGCCCCTCACGAACGGACAAGGAAACACGACATGACGCTCGCGGCCATCGAACACGAGACCGGGCCGGACCCGCGCGCCTCGATCATCATCCTGCACGGCCTCGGCGCCGACGGCAGCGACTTCGTGCCGGTCGCGCACGAGCTGAGGCTCGACGCGGTCGGCCCGGTGCGCTTCGTCTTCCCGCACGCGCCGACGCGCCCGGTGACGATCAACGGCGGCCACGTCATGCCGGCCTGGTACGACATCCTCGGCCTCGACGCGAACGAGCGGCGCGAGGACGAAGCGGGACTGCGCGGCTCGCAGGCCCAGGTGGAAGCGCTGATTGCCAAGGAGAAGTCGCGCGGCGTCGCGGCGGGGCGCATCGTCCTCGCCGGCTTCAGTCAGGGCTGCGCGATGGCGCTCATGACCGGTCTGCGCCACGCCGAGAAGCTCGCCGGCCTCGTGGGGCTCTCGGGCTACCTGCCGCTCGCGGGCCAGCTCGAGGCCGAGCGGCACGACGCCAACCGGGCGACACCGATCTTCCTCGCCCACGGCACGCAGGATCCGGTGATCCCGATCGCGCGGGCGCGCCAGTCGCGCGACGTGCTCGTCGCCGCGGGCCACGCGGTCGAATGGCACGAGTACCCGATGCCGCACTCGGTCTGCGGGCCGGAGATCGCCGACCTCGATCGCTGGCTGCTCAAGGCCCTGGCCTGACGCCGGCCCGCGGATTCACTGCCATCCGGGACGGCATCGCGCAAGTGTGAATAGTTCACATCGATCCACCGGTTTATTCACGTTACACGCCGCCCCGACGTTCCTACTCTTGCCTCCACGAGTCGCTCCGACTCCTGTGAGGATCCGAGGAACGTCATGTTCGATACCGCCACTCTCAGCAACCCCCTGTCCTTTCGCATGCGCGCCGCGCCGA
>CAJDUN010000104.1_pt1 | contig 15933 bp, 15 predicted proteins | sample 7390741 | NCBI WGS metagenome assembly CAJDUN01 (sample SAMEA7055660, study PRJEB34461) | soil metagenome | biome: terrestrial ecosystem; feature: Peninsula; material: soil | place: Antarctica | collected 2016 | reverse complement strand
CCGCTCGTGCGGTGGGTCGCCGGATCGACGACGAGGAGCGCGCCGGCGACGCGATCGCTCGCGAAGCTCTCGATCGCGGCGATGCGGCCCTGCAGCCAGCGGTTGCCGTGACGCAGCCAGTACCTGCGGCCGACGATGGCCGGCTCGGTGTCGAGCCAGGCGAGCGTCGCGCGAAAGCGCGTCGCCGCGAACTGGCTTTCGGGCGCGGCGAGCCAGTCGCCGCGCGAGACGTCGAGCTGGCGGTCGAGGACGATGCCGGCCGAGCGGCCCGCCGCGACCTGGAGCGTGGCGCCGCGCAGCACGTGGCTGTCACCGTAGCGCGCATGCAGGTCGGTGACGGCGAGGAGCGCCTCCATACGCGTCAGTGACCGTCGCCGAGATAGGCCAGGCGCACGGCGGGATCGGTGCGGATGCGCTCGGGCACGTCGCTCGCAATCACCTGGCCGTTGACCATCACCGTGATCCGGTCGGCGACCTTGAAGACCGCGTCCATGTCGTGCTCGACGAGCAGGATCGCGTGCGTCGGTTTCAGCGCCGAGAGGAGGTCGAGCATGCGCCCGGTCTCTTCGGCGCCCATGCCGGCGAGCGGCTCGTCGAGGAGGAGCGCGCGCGGCGCGGTGGCCATGCACATCGCGATCTCGAGCTGGCGCTTGGAGCCGTGGCTGAGGGTCGCGGCGATGCGTCCGGCCTCGCGCTCCAGGCCGGCGGCTGCGAGCACGCGCGCGGCCGTCGCGATGCCGCGCTCGTCGTTCGCCGCACGCTCCCACACGAGCCAGGGCCGCGGCTCGCTCGCCTGCGCCGCGAGGCGACAGTTCTCGAGGACGCTGAACTCGGGAAAGATCGTCGTGCGCTGGTAGCTGCGGCCCAGGCCGGCACCGGAGCGGCGCGGCTGCGACCAGCGTGTGACGTCGTGGCCGGCGAAGCGCACGCTGCCGGCGCTCGGAGCGAGCTCGCCCGAGAGCATGTTGACGAGCGTCGACTTGCCGGCGCCGTTGGTGCCGATGACGGCGTGGATCTCGCCGACGCGCACGTCGATCGAGACGTCGTCGACCGCGGCGAGGCCGCGAAAGCGGCGTGCGAGGCCGATCGCCTGCAGCAAGGGCGCGGCGGAATCAGCCATGCGCTGCACGCAGCCGCGCGCCGAGGCCGATCAGGCCGCGCGGCAGCGCCGCGACGAAGGCGATGATCGTGAGGCCGAGCGTGAGCTGCCAGTGCGACGCGAGCGGACCGATCAGCGCCTCCGACTGGAACAGCTCCTTCAGCAGGGTGAAAGCGACCGCACCGATCACCGCGCCGCGCAGGCTGCCGATGCCGCCGAAGATCAGCATCAGAAGGACCGCGCCCGACTGGTGCCACGAGAGCAACTCGGGGTTGACGGCGCCGTCCTTCACCGCCAGCAGCAGTCCGGCGAGCCCTGCGAGGGCGCCGGCGACGACGAAGGCAGCGAGCTTGTAGGGCGTCGTCGAAAAGCCGGCGGCGCGCATGCGCTGCTCGTTGACGCGGATGCCGGCGAGCGCGTGGCCGAAGCGCGAGCGCAGCAGTAGAGCGATGAAGGCGTAGGTCGCGACCAGCGCAACGAGTACCGCGTAGTAGAGATGCAGCGGGTCGCCGAGGTCCAGGAGCGTGCGGCCGGTGATCACGAGCGTCGGCTTGACGTAGAGGAAGATGCCGTCGCTGCCGCCGCCGACCTGGGTGTCGTGGAACACGAAGTAGGCCATCTGCGCGAAGGCGAGCGTGACCATGATGAAGTAGACGCCCTTGGTGCGCAGGCTGAGTGCGCCGACGACGAGCGCATACGCCGCCGCTGCGCCGACCGCGAGCGGCAGCAGCAGCGCGAGCGACGCGCCGCTGTCGCCCGAGGCGAGCACGGTGACGTACGCGCCGATGCCGAGGAAGGCCGCATGGCCGAGGCTGACGAGCCCGGCGGCGCCGACGATGAGCTCGAGGCTGAGCGCGAAGATCGCGTAGATCGCGATGCGCACGACGAGGTCCTGCGAATATGGCGAGATCGCGAGCGGCAGCGCCGCGACGACGAGCGCGGCGGCGGCGGGAACGAGCCAGCCGCCGGCCTCGTGCCGGCCGATGTCGGGCAGCGCGCCGACCTCGGACTGCACCGCCTCGCTCGCGACGGCGTCAGAAACCACGCTTCATCAGCCCTTCCGGCCGCCAGACCAGGATCACGGCCATCAGCACGTAGACGCCGACGCCGCTCCACTCGGCGAAGAACACCTTGCCGAAGGTGTCGACGACGCCGACCAGCAGCGAGGCGATCAGGGCACCGGTGATCGAGCCGATGCCGCCGATGACGACGACGACGAAGCAGATGATCAGCACGCTCGATCCCATGCCCGGATACACCGACGAGAGCGGCGCCGCGATCATGCCGGCGAGCGCGGCCAGCGCGACGCCGCCGGCGAAGACGATGCGGTAGAGCCGGCGGATGTCGACGCCGAGGCCGCGCACCATGTCCCGGTTGCTCGCCCCGGCGCGGATCATCATCCCCAGCCGGGTGTGGTTGACGACGGCGTAGAGCAGGATGGCGACGACCAGGCACGCGACCGACGCGAAGACGCGGTACCACGGGTACTGCATCAGGCCGCCGAGCGAGAAGCCGCCCGCCAGCCACGAGGGCGCGGCGACGCCGTGGACGTCGTTGCCGACGAGGATGCTGCGCATCTCCTCGAAGACCAGGATCAGCGCATACGTGAGGAGCACCTGCTGAAGGTGATCACGCTCGTAGAGAAAGCTGAAGAAGGCCCACTCGAGCAGGTAGCCGAACACCGCCGCGAGCGCGACGCCGACGACCAGCCGCGTCAGGAACCAGTCGCCGAACCACGGCGCGAGCGCGAACGCGAGGTAGGCGCCCAGCATGTAGAAGCTGCCGTGCGCCAGGTTGATGACGCCCATGATCCCGAAGATCAGCGTCAGGCCGCTGGCGACGAGGAACAGCAGCAGGCCGTACTGGACGGCGTTCAGGCACTGGACGAGGAAGGTGGCGAGGTCCATCGCCACGTCGAAGCGAAAAGCTCGCGGTCAGTGGCGTGCCGTCAGAGCTTGCAGCCGCGCGCCGGATCGGCGAGCGCCTTCACGGCGACCCCGCGGAACTCGTTGTTGTTGCCCTTCACCTGGCGCAGGTAGATGTCCTGCACGGGGTTGCCGGCCGGAGAGATCGTGAACTTGCCGCGCGGGCTGTCGACCACGGTCTTGTGCATCGCCGCCGTGAGCTGGTCGCGCTTGGAGAGATCACCGCCCACGGCCTTCAGACCGTTCGCCAGGATCTGCGCCGCGTCGTAGCCCTGCACAGCATAGACGTCGGGCTGCGCCTTGTACGCGATCGCGTAGGCCTTCCTGAAGTTGTTGTTGCGCGGCGTGTCGAGGTTGTCGGCGTAGTGCAGCGTCGTGAGCATGTTCTGCGCCGATGCGCCTTGCGCCTCGAGCGTGCCGTCGGTGAGGAAGCCCGGTCCATAGAGCGGAATCGTCTTGTTGAGGCCGGCCGCCGCGTAGTCCTTGACGAACTTCACGGCGCCGCCGCCAGCGAAGAACGCGTAGACCGCGTCGGGCTTCTGCGCCGCGATCTCCGTCAGCAGGGCCTGGAACTCGACGTTCGGGAACGGCAGCGTCAGCTCCTTCACGACCTTGCCGCCGCTCTTCTCGAGCCCTTCGGCGAAGCCCTTGACCGACTCGTTGCCCGCCGCGTAGGCCCAGGTGATCGTCATCGCCCGCTTGACGCCCTTCTGCCCGGCGACGACGCCCATCGCGTAGCCCGGCTGCCAGTTTGAGAACGAGCTGCGCACGATGTTCGCGCTGCACATCGGGCCGGTGATCGCATCGGCGCCGGCATTGGGAATGATGAGCAGCGTGTTGCTGTCCTTCGCGGCCTTGGCCATCGCGAGGGCGACGCCCGAGTGCACCGTGCCGACGAGCACGTCGACGTTGTCGCGCTTGATGAGCTTGTTGACGTTGTCGGTCGCCTTCGAAGGATCAGACTCGTCGTCGACCTTGAAGTACTGGATCTCGCGGCCGCCGAGCTTGCCGCCCTGCTCCTGCACGTAGAGCTTGAAGCCGTTCTCGATCGCGTGGCCGAGGCCCGCGTAGGTGCCCGTGTACGGCAGCATCAGTCCGATCTTGATCGGCCCGGTGGCCGACTGGGCGTGGGAGGGAATCGTTGCCGAAGCGGCGAGGAGCGTCGCGATGGCGGCGAGGACGTGTCGGGTCGAGGACATGAAGTCTCCAGATCAGGATGTGTGTTCGAGGATGAAGTGGCCGGCCTCGCGCGAGAGGATCTCGGGCTGGTCGCGATGCGGCGAGTGTCCGCAATCTGCGAGCACGAGCAAGCGGGTTTTCGGCAATCGACGCGCGATCGCGCGGATCTGCTCGAGCGTGCCGTACTCGTCGTCTTCGCCTTGCACCGCAAGGATCGGACAGGTGATCGTCTCGATCTCGCGCTCGACGTTCCAGTCGCGAAACTCGGGCGCCAGCCACACATCGTTCCAGCCGCGAAACGCCGAGTCCGGGTCGTCGTGATGACGGGCCAGGCCGGCGCGCAGGTCGCCCGACTCGAACGCGGCCAGCGCCTTGGCGATGCTCGCGACCGAGAGGTCCTCGGCAAAAAGATGCGGTGCGACGGCAACGACGCCCGCCACGGGATGACGCGCCGCGTGCAGCAGCGCGATGGTGCCGCCGTCGCTGTGGCCGAAGAGCCAGGGCCTGGCGATGCCGACGGCAGCGAGCAGCGCCGGCAGCACCTCGTTCGCCTGCCGGTCCATGAAGTTGCTGGCCCAGCGCTCGTCGCGTGGCTTGGGCGTCGAGCGGCCGTAGCCGTAGCGCGAGAAGACAAAGCCGGCGAAGCCGTGGCGCTCGCAGAACAAGTGCGGAAAGTCCTTCCACATCGAGATCGAGCCGAGGCCTTCATGCAGGAACACGACCTCGGGCGTGCCCGCGCCGCGCGGTGCGCCGACCCACGCAGTCTCGAGTCGCAAGGCGCGGCCGTTCCAGTCGACGTCGACGAATCGCGTCGGCGTCGCGGCCGCGCTCGAGGTCGGCGCGGCGCTCACTTCGACGGCGACCGCGCCTGTTCGGGATCGCGCGCGCCGGAATGCTCGCGTTCGCGCAGGCGGAAGCGCTGTATCTTGCCGGTCGCGGTCTTCGGCAGCTCGTCGATGAACTCGAACGAGCGCGGGTACTTGTAGGGCGCGAGCCGCTCCTTGACGAAGGCCTTGAGCTCGGCGTCGCTCGTCGCGTGGCCGGGCTTGACGACGACGAAGGCCTTGGTCTTGACGAGGCCTTCGCCGTCCTCGATGCCGATCACGGCCGATTCGAGCACGGCCGGGTGCTGCATCAGCGTCGCCTCGACCTCGAACGGCGACACCCACACGCCGCTCACCTTCAGCATGTCGTCGGATCGGCCGGCATAGGTGTAGTAGCCGTCGGCATCGCGCGAGTACTTGTCGCCGCTCTTCGTCCAGCCGTCCTGGAAGGTCGCGGTGGTGCGCTCTGAATCGCCGTGGTACATCGTCGCCGAGCTCGGGCCCTGGATGTAGAGGTCTCCGACCACGCCGTCGCCGACCGCGCGGCCGTCGTCGCCGCGCAGCTCGATCGCATAGCCCGCGACGGGCTTGCCGGTCGTGCCGTAGCGCACGTCGCCCGGCCGGTTCGAGATGAAGATATGGAGCATCTCGGTCGAGCCGATGCCGTCGATGATCTGGCAGCCGAAGCGGCGCTCGAATTTCTCGCCGATCTCGCTCGGCAGTGCCTCGCCGGCCGATGAGCACATGCGCAGGCTCACCGCGTCGCGCTCCGGCAGCGATGGCGAGGCGAGCATGCCGGCGAAGCCGGTCGGAGCGCCGAAGAAGACCGTCGGGCGCAGCTTCGCGTCGGCCGCTGTCCAGCGCTCGAAGACGGCGTCGGGCGTCGGCCGCCCGGCCATCAGCACGACCGTGGCGCCGACCGAGAGCGGGAACGTGAGCGCGTTGCCGAGGCCGTATGCGAAGTAGAGCTTGGCCGCCGAGAAGCAGATTCTCGGCGAGGCCGAGCACGGGCTTGCCGTAGAGCTCGGCCGTCCAGTAGGGATTCGCGTGGGTGTGGACGGTGCCCTTGGGCTGACCGGTCGAGCCGGACGAGTAGAGCCAGAAGGCCGTCTCGTCGCTGTGCGTCGCCGCGGGGCCGATGGCCGGCGCCGAACCGGCGAGCAGCGACTCGAACTCGTGCGCGTGGCCGTGCAGCGTGTCGTCGGGCCGGGCGACGACGATCCGGCGCACGACGTTGCGGCTGCGCTCGAGAGCGCTGCGCAGCACGGGCAGCAGCGCGCCCGACACGAACACGGCCTTCGCCTGGCTGTGCTCGAGCATGTAGGCGTAGTCGTCGGCGGTGAGCAGGGTGTTGACGCAGACCGGCACGATGCCGGCGAAGAGGCAGCCGAGGAAGGACACCGGCCACTCGTTGCAGTCGAGCATCAGCAGCAGGACGCGATCGTCGCGCTGCAGGCCGAGCCCGGGCAGCGCCGCCGCGAACCGGCGCGAGCGCTCCTCGAGCTGGCCGTAGGTCAACGTGCCGTGGTCGTCGACGTAGGCGATCTTGCTGCCGCGGCCGGCATTGGCCGCGAACAGGTGCGCGGCGAAGTTGAAGTCGCGCGGCGGTGGCATGGTCATCTCCGGTTTCAGATTGATTTCACGCACTATAATGCATCATGAGCGCGAAGCTGATTCGGCGCAAGGTACCGAAACCCGGACGCCTGGGGAGGAAGGCCGACGCCAGGGAGCCGTTCCTGGCTGCGCTCGGCGAGCGCGTGCGCCTGCTGCGCGCGCGCCGCGGCCTGACGCGCAAGGGTGTCGCGCTCGCCTCCGGCGTTTCCGAGCGGCACCTCGCCAACCTCGAATACGGCGTCGGCAACGCCTCGATCCTGGTGCTGCAGCAGGTCGCGACGGCGCTCGACTGCTCGCTCGCCGAGCTGGTCGGTGACGTCACCACCCGCTCGCCCGAGTGGCTGATGCTGCGCGAGCTGCTCCAAGACCGCAGCGACGCCGAGTTGCGCCGCGCCCGGGCGGCGCTCGCCGTGCTCTTCGGCGGCGGCCAGCTCGATCCGGCGCGCGGCCGGCGCATCGCCCTCGTCGGCCTGCGCGGCGCGGGCAAGTCGACGCTCGGCGCCCTGCTGGGCGACGCCATGGAGCTGCCCTTCGTCGAGCTGAGCCGCGAGATCGAGAAGGTGGCCGGCTGCAGCATCCGCGAGATCCACGACCTCTACGGGCCGGCCGCATACCGGCGCTATGAACGGCGCGCGCTCGACCTCGTCGTCAAGGCCCATCCTGCCGTCGTGATCGCGACCCCCGGCGGCATCGTCGCCGAGCCCGCGACCTTCCACGAGCTGCTCGCCCACTGCACCACGATCTGGCTGCAGGCCTCGCCCGACGAGCACATGAGCCGCGTCGCCGCACAGGGCGATACCCGGCCGATGGCGGCGAGCCGCGAGGCGATGGACGACCTGCGTCGCATCCTCGAAGGCCGGGCGCCGTTCTACGCGAAGGCCGATGCCACGCTCGGCACGAGCGGGCGGACGGTGGCGCAGAGCTTCGACGCCCTCGCGCAGCTCGTTGGCGACGTCACCGGCATGCAGCAAACTGCACGCGCAGCCTGAGGCATCTTTCAGGAGAATGCACTATGATGCATCATCCGATCGATCCAAGAGCACAGCCATGTCGAGCCTTCCGCCCCGCGTCGACTTCCGCACCGACCCTTCGCAGTACCGCCACTGGAAGCTCTCGGCCGAAGGTGCGCTCGCCCGCCTGACGCTCGACATCGCCGAAGACGCCGGCATCCGGCCCGGCTACAAGCTCAAGCTCAACAGCTACGACCTCGGCGTCGACATCGAGCTCGCCGACGCGCTCAACCGCATCCGCTTCGAGCATCCCGAAGTGCGCTCGGTGATCGTCACCAGCGCGAAGGACCGCGTCTTCTGCTCGGGCGCGAACATCTTCATGCTCGGCGTCTCGAGCCACGCCTGGAAGGTGAACTTCTGCAAGTTCACCAACGAGACGAGGAACGGCATCGAGGACAGCTCACGCCACTCCGGCATCAAGTTCATCGCCGCCGTCAACGGCGCCTGTGCCGGCGGCGGCTACGAGCTGGCGCTGGCGTGCGACGAGATCGTCCTGGTCGACGACCGCTCGTCGTCGGTGTCGCTGCCCGAGGTGCCGCTGCTCGGCGTGCTGCCGGGCACGGGCGGCCTGACCCGCGTCACCGACAAGAGGAAGGTTCGCCATGACCTCGCCGACATCTTCTGCACCAGCGTCGAAGGCGTGCGCGGCCAGCGCGCGGTCGACTGGCGCCTCGTCGACGCGATCGCCAAGCCGGCGCAGTTCGCCGCGGCCGTGCACGAGCGGGCGGCGAAGCTCGCGGCGCAGAGCACGCGTCCCGCGGGCGCGACCGGCGTCGCGTTGAAGCGGATCGAGCGCGAGGAGGCGGGCGACGCGATCCGCTATGCGCACGTCTCGGTCGACCTCGACCGCACGAAGCGCACGGCCACGATCACCGTCAAGGCGCCGACCGGCACGCAGCCTGTCGACGCGGCCGCGATCGAGGCGGCGGGCGCGTCGTGGTGGCCGCTCGCGATGGCGCGCGAGCTCGACGACGCGATCCTGCACCTGCGCAGCAACGAGCTCGAGCTGGGCACGTGGATCCTCAAGACCGAGGGCGACGCCGCCGCGGTGCTGGCCGCCGACGCGACCCTGCTCGCGCACCAGGACCACTGGCTCGTGACCGAGACCATCGGCTTCCTGCGCCGCACCTTCGCCCGCCTCGACGTCTCGTCGCGCACGCTCTTCGCGCTGATCGAGCCCGGCTCGTGCTTCGCCGGCGTCCTCGCCGAGCTCGCTTTCGCCGCCGACCGCGGCTACATGCTCGCGCTGCCCGATGACACCGCGCGCGCGCCCAAGCTGCAGCTCGACGCCTTCAACTTCGGTCTCGTGCCGATGGTCACCGACCAGTCGCGCCTGGCGCGCCGCTTCCACGAGGAAGAGGCGCCGCTCGCCGCCGCGCGCGCCGTGTCTTCGGGCGCGGCACGTGGCGCCGCGGGCGCCCTCGATGCCGACGAGGCGCTCAAGCTCGGCCTCGTCACCGCCGCGCCCGACGACATCGACTGGAACGACGAGATCCGCATCGCCCTCGAAGAGCGCGCCGCGATGTCGCCCGACGCGCTCACCGGCTTGGAGGCGAACCTGCGCTTCTCGGGCAAGGAGAACATGACCACGCGCATCTTCGGCCGACTGACCGCCTGGCAGAACTGGATCTTCCAGCGCCCGAACGCCGTCGGCGAGAAGGGCGCGCTCAAGGTCTACGGTACCGGGCAGAAGGCCGGCTTCGACCCCACCCGCGTCTGAACACCATACGAATTCAAGAGATCCCCATGGCCATCGACTACTCGCAGAAGATCCCCAACAACGTCAACCTCGCCGACGACCGCACGCTGCAGCGCGCGCTCGAGCAGTGGCAGCCGAACTTCATCCAGTGGTGGGACGACGTCGGCCCCGAGAACACGACCGACCACGAGGTGTACCTGCGCACGGCAACGAGCGTCGACCCGCAGGGCTGGGCGCACTTCGACTACGTGAAGATGCGCGACTACCGCTGGGGCATCTTCCTGCAGCCCGCCGATGCCGGCCGCGCCGTGCAGTTCGGCGATCACAAGGGCGAGAAGGCGTGGCAGGACGTGCCCGGCGAGCACCGCGCCAACCTGCGCCGGATCATCGTCACGCAGGGCGACACCGAGCCGGCGTCGGTCGAGCAGCAGCGCCACCTCGGTCTCACCGCGCCGTCGCTGTACGACCTCAGGAACCTGTTCCAGGTCAACGTCGAGGAAGGCCGCCATCTCTGGGCGATGGTCTACCTGCTGCAAAAGTTCTTCGGCCGCGACGGCCGCGAGGAGGCCGGCGCGCTGCTCGAGCGCAGCTCCGGCGACGCCGACAACCCGCGCATCCTCGGCGCCTTCAACGAGAAGACGCCCGACTGGCTGGCGTTCTTCATGTTCACCTACTTCACCGACCGCGACGGCAAGTTCCAGCTCGCCGCGCTCGCCGAGAGCGCCTTCGACCCGCTCGCCCGCACGACGAAGTTCATGCTCACCGAAGAGGCGCACCACATGTTCGTGGGCGAGAGCGGCGTCTCGCGCGTGCTCCAGCGCACGGCGCAGGTGATGAATGAGCGAAAGAGCGACGACCCGAAGACGATCCGCGAGGCCGGCGCGATCGACCTGGCCACGATCCAGCGTTACCTGAACTTCCACTACTCGGTGACGATCGACCTCTTCGGCGCCGACCAGTCGAGCAACGCCGCGACCTTCTACTCGTCCGGCCTGAAGGGTCGTTACGAGGAAGGCAAGCGCGTCGACGACCACGTGTTGAAGGGCCAGACCTACAAGGTGCTCGAGGTGCAGAACGGCCAGCTCGTCGAGAAGGACGTGCCGATGCTCAACGCCCTCAACGAGGTGCTGCGCGACGACTTCATCAAGGATTCGGTCGCCGGTGTCGGCCGCTGGAACAAGGTGCTCGAGAAGGCCGGCATCCCGACACGTCTCGTCGTCCCGCACAAGGCCTTCAACCGCAGGATCGGCGCGCTCGCCGGCATCCGCATGTCGCCCGATGGGCAGGTGGTGAGCGAGGCCGAGTGGGAGCAGCGCGAGGCCGAGTGGCTGCCGACGGATGCCGACCGTGCCTTCGTCTCGTCGCTGATGGGCCGCGTCGTCGAGCCCGGGAAGTTCGCGAACTGGATCGCGGCGCCGGCGATGGGCATCAACAAGCAGCCCGTCGATTTCGAGTACGTGCGCTTCGGCTGAGATGATGTCCCCATGCCGCGGCGTACCGCGGCTGCACCGCGAGGGGGCGCCGGGCGGCTTGGGGCGGCCCGGTGCTCGCCCGGGCGCGCTCGACTCACAGGAATAGCCCATGGAAGCCCTCGTCCTCACGCCTGCGGAGGTCATCAAGCAGCATCTCATCGATCCCGAGATCTGCATCCGTTGCAACACCTGCGAGGCGACCTGCCCGGTCGGCGCGATCACCCACGACGACCGCAACTACGTCGTCCGCGCCGACGTCTGCAACCTGTGCATGGCGTGCATCTCGCCCTGCCCGACCGGCTCGATCGACAACTGGCGCACGGTGCCGAAGTCGCTCGCCTACGCCATCGAGGACCAGTTCACCTGGGACGAGCTTCCAGCCGAGCTCACGCCCGAGCAGCTCGCTGCGGAGGGCGTCTCGGCCGATGCCGCGATCGCGTCGCAGGGCGCGCCGGTGCTCGCCGCCGATCCATCGGCCGCGGCCGGCGAAGCGCCTTTCAATTCGGCCGCTTACGGGTCGACCATCGCGCCGTGGTCGGCGGAAAAGCCCGTGACCAACGCCTTCATGCCGAAGGCGGCGGCGACGGCCACGGTCGTCGGCAACGTCGACTGCACCGAGGACGGCTTCGCCAGCCACACCCACCACATCGTCCTCGACTTCGGCGCCGTGCCGTTCCCGGTGCTCGAGGGCCAGTCGATCGGCATCGTGCCGCCCGGCGTCGACGCGCATGGACGCGCCCACATGCCGCGGCAGTATTCGATCGCCAGCCCGCGCAACGGCGAGCGCCCCGGCTACAACAACCTCTCGCTCACGGTCAAGCGCGTCACCGAAGACCACCAGGGACGGCCGTTTCGCGGCGTCGGCTCGAACTACGTCTGCGACCTGAAGGTCGCAGACGTCGTCCAGGTCGTCGGTCCGTTCGGCCAGAGCTTCCTGATGCCGAACCATCCGAAGTCGCACATCGTCATGATCTGCACCGGCACCGGCAGCGCACCGATGCGGGCGATGACCGAATGGCGGCGCCGGCAGCGAAAGACCGGCCGGTTCGAGGGCGGCAAGCTGATGCTCTTCTTCGGCGCGCGCACGCGCGAGGAGCTGCCGTACTTCGGCCCGCTGACGAGCCTGCCGAAGGACTTCATCGACATCAATCTCGCGTTCTCGCGCACGCCCGGCCAGCCCAGGCGCTACGTGCAGGACCTGATGAAGGAGCGCGCCGTCGACCTGGCGCGCCTGCTCGCCGATCCGAACGCGCACTTCTACGTCTGCGGCCTGAAGGCGATGGAAGAAGGCGTGCTGCTCGCCATGCGCGAGGTCGCCGAGGACGCCAGGCTGTCGTGGGCGACGCTCGGGCCGACCCTCAAGCGCGAAGGCCGGCTGCACCTCGAGACTTACTGAGGTTGGGGCGCGCCAAAGAAAAACGCGGCCGAGGCCGCGTCTTCGCCGTTGGCGCTGCGCCTGGGCGCCGCACCGAAAGCCACCTTACTTCGTGGCTTCCTTCGCCGCTTCCTTCGACTCGCGGGCGGCGTGCTTGGCCTTGGCCTTGTGCACCTTGGCCTTGGCCTTGTGCACGGTCTTCATCGGCTCGCTGCTGACGGCGGCCTTGGTGTTCTCGGTGGCTTGCTTGGCCGTCTCGGCCGTGGCCTTGCCGGCTTCCTTGACGGCCGTGGTCGCTTGCGCGTGGGCGCCGGCGGCTCCGACCAGGAAAGCGATGGCGATGAGTGCGTTCTTCATTGTGGATTCCTCGAAAAGGTTTGGATTGGGTTCGAAAGAGTGCCGGCCGTCCAGAGGATCGCGCCGTCTCCCGCGCATCCAACGCCCGGCAGCGGCTTTCCGTTGACCGATCCTCGACGCAGCGGGCGCTTGCTCGCGCGTCGGCCCGCCTTCCAGCCCGACGACCGGCGCACTTTCTCTCAGCGCGTCTTCTGGAGGTGGATCGGCCGGGCGTAGACCTCGGGGCCTGCCACGCGCCTTCGCGGGTTTCCAAAAGACCGGATCGTCGTCAGCCACGCGCGATGACGACGCCGGCGGCGTACAGCGCTGTCGCCATGACGAGGCCGCGAAACGGCGTGCTGAAGAAGCAGCGCCGCGCCAGGAAGATGTAGCCGACGAGCGCCGCCAGGCCGAGCGCGAGCAGGAAGCCGGAGCGGAACAGCATTCCGCCCTGCACCAGCGCGAGATAGACGTACACGGCGCCGAACAGGATCAGGCCGTGGCTGTGGCTCGCGTTGAAGCCGACCCAGCACTTCCACATCGTCGTCTGGCGCGTGATGACGGGCGACACCTCGGTCATGCGGCGTTGCAGCGCCGGATCGCGCGGCAGCAGCCTCGGGCCGCGGAGCGTGAAGAGGAGGTGGGCCAGGCCGAGCCCGAGCGGGATCGAGGCGTCGGCTGCGACGAGCCACGGGGCGATCGTATTCATGACGGACGCCTTGCTAGAATGGTTCGACAGCGAACATTATAGTTCGACAACGAACCAGATGAAGAAAAATCCTTCGACCGACACCGTCCCCGACGACGCGGCCATGCGCCCCTGGCTCTCGATCGCGCGCACCTTCTATCTCTGCGACGCGCTCATGGCGCGCCGTCTCGGCACTCTCGGCGTGCGCACGGCCGAGCACGAGGTCCTCGTCAACCTGCGCCGCGATCCGGGCATCGCACAGCAGACGCTGGCGCGGCGCTGCTTCAACGCCAAGAGCCATATCAGCGCGCTCCTGACGACGCTCGAGGGGCGCGGCTGGGTGCGGCGCGAGCCCGATCCGGCCGATGCGCGTGCGCGCAAGCTCTACCTCACGGCAGCCGGCGAGCGGATCGCGGCACGGACCTCGGTGGTCCAGGCCGAACTCGCGGCAGAGATGGCCGCGACGGTGTCGAAGCGGACACTCGCCGAGGTGACGACCGCGATGGGCCGGATCGGCGAGCGGCTGCAGGCGCTGCTCGACGCCTCGCGCGAGCGGGCGTGAGCGTGGCCACGCGCGTCGGGCTGATCTCGGACACGCACGGGCTGCTCCGGCCCGACGCCGCCGACTTCCTGCGCGGCAGCGATCTCATCGTCCACGCCGGCGACATCTGCGACCGCGCCGTGCTCGACGCGCTCGAGGCGATCGCGCCGACCATCGCCGTACGCGGCAACAACGACCGCGGCGCCTGGGCCGACGCGCTGCGCGAATCGGAGTTCGTCGAGATCGGCGGCATCGTCGTCTACGCGATCCACGACATCGACGCGATCGACATCGATGCCGAAGCCGCGGGCGTGCGCGTCGTCGTCTCCGGCCATTCGCACCGGCCGAGCCGCGCGGAACGCGGCGGCGTGCTGTTCGTCAATCCGGGCAGCGCCGGGCCGCGTCGCTTCACCCTGCCGATCTCGATCGCCGAGCTCGTCGTCGACGGCGGCGAGGTCTCGGTGCGCTTCGCCGAGCTGGCCGACCGTCGCCGCTAGCGCGTCGGGGGCTGCGGCGCGGCCGGCGGCGACGGCACGAGTCTCACCTCGACCGAGGTCGGCCGTGGCGGCGGCGGCGGCGCGGCCTGTCGCCAGACCCGGCTCACGACGGCGAAGGTAATGGTGGCGAGTGCGACGGCGAGCAGCACGGCGACCACGCGCGACCGCCGGCTCGGCCCGGCCCACTCGACGCTGCCCGCGGCAACCTGGCGACTCGGCTCGTCGTGCCGCCGCGTCTCGGGGCTCGCTCGCCAGCGCGTCTTCATCCCAGGGCTCGCCCGCATGACCACGGCGGGATTGTGCGTGCGGCGGGACCCGACCGCGTCCGTGGCAGGGCGGACGTAAAGTCGACGGACCGACCTCGGCTCGAGCGCGTCGCGCTGATGGGCCGGCGAGCGTCGGTCGCACACAGACGGATTTCCCACCCTTGAAGCTCGACAGCACCTACGCCCGCGAACTCCAGGGCTTCTCCGTGCCCTGGCGCCCGGAAACGGCGCCGGCGCCGAAGACTCTCTTCTTCAACGCACCGCTCGCCGAGGAGCTCGGCCTGGACGCCGCGGCCCTGGCCGGTGACGCCGGCACCGCGCTCTTCGCCGGCAATGCCGTGCCCGAAGGCGCCGAGCCGATCGCGCAGGCCTATGCCGGCCACCAGTTCGGCGGCTTCTCGCCGCAGCTCGGCGACGGTCGCGCGATCCTGCTCGGCGAGCTGATCGACCGCGAAGGCCGGCGTCGCGACATCGCCTTCAAGGGCTCGGGCCGGACGCCCTTCTCGCGCGGCGGTGACGGCAAGGCCGCCGTCGGGCCGATGCTGCGCGAGGCGCTGATCGGCGAGGCGATGCATGCGCTCGGCATCCCGACGACGCGCGCGCTCGCGGTTGTCGCGACCGGCGAGCCGGTGCTGCGCGAGCTGCCGCTGCCGGGCGCGGTGCTGACGCGGGTCGCGGCCAGCCACATCCGGGTCGGCACGTTCCAGTTCTTCGCCGCGCGCGGCGACGTCGAGCGGGTGCGCCAGCTCGCCGAGTACTCGATCGCGCGCCACGACCCGGATCTCGCCGGCACGCCGGGTCGCTTCCTCGCGCTCCTCGAGCGCGTCGCCGAGCGCCAGGCGAGGCTGATCGCGCAATGGATGAACGTCGGCTTCATCCACGGCGTGATGAACACCGACAACATGACGATCTCGGGCGAGACCATCGATTACGGACCCTGCGCCTTCGTCGAGGCCTACGACCCGAAGGCCGTCTTCAGTTCGATCGACGCGCAGGGCCGCTATGCGTTCGGCAACCAGCCGGTGATCGCGCGCTGGAACCTGGCGCGCCTGGCCGAGTCGCTGCTGCCGCTCGTCTCCGACGATGCGGAGGAGGCCACGGCCCAGGTCCTGCGCGCGCTCGAAGCGTTCCCGGTCCGCTACCGGCACCACTTGCTGGCGGGGCAGCGCGCGAAGCTGGGCCTGCGCTCGGCGGAGGGCGCGGACGACGCTGCCGACGCAATGCTCGCCGACGACTGGCTCGACATGCTCCACGCCGGCCGCGTCGATTTCACGCTCGCCTGGCGTCGCCTGGCCGACGCCGCGGCCGGCGACGACGCGCTGCTGCGCGCGCTCTTCGCCGATGCGAGCGCGCCCGGCGCGTGGCTCGGGCGCTGGCGCGAGCGCTGCGCGCGCGAGGACGCGGGAGT
>CAJDUN010000061.1_pt1 | contig 16138 bp, 15 predicted proteins | sample 7390741 | NCBI WGS metagenome assembly CAJDUN01 (sample SAMEA7055660, study PRJEB34461) | soil metagenome | biome: terrestrial ecosystem; feature: Peninsula; material: soil | place: Antarctica | collected 2016 | reverse complement strand
CGGGATCGGGCGCGGGATCGGCCGGCGCCGCCCGGCCGACACTTCGCGTCTGCGGGCAGCCGGCCGTCGCATCGCCGCCGGGGGCCGCGGGCACCTCGCCCAGAATCGCGCATGGAGACGAGCGCCGCCCCCTACCCGCCGAGGCCCGACCGCTGGCGCCGCTTCGCGCTGCGCGGCGTGCGCGTGCTCGGCGTGGCGGTGCTGATCGCGACCTGCCTCTGGTCGCTGATGCCGCAGCGCTTCGGCACGACGCTCGTCTACTCGCTCTGCATCTCGATCTCGACGTGGCTCATCATCGACCTGTCGCGCATGATGGTCGCCGCGCGCATGCCCGGCTGGTTCGGCAACCCGTCGCCGGGCGGCCAGTGGCCCGGCTGGATCTGGATGCTCTTCATCGTCGTCGTCGGTGCCGTGCTCGGCTACGCTGTGGGCAACGAGATCGGCAACCGGATCACCGGCCTCGACCTGCCCGGCCCGTTCAACGCCAACCCGCGGCAGGCGCTCGCCCTGCTCGTCACGGCGCTCGTGCCGGCGATCGTGATCACCTATTTCTTCCAGTCGCGCGAGGTGATCGCCAAACAGAAGACCGAGGTCGAGCGCGCCGAGCGCCAGGCGACCGAGCAACAGCTCAAGCTGCTCGAATCGCAGCTCGAGCCGCACATGCTCTTCAACACGCTCGCCAACCTGCGCGCCCTGATCGGCGTCGACCCGGCGCGCGCGCAGGCGATGCTCGACCGCCTGATCGCCTTCCTGCGCGCCTCGCTCGCGGGCTCGCGCGTCGGCGAGCACACCTTGGCGGTCGAGTTCGACCGACTGCACGACTATCTGTCGCTGATGGAGATCCGCATGGGCCCGCGCCTGTCGACATCGTTCACGCTGCCGCCGGAGCTCGCCGACGCGCTCGTGCCGCCGTTCCTGCTCCAGCCGATCGTCGAGAACAGCATCAAGCACGGCCTCGAGCCCAAGCGCGAGGGCGGACGCATCGAGGTGACCGCCGAGCGCGACGGCACCGCCCTCGTCGTGCGCGTGCGCGACACCGGCGTCGGCGCCTCGAGCGCGCTGGCCGCGCCGACGGCCGACGGCGGCTTCGGCCTCGACCACGTGCGCGAGCGGCTGGCGACGCTGTATGGGCCGTCGGCATCGTTCGAGCTGGCGCCCGTCGACGACGGGCGGGGTGGGATGCTCGCGGCCAGAGCCGCTCCCGTCGCGAAGACGCCGGAGCGCGTGTCGTGACCGGCGCGACGCTCGCCGTTCGCGCCCTCATCGCCGAGGACGAGCCGCTCCTCGCCGCGACGCTGCAGGCCGAGCTCGCCAGGCTCTGGCCGGAGCTCGGGATCGCGGCCGTCGTCGGCGACGGCGAGAGCGCCGTCGAGCAGACGCTGGCACTGCGGCCGCAGGTGTGCTTCCTCGACATCCGCATGCCGGTCATGAGCGGCCTCGAGGCCGCCCAGGCCCTGGCCGAGGACTGGCCCGACGACGGCACGCCGTTCCCGTTGATCGTCTTCGTCACCGCCTACGACCAGTACGCGCTGCAGGCCTTCGAGCGGGCCGCGTTCGACTATGTGCTCAAGCCGGTCGAGCCGGTCCGGCTGGCGCAGACCTGCGCGCGACTGCGGCAGGCAATGACGGAGCGCGGACGCGCCGCGTCCGAAACGACGACGGCGTCAGGCACGGCCCGCGTCGACGCCGCGGGACTCGTCGGCGCCGTCGAGCAGCTCCGCGCCCTGCTCGCGTCCGCGCCGGCGGCGACGCCGGTCGAGCCGCTGCGCGTCGTCCAGGCCGGCGTCGGCAACGCCGTCCACATGGTGCCGGTCGACGACATCGTCTATTTCGAGGCGGCCGACAAGTACGTGCGGGTGATGACGGAGGCGCGCGAATACCTGATCCGCGTCTCGCTGCGCGAGCTGCTGCCGCGCCTCGACGAGACGCGGTTCTGGCAGATCCACCGCGGCACCGTCGTGCGCGCGGAGTCGATCGTGTCGGCCGATCGCGACGAGAGCGGCAAGGTGACGCTGCGCCTGCGCGGCCGGCCCGAGAAGCTCGTCGTGAGCCGGCTGCACGCCCATCGCTTCAAGGCGATGTAGCAGCGGGCCCGGTCTGGCTTCGGCCGTTCAGCGGCGACCGTGGTCGTGGCGATCGCCGTCGTGGCGCCCGCCATCACCGCGCCCGCCATCACCGCGCCCGCCATCACCGCGCCAGCCATCACCGCGCCAGCCATCACCGCGCCAGCCGGTATCGCGCCAGCCGGTATCGCGCCAGCCGGTATCGCGCCAGCCGGTGTCGCGCCAGCCGTCGCGGTGCGCGTCACATAGACGACGCGCGGCGGGTAGTAGCTCTGCACCGGGTACACCGACGGCGCGTAATAGGCCGGCGCCGGCGCGTAGTAGCCGGGTGCGGACACGAGCGCGGCGATCGGCGGCAGGTTGATGCCGATCGACCAGTCGACCCGGCCCCCCGCGTGGGCGGTGCCCGCGGCCAGGACGGTCGCGGCGGCGGCCGCGGCGAGGACGAATGAGCGTGGCATGTTCGTGTCTCCTGGACGCACGCGACGAAGCGTGCATGCCTGATCAACGCCCGGCATCCGCCCGTCGTCGACGATCGCACGTTGCCCCCGGGTAAAGGAACGTGTCTGCCGACCCGCGTCGGCAGGCGCGGCCCTCCTAGAATCGCCCCTCGCTACCGAGCCCCCATGAGCCATTCCAAGGACGCCGCCGCCGTCGGCAGCAACTTCCTGCGCCACATCGTCGAGCGCGATCTCGCCGAAGGCACGTACGCCGCGCGCCGGTTCGCAGGTACGCCGGGCGACGCCGCCCATCACGCCGGCGCGCCGGCCGATCCGGCGAAGATCCGCACGCGCTTTCCGCCGGAGCCGAACGGCTACCTGCACATCGGCCACGCCAAGAGCATCACGCTCAATTTCGGCCTCGCGCTCGACTACGGCGGCATCTGCCACCTGCGCTTCGACGACACCAATCCCGAGAAGGAAGAGCAGGAGTACGTCGACGCGATCATCGAGGCCGTGCACTGGCTCGGCTTCGACTGGCATGCGCCCGAGCCCGCGCTCGGCGCCGCCGGAACGAACACGAGCCATCTCTACTTCGCGAGCGACTATTTCGACTTCATGTACCGGGCAGCGGAAGCGCTGGTGGTCGCCGGGCACGCCTACGTCGACGAGCAGAGCATCGACGAGATGCGCTCGATGCGCGGCGACTTCGCGACGCCGGGCACCAACAGCCCGTTTCGGGGTCGCACGCCGGCCGAGAACCTCGCGCGGCTGCGCCAGATGAAGAACGGCGAGCTCGCCGACGGCGCGGCGACGCTGCGCGCGAAGATCGACATGGCGAGCCCGAACATCAACCTGCGCGATCCGGCGCTCTACCGGATCAAGCGCGCGACGCACCACAACACGGGCGACCGCTGGTGCATCTATCCGATGTACACGTATGCGCATCCGATCGAGGACGCGCTCGAGTGCATCACCCACTCCATCTGCACCCTCGAGTTCGAGGACCAGCGGCCGTTCTACGACTGGCTGCTCGATACGCTCTGCACGCTCGGCCTGCTCGCCCAGCCGCGGCCGCACCAGCACGAGTTCGCGCGCCTCAACGTCACCTACGTGATCACCAGCAAGAGGAAGCTGAAGCAGCTCGTCGACGAGAAGATCGTCGACGGCTGGGACGATCCGCGCATGCCGACCATCGCCGGCCTGCGCCGGCGCGGCTACACGCCCGACTCGATCCGCCTGATGTGCGAGCGCGCCGGCACGAGCAAGGCAGGCGGCTGGACCGACTACGCGAGCCTCGAGATCGCGCTGCGCGACGACCTCGATCCGAAGGCGCCGCGGGCGATGGCGGTGCTCGATCCGGTGCGGCTCGTGCTCACCAACTGGACCGAGCTGTTCGGCAGCGCGTCGCATCGCGAGCCGGCCCATGCGCCGGTGCATCCGCAGCATCCGGAGCTCGGCGTGCGCGACCTCTTCCTCGGCCCCGAGCTGTGGATCGAGCGCGACGATTTCGCCGAGGTGCCGGCCAAGGGCTTCTTCCGACTCTTCCCGGGCAACCGCGTCCGCCTCAAGTACGGCTATGTCGTCGAGTGCACCGGTTGCGAGAAGGACGTCGACGGCGTCGTCACGCGCGTGCTCGCCACCGTCGTCGCCGACACCAAGAGCGGCACGCCGGGCGCCGACGCGGTGAAGGTCAAGGGCACGCTGACCTGGCTCGCCGTCGACGACGCCCTGCCCGCGGAGGTCCGCCTCTACGAGCGTCTCTTCAGCGAGCCGCATCCCGACGCCGGCGGCAAGGACTTCCTGGCGAGTCTCAACCCGGGCAGCAAGAAGATCGCGAACGCCTACCTCGAACGCTCACTCGCGACGACCGCACCCGGCGATCGCTACCAGTTCGAGCGGCACGGCTATTTCGTCGCCGATCTCGTCGACCACGCCAAAGGCCGGCCGGTCTTCAACCGCACCGCGACCCTGCGCGACACCTGGTCGCGCTAGGACCAGTCAGCGAGGCTGACGGCCGACGCGGTGGGAGACAATCCCGCGCCACTCCGACCATCGCACACGGGCATGAAAAACTCTTCTTCGCTGTCGGCGCGCGGCGCCGCGCTGTTCGTCCTCATGGTCGCATCGGTCGCCATCCAGGGCGCAAGCGCCCAGCCGGCGAGTGCCTCTGCTCCTGCGCCGAGCCTGACCTACAAGTCCTTGCGCGATGGCAAGGGCGCGAGTCCGACGGCCGCCGATACCGTCAAGGTGAACTATCGCGGCACGCTGATGGACGGAACCGAGTTCGACAGCTCCTACAAGCGCAACGAGCCGGCCACCTTCCCGCTGCGGCGAGTGATTCCGTGCTGGACCCAAGGCGTTCAGCGAATGAAGCTGGGAGGCAAGGCCGAGCTGATCTGCCCACCGGAGCTGGCGTACGGCGATCGTGGCGCGGGCGGGGCGATCCCGCCGCGCGCCACGCTCAGGTTCGAGATCGAGCTGCTCGAGATCAATCCGAAATAGGACGATCTCGAGGCGAGTTCAACGGTAGACGTGCTCGCCGCGGTTTGACTTCCACGAGTTCTCGAAGAAGCTGGCGTCCTCCTCGTTGCGCGGGCGGACCGCCATCAGGATGCCGCCGTCGCGGATGCCGTCGTCGTATTCCTTGACGCGCTCCTCCGGGATGCCCCAGCCGATCAGCGCGCCGACGATGCCGCCGGTCGCTGCACCCGCGCCCGCCCCTGCGATCGCCGCGGCGAGCGGTCCCGCAATGACGAGGCCCAGGCCCGGCAATGCGAGGGTGGTGCCGACGGCGGCGATGGCCGCGGCGATCGCGCCCAGGCTGCCGCCGATCGCCCCGCCAATGCCGGCGCCTTCGGCAGCCTTGGTGCCGAGCTCGGTCTCGCGTCCGTCGGTGGTCCGGGTGAAGTGGCGCTTGCGCGTGTCTTCCGACATCACGAGATTGACGTCGTCGCGGTTGTAGCCGCGGTCGGAGATCGACTGGTATGCGCGTTCGGCGCTGTCGCGATCGCGGAAGAGCCCGGTCAGCATCGGTTCGTTGGTGTCCATCTGCGTCACTCCTGTTGAGTTGAATCCACAGGTCCGAGCATGGACGCGCAGCAGGCGGGGGCGAAGCGGCGACCGCCGCCGCGACGGGTCGTCTGGCGTGCGGGCGCCTCGTCGGCGCGCTCCTACACCTCGCAGATCAACGGCGCGACGACGCCGGCTTCATGAAGTGCCGGACCAGCGGCACTGTCAGCATCAGGCAGGCCGAGGCGGCGAGCGCCATCGGCAGCATCGACCCGGTCGCATGCATCGCCCAGGCGCCGGCGAGCAGCGAGACGTGGCCCGCGGCGTAGAGCTTGAGCGGACGGGCGAGAGCGGCAGGCGCCTTGTTCGACATCGCGATCTCCGTGTGACGCGGCCCAGTGTGCCAGCCGCGGCGCCGGGCGCCGCGCCGCACGCGCAGGCCACGGCCTCGAAAACGTGCACTGTTGGCGCGGCACGTTGCCGCGACGGCGAGCAAGCGGCGAGCGTGCCCGACATCGCGGCCCGTTGCCGACCTACAGCCCGCATTCCGGAACGCTGCGAGAGTCGCCTGTCGACCTCTTTCGCGACTCCGCACCCGACATGACCTTCTCCCGCACCTGCGTCGCCCTCGCCGCCTCTGCCCTCCTCGTCGCCTGCGGCGACACGGCCAGGCTCACGGTCGCCGACGGCACCGGCCCGCGACCGCAGCTTCCCGCGCCGCAGAAGGACCTGATCCCGACGGTGCACATCGCACCGGCCAAGGGCTGGACGGAGGGTGACAAGCCGGTCGCCGCGCCGGGCCTGACGGTGAGCGCCTACGCGACCGGACTCGACCATCCGCGCTGGCTGGCGGTGCTGCCCAACGGCGACGTCCTCGTCGCCGAGACCAACGCACCGCCCAAGCCGGAGGACGGCAAGGGCATCAGGGGCTGGATCATGAAGAAGCTGATGGCCCGCGCCGGCGCCGGCACGCCGAGCGCCGACCGCATCACGCTCCTGCGCGGCCTCGGCGCCGACGGCATGGCCGCGACGCGGACCGCGTTCATCGAGCACCTGGACTCCCCCTTCGGCATGGCGCTGGTGGGCAGCGACCTTTACGTCGCCAACTCGGACGGCATCGTGCGCTTCCCGTACGTCGACGGCACGACCCGGATCGATGCCGCGGCGACGCCGGTCGCGCCGCTGCCCGCGGGCCCGATCAACCACCACTGGACCAAGAACGTCATCGCCAGCGCGGACGGCAGCAAGCTCTACGCGACCGTCGGCTCGAACAGCAACGTCGCCGAGAACGGCTTGGCCGCCGAGGAAGGCCGGGCGGCGATCTGGGAGATCGATCGCAAGAGCGGCGCGGCGCGCGAGTTCGCGACCGGCCTGCGCAACCCGAACGGCATGGCCTTCACCGCCGACGGCACGCTCTGGACCGTCGCCAACGAGCGCGACGAACTCGGCAGCGACCTCGTCCCCGACTACCTCACTTCCGTGCGCGACGGCGCGTTCTACGGCTGGCCCTGGAGCTACTACGGCCAGCACGTCGACGACCGCGTCCAGCCGCAGCGGCCGGAGATGGTCGCCAAGGCGATCGCGCCCGACTACGCGCTCGGCCCGCACACGGCATCGCTCGGCCTGGCCTCGTCGGCCGGTGCGACCTTGCCGGCGCCGTTCGCGGACGGCATGTTCGTCGGCCAGCACGGCTCGTGGAACCGCAAGCCGCGCAGCGGCTACAAGGTGATCTTCGTTCCGTTCAAGGACGGCAAGCCGGCGGGCGAGCCGATCGACGTGCTGACCGGCTTTCTCAGCGCCGACGGCGATGCCAAGGGTCGCCCGGTCGGCGTCGCGATCGACAAGACCGGCGCGCTGCTGGTGGCCGACGATGTCGGCAACATCGTCTGGCGCGTGACCGCGACGCCGCGCTGAATCGTCAGGCGCGCGCCCAGGTCGCCGCGTAGCCCGCCGCGGCGGCCGCGGCGCAGATCAAGCAGCCCCAGGCCCAGTCGATCATGCTGATGCGGACCGGCCAGTCGCGCACGATCGCCAGGTTGGTGAGGTCGTAGGCGCCGTAGGCGGCCAGGCCGAGAACGGCGCGGCGCAGGATCGCCTCGTCCAGCCCGAAGGCTCATTGAAGAGTGTCAGGTAGACGAGCGCGATCGGAAACAGCAGGTGGAAGGCGACGATCGGCACGACGCGCACCGGGTCGGCCATCAGCGAGCCCATCTCGCGCTGGTACATGTCCTTGGCGACGAGGCCGAGGCAGATGCCGTCGAGGACGATGATCGCGACGAACGCGGCGAGCCAGGCGAGGGCGAACGATCCTGCCGCGAGCCGGGTGTCCGCGGCCATGCGCTACTTCGCCTTCGTCTGCGACCAGTCCTTCAGCGCCGCGAGCGTCTTCTCGACATGCCGGCTCGGATTCAGGCTCTGGTAGTTGTAGAGCACCTTGCCGTTCGGCGCGATGACGTAGGAAATACGGTTGGCGTAGTCGGGCTTGATCGCCATCACGGCGTCGTACGACTTCATCACCGCCTGGGTGTCGTCGGACGCCACCGGGAACTTGCCCTGGCAGGCCTGGACCGAGAACTTGCCGAGCGTGGCGATGTCGTCGGAGGAGACGCCGATCACGGTGGCGCCGAGCGCTTCGAACTTCGGGATCGACTCGGCGAACTCGTGCGCCTCGATCGAGCAGCCGACCGAGAACGCGGCCGGGAAGAAGTACAGCACCACCGGTCCCTTGGCGAGCGAATCGGCCAGGTTGAACCGGAACACCTTGCCGCCGAGCGCGGCGGACGCTGTAAAGTTTGGCGCTGCATCTCCGACATCGAGTGCTGCGTAAGACGTTGTCGAGACCGAGATCCCCAGCACGATGAACGCGAGAAACTTCTTCATGACCGGCTCCGGTGTGACGCAGGTGCGTTCTTCATGTTACGAGAATCGACGCCCCATGACGGGGTGGGGGCGACTCGGCGCCGCGTTCGTCGTCGCCGCGGCGGCCTTCCTTTCAGGCTGCGGATCGCTCCCCGCGAACGTCGGCAAGACCGACAGCAGCGCGCTCGCCCCCGACCCCGAGAGCCCGCTCGTGAAGATCGCGCGCAGCTCGACGCCATCGCCCGAGCAGACCGGCGTGCGCCTGTTGCCGCTCGGTGCTTACTCGCTCGACACTCGCCTGCAGCTCGCCCATCGCGCGACGCGCTCGCTCGACGTCCAGTACTACGTCCTCGAGAACGATCCGACCGGGCGCCTCCTCATGAAGGCTCTGCGCGACGCGAGCCAGCGCGGCGTGCGCGTGCGCCTGCTCGTCGACGACCTCTACACCCAGCACTCCGACGTCCTGCTGCGTGGGCTGGCGTCGTTTCCGAACATCGAGGTCCGGCTCTTCAATCCGTTCTGTTGCAACCGCTCGGGCGGCGTCGGCGCCCGCTACGCGGCGTCGATCCTCGACTTCGGCCGACTCAACCACCGGATGCACAACAAACTCTTCATCGCCGACGGCGTGATGGCCGTCGCCGGCGGACGCAACATCGCCGACGAGTACTTCCTGCGCTCGCAGGAGGCCAACTTCGTCGACATGGACGCGTTCGTGATCGGCGCGGTCGTCGGCGAGATGTCGAGCATCTTCGACCGCTACTGGAACAGCGAGGTCGTCTACCCGATCGAGGAAGTCGGCGAGATGCTCGGCGACAGGCCGGCCCGCGCCAAGGCCTTCGACCACACCCTCGCGATCCTGCCGCCCTCGCCGCCGCCCGACCCGCCCGGGACCGATCTGCTCGGCTACGGCCCGCTTGCCGAGGAATTCGACGCCGGCCAGGTCGGCCTGGAGTGGGGCATCGCCCGCGCCTTCGCCGACCCGCCGGAAAAGCTGCTGGCGATGACGCCCAAGATCGCGTTCGAGATGAGCGTCACCAACGACGTGATGATGCAGGTCTGGCAGGCCAAGAGCGACCTCGTGCTCACCTCGCCCTACATGATCCCCGGCGAGACGGGCATGAAATCGTTCGAGCTGCTCGAGAAGGGCAAGGTGAAGGTCACGGTGATCACCAATTCGCTCGCCGCGACCGACGAGCCGCTCGTCCACACCGGCTACGCACGCTACCGCGTGGCGATGCTTCGGTCCGGGGTCGAGCTCTACGAGCTGAGCCCGACGCGCACCCAGCACACCAAGCGGCTCGGCATGTTCGGCTCCTCGCTCGGTCGCCTCCACGCGAAGACGGCGGTGATCGACAAGAAGAAGATCTTCATCGGCTCGATGAACCTCGACCCGCGCTCGGCCAGCACCAACACCGAGTTCGGCATGTTCATCGAGAGCCCGGCGCTGGCCAAGGAGCTGCTGCGCGTGACCAACATCAGCAAGCTGGAGAGCGCCTATCGCCTGCGCCTGGCGCCCGGCAGCCGCACCAGCCTGCAGTGGCTGACGATCGAGGACGACAAGGAAACGATCCTCGCCGTCGAGCCCGAATCGACCTTCTGGCTACGCGTCCACAACATGCTGCTCGGCTGGTTCGTGCCGGAGAAGCTGCTCTAGAGGTCGCGCCCCAGGTCGCGTGCACGGTGCGCGTCACAATCTCTTCCGATGCTCCGAGTCGTCCTCGCTCCGTTCGCCGTCGCCGCCGCGCTTGCGGCATTCGTCGCGCCCGCGCTCGCGGTCGAGAGCTGCGAGCTGAACGGCGGGCACGTCAGCCCGAACAACGGCAACACGACCGCGGGCAAGACCGGCCTCATGCGCTGTCGCGACGGCGAAGGCGGCCCGGTGATCCGCGAGCAGGAGCTGAAGGGCGGCGTGTTTATGGGCGTCGAACGCTGGTTCGACAAGGACGGCGCGCTGCTGCGCGAGCAGCGCGTCAACGAGCGCGGCAACCGGGACGGCCTGGCGCGCGAGTACCAACGCGCCAGCGCCGGCGCCAGGCCCGTGCTCGTGCGCGAGGGGACGTACCGCGACGGCAGCACGGTCGGCATCGTCCGCACCTGGACGCCCGCCGGCACGCCCGACCGCGTCGCCTTCTACGGCGACGACGGCCGCGAGCTGGCTTCGGCCGAGTTCACCCAGGACGGCAAGCTCCTCGAGCTGCGCTGCGCGCCGCGTCCGCTGCTCGCGCCCTATGCCGACGATGCGCGCTGGTGCGGCCACGTCGGTGGCGCGTCCGAGGTCGTGCTCTACAACGGCAAGGGCGAAGTGAAGGCCAGGCTGATCCACCAGCGCGGCGAGCGCAGGAAGACCGAATACCTCTCCGCGGGCATCGTGCGCGAGCAGCGCGAGACGAGCGACAGCGGCGGCGTCGAGCGGGCGTTCTACGAGAACGGCACGAAGCGGCGCGAGGTGCAATGGGTCACCCTCGGCGGCGAGCGCAACCGGCGCATGACGACGCTCGAGCAGGAGTTCCACGAGAGCGGCAAACTCGTCCACGATAAGCGCTGGAAGGCAGGCGAGCGCGGCGGCGAGCTGGTCCTGGAGCAGCACTGGTTCCTCAACGGCCAGCCGCGCGACCGCACCGACTACGCCGTCGTCGACGGCAGGACGCTGCGCACCGAGACTGCCTTCCACGACAACGGCCGCAAGTCCTCGCAAGGCACGTGGCGCGTCGCCGGGCGCGGCGATTCGCAGCCGGCCGGCACCCACCGGAGCTGGGACGGCGACGGCGTCCTGCGCGCCGAAGTCGTCTACGACGAGCGCGGCCGGCTCGCGCGCGAGCGACAGATGGACGCGAGCGGCACGGTCGTGCGCGACGACGAGGTCTTCGAGGACGGCTCACGCAAGGCCTTGGGAAAATGACAGGCGACGGCGGTGATTTCGACTACGTGATCGTCGGCGCCGGCTCCGCCGGCTGCGTCCTCGCAGCGCGCCTGACCGAGGACCCGCGCATCACCGTCTGCCTGCTCGAGGCCGGTCCGGCCGACCGGAGCGTGCTGGTGCACTGCCCGGCCGGCCTGGCGGTGCTCGCAAAGACCGGCGCGTTCAACTGGGGCTTCCAGACCGTGCCGCAGGCCGGTCTCGGCGGCCGGCGCGGCTATCAGCCGCGCGGCAAGGTGCTGGGCGGATCGAGCTCGATCAACGCCATGGTCTACATCCGTGGCCAGGCCGAGGACTACGACGGCTGGGCCGCCGAGGGCAACGAGGGCTGGGGCTGGAGCGACGTGCTCCCGTACTTCAAGCGCGCCGAGCGCAACGAGCGCGGCGGCGACGCGTTCCACGGCATGGCCGGCCCGCTCAACGTGATGGACCTGCGCAGCCCGCATCGCTTCGGACCGATCTTCGTCGAGGCCGCTCGGCAGGCGGGCTACCCCGCCAACCCCGACTTCAACGGCGCCCGCCAGGAAGGCGTCGGCCTCTACCAGGTGACGCACAGGAACGGCGAGCGCTTCAGCGCCGCCAAGGCGTATCTCACGCCCAGTCTCGGCCGGCCGAACCTCTGCGTGATGACCGGCGCGCAGACGACGCGCATCCTGATCGACGAAGGCCGCGCGACCGGCGTCGAGGTGCGCACCGACGGCGCGACGAAGACGGTGCGCGCGCGGCGCGAGGTGCTGCTCGCCGCGGGCGCCCTGCAATCGCCGCAGCTGCTGATGCTCTCGGGGATCGGGCCGGCCGATCACCTGCGCGGGCACGGCATCGCCGTCGCGCACGACCTGCCCGGCGTCGGCCGGAACCTGCACGACCACGTCGACGTCGTCGCCGTGCTCGATGCGCCGCACCTGAGCGACCTGTTCGGCTTGTCGCTGCGCGGCGCGGTCAACCTGCTGACGGGCATCGTCGAGTGGCGGCACGAGCGCAAGGGCCTGCTGACGACGAACTTCGCCGAGGCCGGTGGCTTCGTGCGCAGCGACGAGAGCGTCGAGCGGCCCGACCTGCAGTTCCACTTCGTCGTCGGCAAGCTCGTCGACCATGGCCGAAAGACCGTCTTCGGCCACGGCTACTCGTGCCACGTCTGCCTGGTCCAGCCGAAGAGCCGCGGCAGCGTCGAGCTGGCGAGCGCCGACCCGTTCGCGGCGCCGCTCATCGACCCCAACTTCCTCGCCGAGCGCGACGACGTCGATCGCCTGGTGCGCGGCTTCAAGGCAATGCGCCGGATCCTGGCGCAGCCGGCCCTCGCGGCGCACGGCGCGCGCGAGCTCGCGACGTCGGCCGGCGCGCAGAGCGACGACGAGATCGAGCGCTTCGTCCGCGCCTACGCCGACACCATCTATCACCCGGTCGGCAGCTGCCGAATGGGCTCCGGGCCGCTCGACGTCGTCGATGCCGAGCTGCGCGTGCGCGGCATCGAGGGGCTGCGCGTCGTCGACGCTTCGGTGATGCCGAGGATCGTGAGCGGCAACACCAACGCGCCGACGATCATGATCGCCGAGAAGGCCGCCGACATGATCAAGGCAGCGGTGCTCGGGAACTCTCGCTTCGGCGGCGACATGACGATCCCCGACATCCACGAGTTCGAGAGCTTCCACACCCAGCGCCACAGCGAGAAAGCCAAGAAATGAAGACCCGAGCCGCCGTCGCCTGGAAAGCCGGATCGCCGCTGACGATCGAGACCGTCGACCTCGAAGGGCCGCGCGCCGGCGAGGTGCTGGTCGAGGTGAAGGCGACCGGCATCTGCCACACGGACGAGTTCACGCTCTCCGGCGCCGACCCGGAGGGCCTGTTCCCCGCGATCCTCGGCCACGAAGGCGCGGGCGTGGTCGTCGACGTCGGGCCGGGCGTGACGTCGCTGGCGAAGGGCGATCACGTCATCCCGCTCTACACGCCGGAGTGCCGCGAGTGCAAATTCTGCCTGTCGAGGAAGACCAACCTCTGCCAGAAGATTCGCTCGACCCAGGGCAAGGGCCTGATGCCCGACGGCACCAGCCGCTTCTCGATCGACGGCCAGCCCATCCTCCACTACATGGGCACGTCGACGTTCGCCAATCACATCGTCGTGCCGGAGATCGCGCTGGCGAAGATCCGCAAGGACGCGCCCTTCGACGTCGTCTGCTACATCGGCTGCGGCGTCACGACCGGCGTCGGCGCGGTGCTGTTCACGGCCAAGGTCGAGGCCGGCGCCAACGTCGTCGTGTTCGGGCTCGGCGGGATCGGCCTCAACGTCATCCAGGGAGCCAAGCTGGTCGGCGCCGACAGGATCATCGGCGTCGACACCAACCCCGCGCGCGAAGCGATGGCGAGGAAGTTCGGCATGACCGACTTCATCAATCCCAAGACCGTCGACAACGTCGTCGACGCCATCGTCCAGAAGACCGACGGCGGCGCCGACTACAGCTTCGAGTGCATCGGCAACACGACGACGATGCGCCAGGCGCTCGAGTGCTGCCACAAGGGCTGGGGCACGTCGATCATCATCGGCGTGGCGCCGGCCGGCGCCGAGATCTCGACCCGGCCGTTCCAGCTCGTCACCGGGCGCCAGTGGAAAGGCTCGGCCTTCGGCGGAGCGCGCGGCCGCACCGACGTGCCGAAGATCGTCGACTGGTACATGAACGGCAAGATCGCGATCGACGAGCTCATCACGCACCGCCTCGCCCTCGACGACATCAACCACGGCTTCGAGCTGATGAAGCGCGGCGAGTCGATCCGCTCGGTCGTCGTCTACTGAAGCGTCAGCGCGGGCCGCGCCGCGGCTCGCCGCGAGTAACGACGCTTGCCGATCGTCACAGGTCGGTGCGCGCCGCCGGCCCTGTCCTCGATCGCGCACTGGCCGATCGAAGGACCTGAGACCTGGGACGAGCGCAAGTTGCACCGCCTCTCGCGCAACCGAGCGTTCGGCTACGTCCGGGGCGTCCCCGCCTGACGGCCGGGCCGCCACGCCAAGGTGCAGAGCGCCGCGACGCAGAAGGCCGCGCCGACGTAGAAGGTCCAGGCGGCCCCGAACCGGTCCCAGACGATGCCTGCCAACACGCTCGCCGCCAGCATGGCGAGGCCACTGACGAGATTGAACACACCGTAGGCCGTGCCGCGCAGCTCGGGCGGCGCCGTGTCGGCGACCATGGTGGCGAGCAGACCCTGCGTCATTCCCATGTGGATGCCCCATAGTGCGACGCCGACCAGGAGCCCGGTCCGGCTGTCGCCGCTCGCCAGGACGAGGTCGGCCGCGACCAGGACGACAAGCCCCAGGCCGAGGAGCTTGCGATGGCTCACCCTGTCCGACAGCTTGCCGAAGGGATAGGCCGAAGCGGCGTAGATGACGTTCATGGCCACCATCACCAGAGGAACCAGGGCGATCGGAATGCCGATCTGCTGCGCTCGCAGAACAAGGAAGGCCTCGCTGAAGCGACCCAGGGTAAAGACAGCGCCTGCCAGGACGACCCACCAGTACCCCGGGCCCAGACGGGCGAGGTTGGCCCTCACGATCGGATTCGTGCGCTTCTCCGCCCTTTCGCGGGGAGGTTCGCGCAGGCCGAAGAACAGCAGCGCGACGGCCAGCGCGCCGGGCACGGCGGCGATCCAGAACACGGCCCTGAAGTCGTTCGACCACGCGAGCATCAGCACGACTGCGAGCGAGGGCCCGACGAAGGCGCCGACCGTGTCGAGCGCTTGCCGCAGACCGAACGCGGAGCCGCGCAGGTGCGCGGGGGCGATGTCCGCGACGAGTGCGTCACGAGGCGCGCCGCGAATACCCTTGCCGAGCCGGTCCATCAGTCGACCGGTGACGACGCCGCCGAGGCTGGTCGACAGGGCGAAGAGCGGCTTGCTGAGCGCGCCGAGCGAGTAGCCCAGAACCGCCAGGCCCTTGCGCTTTGCGAGGTAGTCGCTCAGAGCACCCGAGAACACCTTGACGACGAGCGCGGTGGACTCCGCGAGTCCCTCGATCAGGCCCACCGCAGCGACGCTCGCGCCCAGCGACGTGACCATGAAGAGCGGGAGGAGGCTGTGGATCATCTCGGAGGAGATGTCCATCAACATGCTCACGAAGCCGAGAACCCAGATGCCCCCGGGCATCTGTCGCAGGGTTTTGAAGGTCGTCGCCGCCACGACTCATTCTCCGCGGCATACACCGGCGATCGGTTGCGCCGAAGGGTGCGTCCCGACGAAAAAAAACCCGGTCGAAACCGGGCTTCGTTCGAGCAGGAACGCTCAGGCGGGGGCCGATGCCTTCTTGGTGTGCTTCTTGGCGGCGTGCTTCTTCACGTGGGTCTTCTTGGCCGGCTTCATGGTGTCCGACGCCATCGGCTTGGCCATGGGGGCGGCCATCGGGGTCGAGGCGGATTGCGCGAAAGCGCCGAAGCTGACGGCCGAGGCGATGACGGCGGCGATGAGGGTCTTCATGGGATTTCCTTGTGTGGATGGCGCAGGAGCCTGCGCTCGCCTGTGACAACGCGGCGTTCCCGGCGCCCGTTGACACGACGGCGCTTCATTCGAAGCGACGTTCACGCATCCACTTCGTCGCGACCCACTTCTCGCCCGCCGTCACCGGCGAGCCGCCGTGCAGCGTGCGTGTCGCCGGGCTCGGCCGCTCGTAGCTGAAGAAGACGGCGTTGCCCGCGACGGGAGCGACGTCGAGCCCGGCGTCGGGGAACGCGGTCGCGCCGCCGGCCTCGGGCGTGTTGAGGTAGCAGACGATCGAGGCGACGCGCTGGCCGCCGCGCTCGAGGATTGCCGGCGTGCCGGGCTCGTCGGGGTCGAAGTAGTCGTAGTGCGGCTTGTATTCGGTGCCCGGG
>CAJDUN010000040.1_pt1 | contig 16309 bp, 17 predicted proteins | sample 7390741 | NCBI WGS metagenome assembly CAJDUN01 (sample SAMEA7055660, study PRJEB34461) | soil metagenome | biome: terrestrial ecosystem; feature: Peninsula; material: soil | place: Antarctica | collected 2016 | reverse complement strand
GATTCTAGAACCAACCTTTGGAAAATCGAATGACGATCACGATGCGCGAAATGCTGGAAGCCGGCGTCCATTTCGGACACCAGACCCGCTTCTGGAACCCGAAGATGGCTCCGTATATCTACGGCCACCGGAACAAGATCCACATCATCAATCTCGAGAAGACGCAGCCGCTCTTCGAGGACGCGATGAAGTTCATCCGCCAGCTGGCCTCGCGCCGCGGCACGATTCTCATGATCGGCACCAAGCGCCAGGCGCGCGAGGTGATCGCCCAGGAAGCCAAGCGCTGCGGCATGCCGTACGTCGACCAGCGCTGGCTCGGCGGCATGATGACCAACTTCAAGACCGTGAAGGGCTCGCTCAAGCGCCTGAAGGACATGAAGGCGCAGGTCGAGGCCGGCACCGAGATCCGGATCAAGAAGGAAGCGCTCATGTTCCAGCGCGAGATGATCAAGCTCGAGAAGGACATCGGCGGCATCCAGGACATGAACGCGTTGCCCGACGCGATGTTCGTGATCGACGTGGGCTTCCACAAGATCGCGATCGCCGAGGCCAAGAAGCTCGGCATTCCAATCATCGCCATCGTCGATTCGAACCTGGTCCAGGGCGCCGCCGTCGGCGACGAGTTCGTCGAAGTGGACGAAGCGGCCGCCTGAGCCCGGGCTCAGGCTCGCCGCAACGGCGAGCGGACCGAGGGGCTGCGTCAGCCCCTTTCTCACAACCGATCGGGTCGCGGGCGCTTTCACGGGGAAGCGGTCCGGACAAGGAGTACAGGACGATGGCGGCAATCACCGCGAGCATGGTCGGGGCGCTGCGTGCCAAGACCGATGCACCCATGATGGAGTGCAAGAAGGCGCTGACCGAGGCCGACGGCGACATGGACCGCGCCGAGGAGATCCTGCGCGTCAAGCTCGGCAGCAAGGCCGGCAAGGCCGCGTCGCGCGTCGCCGCCGAGGGCGTGGTCGCGGCCCGCGTCGACGGCACGACCGGCGCGATGGTCGAGATCAACTGCGAGACCGACTTCGTCACCAAGAACGATTCCTTCCTGGCGCTGGCGAATTCGCTCGCCGAGCTGGTCGCGGCGAAGAATCCGGCCGACGTCGCCGCGCTGTCGGCGCTGCCGCTCAGCCAGGACGGCTTCGGCCCGACGGTCGAGGACGTGCGCACCGGCCTGGTCGGCAAGATCGGCGAGAACATGTCGATCCGCCGCTTCAAGCGCTACGCCGGCGGCGGCAGGGTCGCGAGCTACCTGCACGGCACGCGGATCGGCGTGCTGGTCGAGTTCGAGGGCGACGAGACGGCGGCCAAGGACGTCGCGATGCACGTCGCGGCGATGAAGCCGAAGTCGCTCACCACGGCCGACGTCGCGCAGGAGCTGATCGCTGCGGAACGCTCGGTCGCGAGCCTGCGCGCCGCCGAGGATGCGGACAAGGCCAGGGCCGAAGGCAAGGCCGTGCAGTCGGCCGAGATCGTCGCCAGGCGGATCGAGGGCTCGGTCGCCAAGTTCCTGAAGGAAGTCAGCCTGCACAACCAGGCCTTCGTCAAGAACGACAAGCAGACCGTCGAGCAGATGCTGAAGGAGAAGGCAACCCAGGTGCACTCGTTCACGCTCTACGTCGTCGGCGAGGGGATCGAGAAGAAGACCGGCGACTTCGCCGCGGAAGTCGCGGCGCAGGTCGCTGCCGCCAAGGGCGCCTGATGCCCGGCCGCCGCGCGCAAACACGTGGCGGCTAGACTTCGAGATCACCACTAGGGAATCGACCGCATGGCCGCGTACAAGCGCATCCTGCTCAAGCTCTCGGGCGAAGCCTTGATGGGTGACGATGCGTACGGCATCAACCGCGCGATGATCGTTCGCATCGTCCGCGAAGTGCAGGAGGTGACGCAGCTCGGCTGCGAGGTGGCCGTCGTCATCGGCGGCGGCAACATCTTTCGCGGTGTCGCCGGCGGTGCGGTCGGCATGGACCGCGCGACCGCCGACTACATGGGCATGCTGGCGACGGTGATGAACGCGCTCGCGCTCGCCGACACGATGCGCCAGGAAGGCATCACCGCACGCGTGATGTCGGCCATCGGCATCGAGCAGGTCGTCGAGCCGTACGTGCGGCCGAAGGCCTTGCAGTACCTCGAGGAAGGCAAGGTCGTGATCTTCGCGGCCGGCACCGGCAATCCCTTCTTCACCACCGACACCGCGGCCGCGCTGCGCGGCGCCGAGATCGGCGCCCAGATCGTGCTCAAGGCGACCCGCGTCGATGGTGTCTACAACGCCGACCCGAAGAAGGATCCGAGCGCCACGCGCTACGACCGCATCAGCTTCGACGAGGCGATCATCAAGAACCTGCAGGTCCTCGATGCGACCGCGTTCGCGCTCTGCCGCGACCAGAAGCTGCCGATCCGTGTCTTCAGCATCTTCAAGTCCGGGGCGCTCAAGCGTGTCGTCCTCGGCGAGGACGAGGGCACGCTCGTTCACGTGTAAGGGGATCCGAGACGATGGCGATTGCCGACATCAAGAAGACCGCCGAGCAGAAGATGGCTCGCTCGGTCGAGTCATTCAGGGGCGAACTGCAGAAGATCCGCACCGGCCGAGCCCATCCGGGCATCCTCGACCAGGTGCACGTCGACTACTACGGCTCGCCCGTGCCGATCAGCCAGGTCGCCAATGTCACGCTCCTCGACGCGCGCACGATCAGCGTCCAGCCCTGGGAAAAGGGCATGGGCGCGAAGATCGAGAAGGCGATCCGAGAGTCGGGCCTCGGCCTGAATCCGGCGGCCCAGGGCGACCTGCTGCGCGTGCCGATGCCCGCGCTCACCGAAGAGCGTCGCAAGGACCTGACCAAGATCGTCCGCCACACGAGCGAGGACGCCAAGATCGCCGTGCGCAACCTGCGCCGCGATGCGAACGACCACGCCAAGCGCTTGACCAAGGACAAGACCATCTCCGAGGACGAGGAACGGCGTTCGCTCGATGACCTGCAAAAGCTCACCGACCGCACGATCGCCGAGATCGACCGGCTGACGTCGGCGAAGGAAACCGAGATCATGGCGGTCTGATGGGCGAGCCGGCCGAGGCGACGTTCGCCGTGCCGCGACACGTGGCCATCGTCATGGACGGCAATGGCCGCTGGGCCAAGAAGCGCCACATGCCGCGCTTCTTCGGTCACAAGCAGGGCGTCGATGCCCTGGTGCGCACGGTCAACGCCTGCGCCGATCGCGGCATCGAGTACCTCACGGTGTTCGCGTTCTCGTCGGAGAACTGGAAGCGGCCGAGCGAGGAAGTGTCGAGCCTGATGGGACTGGTGCTGGTCGCGGTCTCGAAGTACCTGGCCAAGCTCGCCGGCGACGGCGTGCGCATCCGCATCATCGGCGACCGCGCCCAGGTCTCCGACAAGTTGCGACAGGCCTGGCAGCAGGCCGAGGACAGCACGCGCCACAACACGCGCATCCAGTTGTCGGTCGCGTTCAACTACGGCGGCCGCTGGGACATCGTCCAGGCCTGCCGGCAGGCGATGGCCGCCGGCGTGCCCGCGCACGAGCTGGACGAGGCGACGCTCAACAGCTACATGGCGCTCAGCTATGCGCCGGACCCGGATCTCTTCATCCGCACCGGCGGCGAGCTGCGCATCAGCAATTTCCTGCTCTGGCAGGTCGCCTATTCGGAGCTCGTCTTCACGGAGTGCCTCTGGCCCGAGTTCGGCGCCGGCGAGCTCGACGCTGCACTGGCCCAGTTCGCACGGCGCGAACGCCGCTTCGGCGCCGTGCACAGCGCCCGCGAGCTCGTGGCGAGCGGAAGCTGATCGCGTGCTCAGGCAGCGAATCCTCACGGCGGCGGTGCTGCTGGCATTGCTGATTCCGGCCCTGGTCGCGAAGGCCCCCTGGCCCTTCGCCGTGCTGACCCTGACCGGGATGGCGATCGCCGGATGGGAATGGGTGCGCCTCAACGACGGCGGCGCCTTCGCCGTGCCTCTCGCCGTGCTGCTGGCGCTCGCCTGCGGCCTCGCGCTCTACGCGGGTTGGGCGACCGATGCGCCGCACGCCTCGTGGTGGATCGCCTTCGGCCTGTGGGTCCTCGGCGGGACCTGGGCCCTGCGCAACGGCGTGGCCGGCTGGTCGCGCGTGCCGCGCGCGCTGCGCTGGCTGATCGGGCTGGCCGCGCTCTGGACGGCCTGGCTCGCGTTCTCCAACGCCAAGGCCGGTGGCCTGAACTTCATCCTCTCGATCTTCTCGCTCGTCTGGACCGCGGACATCTTCGCGTATTTCGGCGGCCGCCGTTTCGGCCGGCGCAAGCTCGCCCTCGCGATCAGTCCCGGCAAGAGCTGGGAAGGCGTGTGGAGCGGGATGGTCGGCGTGCTGCTCGTGGCGATCGGTTGGCTCGCGGTCGACGCGTCGGGGTCGGTCGGCGGCGAGAGCTTCTACACGATGGTCGCCAACCGTTTCGGCTACGTCGGCCTCGCGCTCGTCGTCGTCTTCCTCGTGGCGATGAGCGTCGTCGGCGACCTCTTCGAATCGCTCGTCAAGCGCAGCGCCGGCGCCAAGGACAGCAGCCGTTTGCTGCCGGGCCACGGCGGCATCCTCGACCGCGTCGACGGACTGCTGCCGGTGTTTCCCATCGCGCTCGCGCTGATCGCCCTGTGAACAGCCGCCCGCGTCCGTCCTCGGCGCCGATGCAGCGACTCTGCGTGCTCGGCGCCACCGGCTCGGTCGGCCAGGCGACGCTCGACGTCGCCGGTGCGCACGCCGATCGCTTCGAGATCTTCGCGCTCACCGCGCACCAGCGCGTCGACGATCTTCTCGCCCTGTGCGTCCGCCATCGGCCACGCTTCGCGGCCGTCGCCACGCCGGCGCAGGCCCGGGAGCTGGCGGAGCGTCTCCGCTCGGCTGGCGTCGCCACCGAGGTGATGAGCGGCGAGGGCGCATTGTCGGAGCTCGCCGCCCACCCCGAGGTCGACACCGTGATGGCGGCCATCGTCGGCGCCGCGGGGCTCGCGCCCTGCCTCGCGGCGGCCGCGGCGGGCAAGCGGCTGCTGCTCGCCAACAAGGAGGCGCTGGTCGTCGGAGGTCACCTGTTCGTCGAGGCCGTCGCGAAGGGCGGCGCGACCCTGCTGCCGATCGACAGCGAGCACTCCGCCATCTTCCAGTGTCTGCCCGAGGATCGCAGCACCTGGAAGGATCGCGTCGCGCGCATCGTCCTCACCGCGTCGGGCGGGCCGTTCCGTGGCCGCGACCCGGCGTCGCTGCACGACGTCACGCCCGACCAGGCGTGCGCGCATCCGAACTGGGTCATGGGCCGCAAGATCTCGGTCGACTCGGCGACGATGATGAACAAGGCGCTCGAGGTCATCGAGGCGCACTTCCTGTTCGACCTGGCGCCCGAGCAGATCGAGGTCGTGATCCACCCGCAGAGCATCGTCCACTCGATGGTCGTGTGCCGCGACCAGTCGGTGCTGGCACAGCTCGGCACGCCCGACATGCGCGTGCCGATCGCCTACGGGCTCGCCCATCCGGGTCGCATCGAATCGGGCACCGAGCCGCTCGACTGGCACCGCATCGGATCGCTCACGTTCGAGCCGGCCGACCTCAGGCTCTATCCCGGACTCGGCCTGGCCTGGGACGCGCTGCGCGCGCCGGCCGGGACGACGGCGGTGCTCAATGCCGCCAACGAGGAGGCGGTCGCCGCGTTCCTGGCCGGAACCATTCGCTTCGACCGGATTCACACCGTCAACTGCCGCACCCTCGAGGCCCTGGCGCCGGCTCGTGGCGCGGCGGATTCGCTCGCATCGCTGCTCGCGCTCGATGCCGAGGCCAGGCGCCGCGCCGGCCAGTTCCTCCAGGCCCTGGCGGCGTAGCGCCATGAGCAACCAGGGCCCCCGATGCTGATCACCGTCCTCGCATTCTTCCTGACGCTCGGCGTCCTGATCGTCGTCCACGAGTACGGGCACTATCGCGTCGCCGTCGCCTGCGGCGTGCGCGTGCTGCGCTTCTCGGTCGGTTTCGGGCGCGTCCTCTGGCGGCGCCAGGCGACGCCGGCGTCGACCGAGTTCGTCGTCTGCGCGTTGCCGTTCGGCGGGTACGTGCGAATGCTCGACGAGCGCGAAGGCGAAGTCGGGCTGGAAGAGCTCGACCGCGCGTTCAACCGCAAGCCGCTCTGGCAGCGCGCGTTGGTCGTCGCCGCCGGTCCGGCAGCGAACCTGCTGCTCGCGATCGCACTCTATGCGGCCGCCCACTGGATCGGCGTCGACGAGCCGAAGGCCTTGCTCGGCCCGCCGGCCGCATCGAGCCTCGCCGAGCGCGGCGGCATGCGTGCCGGCGACTGGGTGCGCGCCTGGTCGTCCGACGGCGTCGACTGGCGCGACGTGCGCTCGCTCACCGACCTGCGCTGGCAGGTGACGCAGGCGATGCTGCACGGCGACGGCATCGAGCTCATGGTCAGCACGGCGGACGGCCGCGGGCAGCGCCGCGTCCACCTCGACCTCGCGTCGCTCGCGGGCGCCGACGTCGACGCCAAGACGATGCAGCGCATCGGCCTCGGCAATCCCTGGAGCGAGCCGGTGCTCGGTGAAGTCAAGGCCGGCGGCGCCGGCGCGGCTGCGGGACTCAAGCAAGGCGACCGCGTGCTGGCGATCGACAACGTCCAGGTCGACGACGCGACCCAGGTCCGCGAGGCGATCCGCGCCAGCGGCCGCACCGGCGTCGCCGCGACCATGCACTGGCGCATCGAGCGCGCAGGCGTGCGCAGCGACGTCGACGTGACGCCGGCAGTCGTCGTCGACGGGGGCAATCGCGTCGGCCGGCTCGAGGTGTTTCCGGGCCAGCCGCCCGAGATGACGAACGTGCGCTACGGCCTCGTCGAGGGCCTGACGAGCGCCGTCACCCAGACCTGGCAGATGTCGGCCCTCACCGTGAAGATGCTCGGCAAGATGATCATCGGCCAGGCCTCGCTCAAGAACTTGAGCGGCCCGGTGACGATCGCCGACTACGCCGGCCAGTCGGTCCGGCTCGGCCTGGCCTACTACCTCGGCTTTCTCGCCGTGGTGAGCGTGAGCCTCGGCGTCCTCAACCTGCTGCCCTTGCCCGTCCTCGACGGCGGGCACCTCATGTATTATCTTTTCGAGGCCGTGACGGGACGTGCGGTTTCCGAGTTGTGGCTCGACAGGCTGCAGCGTGGCGGGGTTGCCATCATGCTGATGATGATGTCCCTGGCGCTCTACAACGACATGGCCCGCCTGCTGGGTCTCCAATGACCGACTGCATGCCTGTTCCCGTCCTCCGCGCCCGCTCCCGCCTCTTTCGTCTCGTTCGCTTGCGTCCCCTTCGCCTCGCTCCCCTGTCCGCCGCGCTCGCGCTGGCCTTGCACATCGGCTCTGCGTCGGCGATCGAGCCCTTCGTGCTGAAGGACATCCGCGTCGAGGGCCTGCAGCGCTCCGACGCCGGCACGGTGTTCGCGGCGCTGCCGTTTCGGATCGGCGACACCTATACCGACGAGAAGGGCGCCGCCGCCTTGCGTGCCCTCTTCGCGACGGGCCTCTTCAAGGATGTGCGCATCGACATCGACAAGGGCGTCGCCGTCGTCATCGTCGACGAGCGCGCAGTGATCGCGAACATCGACTTCGTCGGCATGCACGAGTTCGAGAAGGACGCGCTGGTGAAGTCGCTGAAGGACTTCGGCATCGGCGAGGGCCTGCCGTTCGACAAGGCGCTCGCCGACCGCGCCGAGCAGGAGCTCAAGCGCCAGTACCTGACTCGAAGCCTCTACGGCGCGGAGGTCGTCACCACCGTGACGCCACAGGAGCGCAATCGAGTCAACGTCACCTTCACGATCACCGAAGGCAGCGCGGCGCGCATCAGCGAGATCCGCATCTCCGGCAACAAGGTGTTCTCCGAGGGCACGCTGAAGAGCCAGATGGAGCTCAACGACGGCAGCTGGCTCAACTTCTACCTGAAGGGCGACCGCTACTCGCGCGCCAAGCTCAATGCCGACCTCGAGACGCTGCGCGCCTACTACCAGAACCGCGGCTACCTCGAGTTCGAGATCGAGTCGACGCAGGTCGCGATCTCGCCCGACAAGCAGGACATCACCATCACGATCAACGTGAAGGAAGGCCAGCTCTACACCGTCACCGGCGTCAAGCTGGAGGGCGAGTACCTCGGCAAGGAAGACGACTTCCGCACCCTGGTCACGATCAAGCCGGGCGACCCGTACCGCGCCGAGGCCGTGGCGCAGACCTCGCGCGCCTTCGTCGACCGCTTCGGCACGTTCGGCTACGCCTTCGCGAAGGTCGAGTCGCGGCCCGAGATCGATCGCGTCAACGGCCGGGTCGTCGTCACCCTCGTCGCCGATCCGCAGAGGCGGGTCTACGTGCGGCGCGTCAACGTCGCGGGCAACACGCGCACGCGCGACGAGGTCATCCGGCGCGAGTTCCGCCAGTTCGAGTCGTCGTGGTACGACGGCGCGAAGATCAAGCTCTCGCGCGACCGAGTCGACCGGCTCGGCTACTTCAGCGATGTCAGCGTCGATACGACCGAGGTGCCGGGCTCGGCCGACCAGGTCGACCTGACGGTCACGATCAAGGAAAAGCCCACCGGCAATCTCTCGCTCGGCGCCGGCTTCTCGTCGGCCGACAAGCTCTCGCTCACGGCGTCGATCAAGCAGGAGAACATCTTCGGCTCGGGCAACTACCTCGGCCTGGACCTCAACACCAGCAAGTACAACCGCACGCTCGTGCTGAGCACGGTCGACCCGTACTTCACCATCGACGGCATCTCGCGCTCGATCGACCTCTACTACCGCACCAGCCGGCCGATCAACAGCCAGGGTGAGGAGTACAAGCTGGTGACGCCGGGCGTGGCGATCCGCTTCGGCGTGCCGTTCAGCGAGTACGACACGGTCTTCTTCGGCATCGGTGCCGAGCGCACGCAGATCAAGGGCGCGACGGCGCTGCCGAACAGCTACTTCCTCTATCGCGAGCAGTTCGGCGAATCCAGCGGGTCGATCCCGCTCACGATCGGCTGGACCCGCGACAACCGCGACAGCGCGCTCGTGCCGACCGCCGGCCGCTACCTGCGCGTCAACCTCGACTACGCGCCGATCGGCGGTGCCGAGTACCTGCGCGTCAACCTGCAAGGCCAGCAGTACATCAACTTCACGCGAACCATCAGCTTCGGCGTCAACGCCGAGCTCGGCTACGGCAAGGGTCTGGGCAGCCGTCCCTATCCGATCTTCAAGAACTTCTATGGCGGCGGCCTCGGCACCGTGCGCGGCTTCGAGCAGGGCTCGCTCGGTCCGGTCGACGTCACCGGCGCCTTCATCGGTGGCAACCGGCGCTTCAACCTCAACAACGAGCTCTACCTGCCGGTGCCCGGCGCCGGCTCCGACCGGACGCTGCGCATCTTCCTCTACGCCGACGCCGGCAACGTCTGGGGCGAGAACGAGCACATCAGCCTCGACAGCCTGCGCGCGTCCGCCGGCCTGGGGGTGAGCTGGGTGTCGCCGGTCGGCCCGCTCAAGCTCAGCTACGGCACTCCGATCAGGAAGAAGCCGGAAGATAGAATCCAGCGCCTTCAGTTTCAGATCGGGACCGCCTTTTGATGAACAGCCACATCCTGAAATCGTTGCTCGCGGTGACGCTCGTCGCGGGCGCGGCGGCGACGGCATCGGCGCAGGAGCTGAAGATCGGCTACGTCAACAGCGATCGCGTGCTGCGCGAAGCGGTACCGGCGAAGGCGGCGCAGACCAAGCTCGAGGCCGAGTTCTCGAAGCGCGAGAAAGACCTGAACGACGTCGCCGCCCGGCTCAAGTCGGCGAGCGACAAGCTCGACAAGGACGCGCCGACGCTCGCGGAGGCCGAGCGCACCCGGCGCCAGCGCGAGCTCGTCGACCAGGACCGCGAGCTGCAGAGAAAGCGCCGCGAATTCCAGGAAGACCTGAGCCAGCGCAAGAACGAGGAGCTTGCCACCGTCGTCGAGCGCACGAACCGGGTGATCAAGCAGATCTTCGAGACCGAGAAGTACGACCTGATCCTGCAGGAGGCCGTCTTCTGGAGCCCGAAGGTCGACATCACCGACAAGGTGATCAAGGCGCTCAACGCCCAGGGCGGCAAGTAGAGAGTTGCGCACGGTGAGCGAAGTCGCACTTCGCGAGATCACCGAGCGGCTCGGCGGAGAACTGATCGGCGACGGCTCGATCCGGATCGCCTCGGTCGGCCCGCTCGAGACGGCGACGCCCTCGACGATCGCGTTCCTCGCCAATCCCCGCTACGTCAAGCAGCTCGCCGCGTCTTCGGCGGGCTGCGTGATCGTTGCTCCGGCCTATCGCGACGCGGCCGTCGGCCGCGGCGCCGCGATCGTCACCGACGATCCCTATCTCTACTTTGCCCGACTGACCCAATGGTGGGCCGAGCGCACGCGTCCGCGCCCGGAGCGCGGCGTTCACGCGAGCGCGGTCGTCGATGCCGGCGCGCGGCTCGGCGCGGACGTCTCGATCGGCCCGTTCGCCGTGGTCGAGACCGGCGCGGTACTCGGCGACGGCGTGACGATCGGCGCGCATGCCTTCGTCGGTCGCGACTGCCGGATCGGCGCCGGCACGCGCCTCGCGCCGCGCGCCACCGTGCTCTACGAGACGACCCTCGGCGCACGCTGCTTTCTCCAGTCCGGCGCGGTCATCGGCGCCGACGGCTTCGGCTTCGCGCCCGACGGCGGTCGCTGGGTGAAGATCGAGCAGCTCGGCCGCGTCGTCATCGGTGACGACGTCGAGATCGGCGCCAACAGCTGCGTCGATCGCGGCGCGGCCGGCGACACCGTCATCGGCAATGGTGTGAAGATCGACAACCAGGTGCAGGTCGGACACAACGTGCGCATCGGCGAGCACACCGCGATCGCCGGCTGCGTCGGCATCGCCGGCAGCGCGGTGATCGGCGCCCACTGCATGATCGGCGGAGCCGCCGGCATCAGCGGCCACCTCAGCATCGCCGACCACGTTGTCGTTTCGGGCGCGACCCAGATCACGCGCTCGATCCACCAGCCGGGTTTTTACAGCGGCGTCTTTCCCTTCGACGACAATGCGTCGTGGGAAAAGAACGCCGCCACCTTGCGCCGCTTGCACGAGTTGCGTGACAGGGTCAGGGCGCTGGAGAAGAAGTCGACATGACGATGGACATCCACGACATCCTGAAGAGGCTGCCGCACCGCTACCCGTTCCTGATGGTCGATCGCGTCGTCGAGCTCGAGCACGGCAAGCGCATCGTCGCGCTGAAGAACGTGACCGCCAACGAGCCGTATTTCGTCGGCCACTTTCCGCTCCGGCCGGTGATGCCGGGCGTGATGATGCTCGAGGCGCTGGCGCAGGCCGCGGCGCTGCTCTCGTTCGACGCGCTCGACGCAGCGCCCGACGACAAGCGGCTCTACTACTTCGCAGGCATCGACTCGGCGCGCTTCAAGCGACCGGTCGAGCCGGGTGACCAGCTCCTCCTCGACGTGACGCTCGAGCGCATGAAGTCGGGCATCTTCAAGTTCGCCACCCGTGCCACCGTCGACGGCGATCTCGCCGTCGAGGCCGGGCTGATGTGCGCGGTGCGTGCCCTCGAGTAGGGCAACCCGCCCCGATGGCGAAGATCCACGCGACCGCGATCATCGAGTCGGGCGCCGAGCTCGCGGCCGACGTCGAGATCGGCGCCTACAGCATCGTCCGCAGCCGGGTCCGCATCGGCGCCGGCACGGTCGTCGGCCCGCACTGCGTCATCGAAGGTCGCACGACGATCGGCCGCGACAACCGCATCTTCCAGTTCTGCTCGCTCGGTGCCATCCCGCAGGACAAGAAGTACGACGGCGAGCCGACGACCCTCGAGATCGGCGACCGCAACACGATCCGCGAATACTGCAACTTCAACATCGGCACCGCCCAGGACACCGGCAGGACGTCGATCGGCAGCGACAACTGGCTGATGAACAACGTCCACATCGCCCACGACTGCGTCGTCGGCGACCAGACGATCGTCGCCGGCTATGCCGGGCTCGCGGGCCACGTCCATCTCGGCGATTGGGCGATCGTCGGGGCGATGAGCGGGCTGCATCAGTTCGTGAAGATGGGGCCGCACGCGATGACCGGCTTCCAGAGCCACGTCTCGCAGGACGTGCCGCCGTTCATGATGGTCGACGGCAATCCGCTCACCGTGCGCGGCTTCAACGCCGAGGGCTTGCGCCGTCGCGGCTTTTCTGCCGAACGCATCGCCGCGGTCAAGCAGATGTACCGCCTGCTTTACCGCGACGGCCTGACGCTCGACGAGGCGCGAGCGAGGATCGCCGCCCTGGCGACGAGCGTGCCGGAGGCCGCCGCCGACGTCCGCCTGCTCGGCGACTTCCTGGCTTCGGCCAAGCGGGGCATCGCGCGCTGATTCCGGCCCGGCCTCCTGCCCATGACTCCTGAATCGCCGCGCTTCGCGATGGTCGCGGGCGAAGCCTCGGGCGACCTGCTCGCCGGCTCGCTGCTGAAGAGCCTGCGCGCGCGCTGGCCCGGACTGATCGCCGAAGGCATCGGCGGTCCGCGCATGGCCGAGCAGGGCTTCGACGCCTGGTGGCCGCACGACAAGCTGGCCGTGCGCGGCTATGTCGAGGTGCTGGGCCACTTCCGCGAGATCCTCGCCATCCGCACGCAGCTGCTCGAGCGGCTGGCGAGCAACAAGCCGGATGCTTTCATCGGCGTCGATGCGCCCGACTTCAACCTCGACGTCGAGATCAAGCTCAAGGCGGCCGGCGTCAAGACGATCCACTTCATCAGCCCGTCGATCTGGGCCTGGCGCGGCAAGCGGATCGAGAAGATCGGCCGCGCCGCCGACCTGGTGCTCTGCGTCTTTCCCTTCGAGCCGGAGATCTACGCCAAGCGCAAGATCAACGCCGTCTATGTCGGCCATCCGCTGGCGAGCGCGATTCCCTTCGATGTGCCGCGCGCCGCCAGCCGCGCCGCGCTCGGCATCGACGACGAGGCGACCGTGGTCGCGCTCCTGCCGGGCAGCCGCCGCTCCGAAGTCCAGTACATCGCGCCGCGCCTGCTCGCGGCGGCGGCGGCGATGAGCAGGGCCCGGCCCGACCTGCGCTTCGTGGTTCCGGTCGTCACCGGCCTGCGCCACGCGATCGAGCCGCTGCGCAAGCAGTACGCGCCCGACGCGCCGATCACGCTTCTCGACGGCCAGGCGCACGAGGCGCTCGCCGCCTGCGACGTGGCGCTCGTGGCCAGCGGCACGGCCACGCTCGAGACCGCGCTCTTCAAGCGGCCGATGGTCGTCGTCTACGCCATGCACGCGCTCACCTGGCAGATGGGCAAGCGCATGAACTACCAGCCCTGGGTCTCCCTGCCCAACATCCTCCTGCGCGAGTTCGCGGTGCCCGAGCTGCTGCAGGGCGACGCGACGCCCGAGAAGATCTCCGCCGCCGCGTTCAGGTGGCTCGACGATCCCGATGCCGCAGAATCCTTGCGGATTCGCTTCGAGGGCATCCACCGCGCGCTCCAGCGCGACACCGGTGCCCTCGCGACGGCCGCGATCGAAGCCGTGCTCTCTCGCTGAACGCCACCATGCACGCCAGGACCTTCCTCCGCGCCCATCAGTTGCGCGGCATCGTCGACGTCGCCGGCCTGATGGCCGGCGTCGACGAGGTCGGCCGCGGCCCGCTCGCCGGCCCGGTCGTCGCCGCGGCCGTCATCCTCGACGAAGGCCGCACGATCCGCGGCCTCAACGACTCCAAGCTGCTCACCGCCGAGGAGCGCGAGCGGCTCGACCACGAAATCCGCAGGAAGGCCGTCTGCTTCTTCGTCGCTTCCGCGAGCGTCGCGGAAATCGACTCGCTCAACATCCTGCGCGCGTCGCTGCTGGCGATGCGGCGCGCTGTCGAGGGCCTGGCGCAGCAGCCGCAGATCGTCCTCGTCGACGGCAACCAGCGCCCCGAGCTGACGATGGCGGTGCGTACCGTCATCGGCGGCGACGCGAAGGTGAGGGCGATCTCGGCGGCGTCGATCATCGCCAAGGTCCATCGCGATCGCCTCTGCCTGCAGCTTCACGACGAGCACCCGCAGTACGGCTTCGACAACCACAAGGGCTACTCGACGCCGGAGCACCTGAGCGCACTCCAGGCGCATGGCGCCTGTCCGCACCATCGGCGCAGCTTCGCACCCGTGCGAAGCGTCCTCGACCGCCTGTTCTGAGCGCGGCGTGGCCAGAGTCACGCAGATCACGTCGCGGAGCAACCCGCTCCTCTTGCGTCTGCGCAAGCTGGCGTCGGATTCGGGCGGCTACCGCAAGAGCGGCACCGTGCTGCTCGAAGGCGAGCATCTGTGCGAGGCGTGGCGTGCGCGCGGGCACGCGGCTCTCCAGGCGGTGATCGGCGAGTCCGGCTGGGCCGTCCCGTCGCTGCGCGATCTCGCCGCCAGCGCCGCCGACGTCGCGGTGGTCGCCGACGAAGCGATGTCCGGCATCGGCACGCTGGAGTCGCCGCCCGCGATCGCCTTCCTGATCGGCGCGCCCGAAGCCGTGACCGTCAGGCCGCGCGAGCCGACGCTCGTCCTCGACCGGGTGCAGGACCCGGGCAACGTCGGCAGCATGCTGCGCAGCGCTGCCGCGTTCGGCTTTGCGCAGGTGATCGCGCTCGTCGGCACGGCGGCGCTCTGGTCGCCCAAGGTCGTTCGCGCAGGCATGGGTGCGCATTTCGGACTGCGCCTGGTCGAAGGCGCCGACGCGTCTGCGCTCGCCGAGCTCGACCTGCCGCTCTTTGGCACGAGCCCGCATGCGACGGCTCGTCTCGACGAGTTCGTGCTGCCCTGGCCGTGCGCATTTGTCCTCGGCCACGAAGGGCAGGGCATCGCTCCGGCCGTGGCATCGCGCTGCACGGCGATGCTTGCGATCCCGCAGCCGGGCGGCGAGGAATCGCTCAACGTCGCCGCGGCGGCCGCCGTGTGTTTCTATGAATCCGCCCGGCGCCGCCGGAACTGATCCCGGAGATCTCGATGTCTTCTTCTGCCTCGACGACACCCTCGCTGCCGACCTTCGACGACGTCCGCGCCGCGTCCGCACGGATCGCGGGCCACGCCCATCGCACGCCGGTGCTCACCTCACGCACCGCCGACGCCGAGCTCGGTGCCGAGCTGTTCTTCAAGTGCGAGAACTTCCAGCGCATGGGTGCCTTCAAGTTCCGCGGCGCGTTCAATGCGCTCTCGCGCTTCGACGAGCGCCAGCGCCGCGCAGGCGTCGTGGCGTTCTCGTCGGGCAACCATGCGCAGGCGATCGCGCTCTCGGCGCGCCTCCTCGGCATGCCGGCGGTGATCGTGATGCCGCTCGACGCGCCGGCCGCCAAGGTCGCGGCGACGAAGGGCTACGGTGCGACCGTCGTCGGCTACGACCGCTACAAGGAGGACCGCGAAGCAATTGGTCGCGGCCTCGCAGACGAGCGCGGCATGACGCTGATCCCGCCCTACGACCATCCCGACGTCATCGCCGGCCAGGGCACGGCGGCGCTGGAGCTGATCGAGGACGTCGGCACGCTCGACGCCTTGTTCGTGTGCCTGGGCGGCGGCGGCCTGCTCTCGGGCTCGGCGCTGTCGGCGCGCGCGCTGTCGCCGTCGTGCAAGGTCTATGGTGTCGAGCCGGAAGCGGGCGACGACGGCCAGCGCTCGTTTCGCAGCGGCCGCATCGTTTCCATCGAGACGCCGAAGACGATCGCCGACGGCGCGCAGACGCAGCGCCTCGGCGACTGCACGTTTCCGATCATCCGGCGCGACGTCGACGATGTCTTCACCGTCAGCGATGCGGAGCTGGTGGAGGCGATGCGCTTCTTCGCCGAGCGAATGAAGATCGTCGTCGAGCCGACCGGCTGCCTGGGCTATGCCGCGGCGCGACGCATGAAGGGCGAGCTCGCCGGGCGGCGCGTCGGCGTGATCATCAGCGGCGGCAACGTCGACCTGGCGAGATACGCCGCCCTGCTGGCGACGTGATTGGCGGGCGGCGCGCGGACGCGCTCGCTGCACGGGCGATCTGCCACAGGCCCAGTGCCGACGCGTCGACGATCGTTGCGTCGCACGTGCGGCCGAAGTGCGCGAGGGCCTGGCGGTAGCGGTCGCACAGGCGAGCATCACCGGCCAGCACGAGCGGCACGTCCTCCTCGACGGCGGCAAGCGCTGCGGCGAGCTCGGCGCCGATCAGGAGGCCCGACAGGTAGTGCGCCAGCGACGTCGCCGGTATCCCGCCGAAGAGTCCGAGCGTGCGCACGCCGAAGAGGAGCCGAGCGACGTCCGTGCCACCGGCTTCGCGTGCGGCGGTGCAGCCGCGCTCGAAGGCGT
>CAJDUN010000072.1_pt1 | contig 16360 bp, 11 predicted proteins | sample 7390741 | NCBI WGS metagenome assembly CAJDUN01 (sample SAMEA7055660, study PRJEB34461) | soil metagenome | biome: terrestrial ecosystem; feature: Peninsula; material: soil | place: Antarctica | collected 2016 | reverse complement strand
TCTCGCCCGGCCGGCCGCCGCCGCGCATGACCGCACCGCGCCAGCAGGTGATCGTCTCGCCTTCGACCGTGCTGCGCGCGCCCGGCGCCGGATCGAAGGCGCGCAGGCGCCGCTCGATCGCGGCCGCCGGCTCGCGCCAGTCGATCGTCGCCTCGCTCTTGGCGATCTTGTGCGCGTAGGTGACGCCGGCCTCGGGCTGCGGCCGTCCCACGAGCGGACCCTTGTCGAGCGCGGCGAGCGCCTCGACGATCCGCTCGGCGCCCAGCGCCGCGAGGCGCTCCTGCAGCGATCCCGAGGTCGCGTCGGCGGCGATCTCGATCGACTCGCCGAGCAGCATCGCGCCGGTGTCGAGGCCGGCGTCCATCTGCATGATGGTGATGCCGCTGCTGTCGTCGCCGGCCTCGATCGCGCGCTGGATCGGCGCCGCGCCGCGCCAGCGCGGCAGGAGCGAGGCGTGGATGTTGAGGCAGCCGTGGCGCGGCAGTTCGAGCACGTCCTGCGGCAGGATCAGGCCGTAGGCGGCGACAACCATGACGTCGGGCGCCGCGGTCTTCAGCGCTTCGCGCGCGGCGCGGGCGTCGTCGCCGAAGCGGCCGTCGAGGCGCAGGCTTCTCGGCTGCGCGACGGCGATGCCGTGCTCGACGGCGAACGCCTTCACCGGCGACGGCACGAGCTTCAGGCCGCGGCCCGACGGCCGGTCGGGCTGGCTCATCACGAGCGCGAGCTCGAAGCCGGCGGCGTGGATGCGCGCCAGCGCGACGCGCGCGAACTCCGGGGTGCCGGCGAAGACGATGCGCATGCCGGCGTCGAGAGGCCTAGGCGCGGGCCTCGTCGCGGTTCTTCTTCAGCATCCGCGTCTTGATCCGCGTGCGCTTGAGCGGGCTCAGGTACTCGACGAAGACCTTGCCGAGCAGGTGATCCATCTCGTGCTGCACGGCGACGGCGAGCAGGCCGTCGGCCTCGAACTCGCGCGTCGCGCCCGAGCGGTCGAAGGCGCGCACCTTGACGCGCGCATGGCGCTCGACCTTGTCGTAGATCTCGGGCACCGAGAGGCAGCCTTCTTCCGACACGGCCATCTCGCTGCTCGTCTCGATCAGCTCCGGGTTGATGAGGACGAGCGGCTCGTCGTGCCCGTCGGACGTGTCGATGACGATCACGCGCTCGTGCTGGTCGACCTGCGTCGCCGCGAGGCCGACGCCTTCGGCCTCGTACATCGTCTCGAGCATGTCGTCGACGAGCTGGCGGATGCGCGCATCGACGGAGGCGACCGGACGGGCGACTTTGTGCAGGCGCGGATCGGGGTAGCGGAGGATGTCGAGCTTGGCCATTTGTGACGATTCGATTCAGGGCGGGCCGAATGTGGATGCCGCGCAACGAAAAGAGGTGAGAAAGGTCTCACGCACGGGTTCGCAAGTGGCGTACTTTCGTTGCGATATCAATGCTTTATGGGCAGAATCTGCGAAACCAAATGAGATTTTGGCCGAACCGCGGAAAGGCATTTGAGCCGGCGCGGAAGACCTTTCGGATCGTCCACGCGAAGGCCCCCGCCTCGCTCCACGAGACTTCCTGCATGAGCCGTCGAATTCTCCCCGCAGCGCCTGTTCTTCGGCAACTCGCCGTCCTCGGACTCGGCTCCCTGCTCGCTGCCGCGAACGCACTCGCCGCCGAGCCGAACTTTCCGATCACGCCGCAGCAGCGCAGCACCGCCCAGCGTACCGCCGCAGCCGGCGTGCCGCTCTCCGAGATCAACCCGAACGCGCCCGACGTCTACACCGTCAAGAGCCACGACACGCTCTGGGACATCTCGAAGATGTACCTGAAGAGCCCGTGGCGCTGGCCCGAGCTGTGGGGAATGAACCTCGAGCAGGTCCGCAACCCGCATCTGATCTTCCCCGGCCAGGCGCTGTTCCTCGACAAATCGAACGGCCGCGCCCGCCTGCGCATGGGCCAGCCCGTCGGCGGTGCCGGCGACGCGCGCCTTTCGCCGCGCGTCCGCTCGCGCGACATCGCCTTCGACGGCATCGCCTCGATCCCGTTCAACCTGATCGAGCCCTTCCTCAACGAAGCGGTGATCTTCGAAACGAACGAACTGGCCAACGCGCCGCGCATCGTCGCGACCCAGGAAGGCCGCGTGCTGCTCTCGCGCGGCGACACCGCGTACGTGCGCGGCGAGATCGGCCAGGAACACGAGTACCGCATCTTCCGCGAGCCGCGCCCGCTGCGTGATCCGACCACCAAGGAGATCCTCGGCTACGAAGCGACCTACGTCGGCGCGTCCGAGTACGCCGTTCAGGGCGAGACGCGGACCGATGCCGACGGCAAGGCCGAGATCGTGCCGGCGACGTTCACCATCACGAGCATCCGCCAGGAAGCCGGCGTCGGCGACCGGCTGGCGCCGGTGCCGGCTCGCGAGTACACGAACTACGCGCCGCACCCGCCGGCCGCGCCGATCTCCGGCCGGATCGTGTCGATCTACGGCGACAGCCTCACCGCCGGCCAGAACCAGATCGTCTCGCTGAACAAGGGCGCGGTCGACGGCATCGAGCGCGGCCACGTGCTCGCGCTCTTTCGAGACGGCAAGACCGTCGTCGATCCCACCGACAAGGCCCGCACGAAGATCAAGCTGCCGGACGAGCGTCACGGCGTGCTGTTCGTGTTCCGCGTCTTCAACCGCATGTCGTACGCGCTGATCCTGTCGGTGAAGGAGCCTGTCGCCCCCGGCGACCGCTTCACCCAGCCCTGATCCCCCCTCGGAGCGCCCCGGCAAGGGCCGGAGCGCGCTTGCCAGGGCGCGTGAGAATGTCCTGTCCCGGCCGCTGTCGCGGCCGGCGACGTTTCCGACATGATCGATCGCGACGAATTCTCTGCATGGCTGCGTCTGCTCGACACCCCGGGCGTCGGCCGTGAGTCGGCGCGTGCGCTGTTGGCCCGCTTCGGCTCCGCCGAAGCAGTGATCGGTGCCTCGACCGCGGCGCGCGCTTCGGTCGTCACGGCGGGCGCCGCGTCAGCGCTGGAGCGCTTGCCCGAGCACTTCGAGACGCGCCGGGACGCGGCCTGGGGCTGGCTGAACGCAGGCGACGGCGAGGCACGCGACGTCATCGTCGTCGGCGACGCACGCTATCCGCAACTCCTGCTCGAAAGCGCCGATCCACCGCTCCTGCTCTACACGCGCGGCCGCATCGAGCTGCTCCAGGCACCGGCGATCGCGATCGTCGGCAGCCGCAACCCGACAGCGCAGGGCCTGGATAACGCACGCGCTTTCGCGACCCACCTGAGCCGGGCCGGCTGGCTCGTGGTCTCGGGACTGGCGCTCGGCATCGACGGCGCCGCGCACGAAGGCGGGCTCGACGGCGGCTCCGGCACGATCGCAGTCGTCGGCACCGGACTCGACCGGATCTATCCCGCGCGCCACCGCGCGCTCACCGGGCGGATTGCCGCCGGCGGCCTCGTGATCAGCGAGTTCGCGATCGGCACGCCGGCCCTGCCCGAGCACTTCCCGATCCGAAACCGCATCATCGCCGGCCTCGGCCGCGGCACGCTCGTGGTCGAGGCCGCGTTGCAGTCGGGCTCGCTGATCACCGCGCGGCTCGCGGCCGAGTCCGGTCGCGACGTATTCGCGATCCCGGGCTCGATCCATTCGCCGCTGTCGCGCGGCTGCCACGCGCTCATCAAGCAGGGCGCCAAGCTCGTCGACAGCGCCGCCGACATCGTCGACGAGCTGCCGGCTCTCGCGTCGGTGAACATGTCCGTGCACCCCGAGACCGCTGCGCCTGCCGCGCCTGCGACCGCGGCCCGGAAGGATCCGATCCTCGAGGCGCTCGGCTTCGACCCGATCGGCCTCGACGCGCTGATCGCCCGCACGGGGCGCAGCGCCTCGGAGCTGTCGGCGAAGCTGCTCGACCTCGAGCTGCAGGGACGGGTCGCGCGCCTCGCAGGGCAGCTGTTCCAGCGGGTCGAGCGCGCCTGATCGCGGCGCGCCTGGCGGCCCCTCGCGCGTGGCCGTTCGTCCACACCGGACGACTGCTCAGAACCGCTGCGGTATAGTGTTTTCATGTTCGACGTGTTGGTGTACCTCTACGAGAACTACTGGCGGCCGGACGCCTGTCCGGGCCACGCGCAGCTGACCCGAAAGCTCACGTCGGTCGGCTTCGAATCCGACGAGATCGCCGATGCGTTGTCGTGGCTCGACGGCGTTGCCGCGGTCGCCCAGGCGAAGGTCGGCGAGCAGCAGGCCGAGAGCATCCGCGTCTACGCGCCGGTCGAGCAGGAGCACCTCGGCGAGCAGTCGATCGGCTTCATCGCCTTCCTCGAATCGGCCGGCGTCCTGCCGCCGCCGATGCGCGAGATGGTGATCGACCGCGCCAGCGCGATCCCCGGTGGCCCGCTCGACCTCGAAGACCTGAAGATCATCGTCCTGATGGTCTTCTGGAGCCTGGGCGAAGAACCCGATGCGCTGATCCTGGACGAGCTCTTCGTCGACGAGGCCGATCGTCTGATCCACTAGCTCGAAACCGAACGCCGAGCGTCCGGTTTCTTGACGCGGCGTTCGAGGGACGTTCCGTCCCTCAACTTGCTGTCTGTGAAAGTGGACAGCCTGTCCACTTTCACGAGCGTGAGTTGACGGACCGCAGGTTCGTCGAACGAACGCGCAGGAACCGGACAGGGCTGTCCGGTTTCAGCTAGTTCAGCAGCCGGCTCGGATCGCCGTCGAGCTTGGCCATCGCGCTGCGCGTCGCGCGCACGGTGAGCGCTTCGTCCTGCGCCGGCACGAGCAGTCCGGCCTGCAGGAAGGCCGCGAGCCGGTGCTGCTGGAACAGCACGCCGCGGCCCTGCGGCGAGACGAAGAGCGTGAGCTGACGCCGCATGCCCTGCCAGGCGAGCTGCACCGGCTCGTTGCGGCTGCGGTAGTCGAGCATGTACCAGCTGCCGACCTGGAGCTCGCGCGCCCAGGCGAGCATCGCCGGCGTCGGCATCGAGCCGCCTTCGCCGACGACCTCGAGCTCGGAGGTCTCGTGGCCCGACAGGTCCATGACGAGGGCCTCGTCGATGTCGACGTCCTCGGCTTCGGGCAACAGCTCCTCGAGCGTCTCGAGGCGGCCCATCAGCTCCTCGAGGCGCTCATGCGAGATTGCGGCGGCCTTGGCGGTGAACGCCGCGGCGAGCGAGTTGTTGAGGCGCTGGATGTGCTCGTCCTGCTTGGGCAGCGGGATGCCGGCCTCGTCCATGCCGTCGCGCAGCGTCTTCAGGAGCGGCGGCAGGCGCCGGATCACCTCGGCGCGCTCGGCGCGCGAGACCTTGGCACTGGCCGACCAGATCAGGTCGGCGGCAGCGCGCTTCATCTCCTTGGTCGTCTCGCTGCTCCCCGACTTGACGGCGGCCGTGGCCAGCACGTCGGCCCAGACCTGGAACAGGAACTCGCGCACGCCTTCCTGCACCGGCACGTCGTTGAGCATCTTGCGCAGCTCGATCGTGTACTGGATCGCCAGCGTCTCGCGCTGCTCGACCTGCGCCGCGAGCGAGACGCCCTTCTTCGACGCCTCGTTCTCGTTCTTGAAGTAGTGCTCGAGGAACTTCTCGAACTCGGTCAGCACGGTCTGGAACACGCGCCGGCCGGTGTCGGGATAGGCCTCGACAACCTGGACGACGCGCTTGATCTCCTTTTCGAGCAGGTCGCCGACGGCCCGGGCGCCCGAGTCGAAGCCCATCACGCACGAGCCCATGCGGTCGATCAGGCGGCGCGCCGGGTGCTCGACGGTGGCGAAGAAGTCGGGCTCCGAGACGGCGACGCGCAGCACCGGCATCTGCAGCCGCGCGAACCACACGCGCACCGTCGCGGGAATCGCGTCTTCCATCAGGATGCTCTGGAAAAGGAGGGCGACGATCTCGATCGTCGCCCGCTCGACCGGCGTCGCGGCGGCCTGCTTGAGCGCCTGTTTTCGCTGATGCAGCTCCTCCAGCATCGCCGGCGTGTTCAGGCCGACGCGGCCGGCAGCGTCGGTGGTGGTCGGGGTCAGCCGGCGAGCGACGCCCTCCTGCGCCTCGGCGATCGCCGCGTTCAGGCGCGGCGACGGCGGCGCCGGCGCCTGCGAGGTGACGGCGAAGTCGGGCAGCTGGCGGCCGACGAGGCGGTTCAATCGACCGAGCACGGCTTCGGCCTGGTCGGAGCCGCGCGCCAGGCCGGCGGCGCGCGTCATCAGTCGCGTTTCCTCGCCCACCTCGCTCGCCGCGCTCGAGGCCCGTGTCGACGCCGACTGGAATTCCGACGGCGCGCCCGGCGACATGCCGGTGGGCGTGCCGAAGCCGCCGGTGCCCGATCCGGACGGCGTCCCTCGTCCGACGTCGTGCGTCGTGCGCCGGATGAAGGGACGCAGGTCGACCTCGGGCAGCACGTGACGCTGGAGCAGGAACCGGTTGGTCTCGTGGTACGCCTCTTCGGCGAAGAGCGAGAGCTCGTCGTGGACGACCGTCTGCAGCAGCCGCCAGGTGTCGAAGCCGAGCGGCGCGCCCAGCCACGAGGTCGTGACGATGCGCGCCAGCACGTGCGGACGCAGGATGTCGTTGGCGTCGAGCTCTTCCTTGCCCTCGAGGTTGTTCATCCGCGAGCGCAGGTCGGTGAACTCCCACGACGCCCGGTCCATCATCGCCAGCGCCAGGCGCGAGCTGAGGATTTCGTGCTCGATGGTCTGGTCGTCGACGAGGCTCAGGTTGTCGCCGGCGCTGCCGCGCGTCGAGAGCGTGCTCGGCGGCAGCTCGCCCAGGCGCGTCTGCGGCACGGTGCCGGTGGCCAGCGCGGCGCGCAGGAGCGTCGCCATGCCGTTCTGCCAGATCGGCAGCGCCGGGTTGAGGAGCGGCACCAGCTCACGGCGCTTCATCGCCACCGCGGGATCGGCGACGGCGCCGGCGAGGACCCGGGCGCCCTGGTCGATCGCCTGCACGACGCCCGGCAGCCCGCCGAGCAGCCGCTCCACATAAGACCGCCTCGCCTGCTGAGCCAATGCCGTCGGGTTGGCGGGGGTCGGCATGGGATGGTGGCGGGTGCGATCGTCTCTTGAAAGGTCGCTTTCGACTCTACACGACCGCCCCGGCGTTCGGATCGTTGGGATCGTGCTCCGAGCCCTTCGCCTTGACCAGATCCTCACGCTTGACGCCCAGCCACATCGCGATGGCGGCGGCGACGAAGACCGACGAGTAGATGCCGAACAGGATGCCGATCGTCAGCGCGATCGCGAAGTAGTGCAGCGTCTGGCCACCGAAGACGAGCATCGACAGTACCATCATCTGGGTCGAGCCGTGGGTGATGATGGTCCGGCTGATCGTGCTGGTGATCGCGTGATCGATCACCTCGTGCGTGTTGAGCTTGCGGTAGCGCCGGAAGCTCTCCCGGATCCGGTCGAAGATGACGACCGACTCGTTCACCGAATAGCCCAGCACCGCCAGTACCGCCGCCAGCACCGAGAGCGAGAACTCCCACTGGAAGAAGGCGAAGAAGCCCAGGATGATGACCACGTCGTGCAGGTTGGCGACGACCGCGGCGACCGAGAACTTCCACTCGAAGCGAAAGGCCAGGTAGATCATGATGCCGATGACGACGAAGGCGAGCGCCTTGGCACCGTCCTCGGCCAGCTCCTTGCCGACCTGCGGGCCGACGAACTCGCTGCGCGAGAAGCGCACCGGCTCGGTGCCGGACGCGGTCGTGCAGACCTGTCGCGACGCCGACTGACCCTGCTCGGCGGGCCCGTCCTTCGTCTGCACCGTGCCGTTCTCGGCCTTGCACAGCACGCCGAAGACCTTCGCGACGAGCTCGCTCTGCTTGATGTCGCCGCGCACCGGCACGCGGATCATCACGTCGCGCGAACTGCCGAAGTTCTGCACCAGCACGTCGCCGAGGTTGAGCGCCTCGACCGTCGTGCGGATCTTGGGGATGTCGGCCTGCTGCGCGTACGCCGTCTCGATGACGTTGCCGCCGGTGAACTCGATCGAGAAGTGCAGGCCGCGCGTGGCGAGGAAGAAGACCGCCGCGAGGAAGGTCACCAGCGAGATGATGTTGAACACCAGCGCGTGCCGCATGAACGGGATGTCGCGGCGAATGCGGAAGAACTCCATCGGGGCGGTCTCTCGGGCTGACGGGCGAAGGCGGACGGCGGTCGCGCGGATCAGGTCTCGGCGGGCACGGTCGCGGCCGGCCTCCAGACCTGGCCGATCGACACCGTTTTCAGCCGCTTCTGACGGCCGTACCAGAAGTTGACGAGGCCGCGCGAGAACATCACCGCCGAGAACATCGAGGTCATGATCCCGAGGCAGTGGACGATGGCGAAGCCGCGCACCGGGCCCGAGCCGAAGGCGAGCAGCGCCAGGCCGGCGATCAGCGTCGTCACGTTCGAGTCGAGGATGGTCGCGAAGGCGCGCTCGTAGCCGGTGTTGATCGCGGCCTGCGGCGACGCGCCGGCGCGCAACTCCTCGCGCACGCGCTCGTTGATGAGCACGTTGGCGTCGATCGCCATGCCGAGCGCCAGCGCCACGGCGGCGATGCCGGGCAGCGTCAGCGTCGCCTGCAGCATCGACAGCACGGCGACCAGCAGCAGCAGGTTGAAGGCGAGCGAGAGCGTCGAGATCACCCCGAACAGCCGGTAGTAGACGCACATGAACACGGCGATCGCGCAAAAGCCGTAGATGACGCTCTGGATGCCCTTGTCGATGTTCTCGGCGCCCAGGCTCGGGCCGATCGTGCGCTCCTCGATGATCTCCATCGGCGCGGCGAGCGAGCCGGCGCGCAGCAGCAGCGCGGTGTCGTTGGCCTCGGCGGTGTTCATCCGGCCCGAGATCTGGAAGCGGTTGCCGAGTTCGCCGCGGATCACCGGCGCCGTCACGACCTCGCCCTTGCCCTTCTCGAAGAGCAGGATCGCCATCCGCTTGCCGATGTTCTCGCGCGAGGTGTCGCGCATGATCCGCGCGCCGCGCGCGTCGACCGTGAGGTGCACCGCCGGCTCCTGGCTCTGGCCGTCGAAGCCGGGCTGCGCGTCGGTGAGGTTCTCGCCGGTGAGCAGCACCTGGCGCTTGACGATCAGCGGCGCGCCGCCGCGCTCGACGTAGCGCTCGTCGCCGAACGGCACCGGGCCGGCGCCGGTGGCGGCGGCACGCGCCTCGGCGCTGTCGTCGACCAGGCGCATCTCGAGCGTCGCCGTGCGGCCGATGATGTCCTTGGCCTTGGCCGTGTCCTGCACGCCCGGAAGCTGAACGACGACCCGGTCGGCGCCCTGCTGCTGGATCACCGGCTCGGCGACGCCGAGCTCGTTGACACGGTTGTGCAGCGTCGTGATGTTCTGCGTGATCGCCGCCGACTGGACGCGGCTGGCGGCGTCGGGCTTGAGGTTGCCGGTGAGCTTGAAGTCGGCGCCCTCGAGGCTTTCCACCCAGTTGAAGTCGGTGAGCTGGTCGATCAGAGTGCTGCGCGCGGCGACGAGCGTGTCGCGGTCGCGAAAGCGCACGACGACGGCGTTGCCGTCGCGCGTGATGCCGGTGTGGCGGATGTTCTTGTCGCGCAGCAGCGTGCGCACGTCGCCGGCGGTCGAGTCGGCCTTCTTCGTGATCGCCGCCTTCATGTCCACCTGCATCAGGAAGTGGACGCCGCCGCGCAGGTCGAGGCCGAGGTACATGGGCAGCGCATGCAGCGCGTGCAGCCACTTGGGCGAGCGCGAGAGCAGGTTGAGCGCGACGATGTAGGTCGGGTCGTTCGGGTCGGGGTTGAGCGCCGCGCCGAGCGCGTCCTTGGCCTTGCGCTGCGAGTCGAGATCTTCGAATCGCGCCTTGACCGAGTTGCCGTCGTACTGGACGAAGTCGGGCTTGAGCCCGGCCTTGGCGAGGATCGATTCGATCTGCCCGGCCATCGACGGGTCGAGCTTGATCGTCACCTTCCCGCTCGACACCTGCACCGCCGGCGCCTCGCCGAACAGGTTCGGCAGCGTGTAGACGATGCCGACGACGAGCGCGATCACCAGGATCGCGTACTTCCAGAACGGATAGCGGTTCACGACGACGCTCCGGCCATCCGGCCTGTCACTTGATCGTGCCCTTGGGCATCACCTGGACGACCGCCGAGCGCTGGATCTGGATCTCGACGCCGTTCGCGATCTCGACGCCGACGAAGCTGTCGCCCATCTTCGAGACCTTGCCGAGGACGCCGCCGGAGGTGACGACCTCGTCGCCCTTGGCGAGCGCGTCGATCATCGCCTTGTGCTCCTTCTGGCGCTTCATCTGCGGCCGGATCATCACGAAGTAGAGGACCACGAACATCAGCACCAGCGGCAGCATGCCGCCGAGGCCGCCGAGGCCGCCGAACGGACCATCGGGGACGGCCGCGGGCGCGGCCTGCGCGAAAGCTTGGGAAATGAACACGGGACGGATTCCTTCAGGAGCGCGGCCGGCGTGGTGCCGACAAAACCTGCGAATTGTAAGACCCGGGGCGGGGTCAGGCCCCGGTCGACACCTCGACAACTCGGGGGGCGGGCGCCGCCCCCGCCGCGGCGGGGGCCGGGCGGGCGACGAGCCTCAGCAGCGTTACCTCCGACGGCGCCCCGAAACGCTTGGGCGGTCCCCAGTAGCCGGTGCCCCGGCTGGTGTAGACCCACAGGCGCCGCCAGCGGTGCAGCCCGGCCGTGAACGGCTGCTGCAGCCGGACGAAGAGGTTCCAGGGCCAGAACTGGCCGCCGTGGGTGTGGCCCGAGAGCTGGAGGTCGAAGCCGGCCGCCTCGGCGGCGTCGGCGCTGCGCGGCTGGTGCGCCAGCAGGAGCTTGAACGCCGAGGCCGGGCTGCCGGCGAGGGCCGATCGCGGATCGCTCGCCTGAGCGCGGTCGAAGTGGCCGGCGCCGAAGTCGGTGACGCCGGCGACGACCAGCGAGGCCTCCTGCCGGCGCACCACGACATGCTCGTTCATCAGCACGACGAGGCCGAGCCGGCGCAGCTCGCGCACCCAGGGCGCCGCGCCCGAGTAGTACTCGTGGTTGCCGGTGACGAAGAAGGTGCCTTCCTTCGAGCGCAGGCCGGCGAGCGGCGCGACGTGCTCGGCGAGCTGCGCCACCGAGCCGTCGACCAGGTCGCCGGTGACGGCGACGAGGTCGGCGTCGAGCCGGTTGACGGTGGCGACGATCGCCTCGACGTAGGGCCGCCTGATCGTCGGGCCGACGTGGACGTCGCTGATCTGGGCGATCGTGAAGCCGTCGAGCGCGGGTGCCAGGCCGGCGACGGGCACGTCGACGCGCCGGACTCGCGCCGTGCGGCGTGCGTTGGCGAAGCCCCAGAGCGTGACGAGCACGGCGCCGACGGTGACGGCGCGGGCCGTGTCGACGGCGAACGCAGGCAGCGCCACGATGCCCGGGCGGACCGCGTCGAGCGCGATGGCGGCGAGCAGCCCGACGTCGCGCGCGACGGTGAGCATGAACATCGACGAGAACCAGCCCATCGCGACCAGGCCGACCCAGGCCCAGTCGACGCCCAGGCGACGGGCGCCGCCGCGGCGCGCGCCCAGGCCGAGCGGCATCGTCAGCGCGGAGACGACGAGCAGGATGGAAAGCACCGCCCCGCCCGCGACCGAGCCGAGCGCCGGCACGAGCCGCCAGCCGACATAGGCGTGCAGGAGCAACGACAGGAGCGGCAGCGGCATCGAGCGCACATGGGCGCGCCCGACGCTGCTTCAATGGCGGCGGATCAGCGTCTCGTGCCCGCCCGGGGGACAGGCTCCCGGAACAGCTCGATGGCCAGCGCGCGCAGCCAGCGGCCGGCCGGGTCGCTTTCGGCACGCCGGCTCCAGTGCAGCGCGATGACGAAGTCGCCCTGCCCCCAGCGCGGCTGGGCGATGCGAAAGCCGCCGGCGTGCGCGAACTTGGCCCCGATGCGCAGCGGCAGGACGACGGCGAGATCGGTCGCGCCGACGATCGCCGGGATGACCATGAAATGCGGCGTGCTCAGCCGGATCCGGTGCTACCGGCGACGGCCGCGCCGTGAGCCGCGGGTGGTCGGCGCGAGCGAGGACGACGTAGCGCTCCAGGAAGAGGCGCTGGCGCTCCGTCTGCTCCACGTCCGGGAGGTAGCCGAACGCGAAGTCGATCTTGCCGCTGTCGAGCGCGTTCTCGATGTCACGGTAGTCGAGCTGCTGCGTCTCGATCCGCACGCCCGGCGCGTCCCGCCGCACGCGCTGCATCAGCGCGGGCAGGAACTCGGCCTCGCCGATGTCGCTCATGTGGATGCGAAAGGTGCGTCGTGACTCGTTCGGGTCGAAGCGCGCCGTCGCATGCAGTCCCTGCTCGAGCAGCAGCAAGGCCTCGCGCACATGGCGGGCAAGCGTCTGCGCGCCCGCCGTCGGCATCACGCCGCCGGCGACGCGGATGAAGAGCGCGTCCTTCAGCAGCAGGCGCAGGCGGGCGATCGACTGGCTCACCGCCGGCTGCGAGAGCGAGAGCGATTCGGCCGCGCGGCTGACGCTCTTCTGCCGGTAGACCGCGTCGAATACGCGCAGCAGGTTGAGATCGAGCGAGCCGATATGCATTCAGCGAATAGTACTTAGATCGTTTCGCCAATGGCGCGCGGCCGTCGCGCTCGCTAAGCTCGCGCGCAGAGCGGCGACGCCGATCGCTGCCGTCCGCGGAGTCACGTGTCGATGGAAGTTTCCTTCAGCAAGGAAGTGCAGGCGCTCAGCCTCGGCGCCGGCGAGACCTTCCACGGCGAAGGCATCCTGGCGATCACGAAGGCACTGCTGCAGTCCGGCGTCGCCTACGTCGGCGGCTACCAGGGCGCGCCGGTCTCGCACCTGCTCGACGTGATGGTCCAGGCCGAGCCGTACATGAAGGAGCTCGGCGTGCACGTCGAGGCCTGCGCCAACGAGGCCTCGGCGGCGGCGATGCTCGGCGCCTCGATCCACTACCCGCTGCGCGGCGCGGTGACGTGGAAGTCGATCGTCGGCACCAACGTCGCCGCGGACGCGCTCTCGAACCTGTCGTCGCCCGGCGTCACCGGCGGCGCGCTGATCGTCGTCGGCGAGGACTACGGCGAGGGCGCGAGCGTGATCCAGGAACGCACGCACGCCTATGCGATGAAGTCGTCGATGCTGATGCTCGATCCGCGGCCCGAGCTCGGCAACATGGTGAACATCGTCGAGCACGCGTTCCGCCTCTCGGAGGCGTCCAACATGCCGGCCATGCTCGAGCTGCGCATCCGCGCCTGCCACGTGCGCGGCTCGTTCGTCTGCAAGGACAACGTCGCGCCGAAGATCTCGACCCGGCAGCTCATGGCCGAGCCGGCGCGCTTCGACTACGCCCGTCTCGCCCATCCGCCGGTGACCTTCGGCCACGAGAAGCTGAAGACGAGCGAGCGGATTCCGGCGGCGCGCCGCTACATCGTCGAACACGCGCTCAACGAGCAGCACGCCGGCGCGCGCGGCGAGGTCGGCCTAATCGTGCAGGGCGGGCTGTACAACACGATGATCCGCGCCCTGCAGCAGCTCGGCCTGGCCGATGCGTTCGGCGCGAGCGAACTGCCGCTGCTCGTCCTCAACGTGACGTATCCGATCGTGCCCGACGAGGTCGTCGCCTTCGCGGCGGGCAAGCGCGCCGTGCTCGTCGTCGAGGAAGGACAGCCGGAGTACATCGAGCGCGACATCCTCGCCGCGCTGCACCGCGGCGGCAGCACGACCTCGTTGCATGGCAAGGACCTGCTGCAGATGGCGGGCGAGTACACCGTCGAGGTGCTGACCGGCGGGCTCGCCGCGTTCGTCGAGCGCCATCTGCCCGACGTCGATGTCGGCCCCGGCCGTGAGTGGCTCGCCGCCAACGGCGCGCGCCGCAGCGCGGTCGCCGCCCGCCTCGGCAAGCCGCTTCCGGCGCGGCCGCCCGCCTTCTGCATCGGCTGCCCGGAGCGGCCGGTGTTCGCGGCGCTCAAGCTCGCGCAGCAGGACGTCGGCCCGGTCCACATCGCCGCCGACATCGGCTGCCATGCGCTCGCGACCTTCGAGCCGTTCTCGTCCGGCCACTCGATCCTCGGCTACGGCATGAGCCTGGCGTCGAGCGCCGGCGTCGCGCCGATGATGCAGCGGCGGGTGCTCTCGATCATGGGCGACGGCGGCTTCTGGCACAACGGCCTGCTCACCGGCGTGCAGTCGTCGCTCTTCAACGGCGACGATTCGGTGCTGCTGATCATGAAGAACGGCTACACCTCGGCGACCGGCACGCAGGACATCATCTCGACGCCCGACGAGGAAGAGAAGGCACGCGCACCCGACCGACAGCAAAGCCTGGTCGACCGCAACACGACGATCGAGTCGACGCTCACGGGCCTCGGCGTCAAGTGGATGCGCACGGTCCACACGTATCGCGTCGCGGAGATGAAGAAGACGCTGCGCGAGGCCTTCACGACCGATTTCGCCGGCCTCAAGGTGATCATCGCCGAGGGCGAATGCCAGCTCGAGCGGCAGCGCCGCGTGCGGCCGTGGGTCGCGGGCTTGCTCAAGCGCGGCCAGCGCGTCGTGCGGGTGAAGTACGGCGTCGACGAGGATGTCTGCACCGGCGACCACGCCTGCATCCGCCTCTCGGGCTGCCCGACGCTGACGCTGAAGGACAACCCCGATCCGCTCAAGCTCGATCCGGTCGCGACCGTGATCGACGGCTGCGTCGGCTGCGGCCTGTGCGGCGAGAACGCACACGCGGCGACGCTCTGCCCGTCGTTCTATCGCGCCGAGATCGTCCAGAACCCGCGCTGGCACGAGCGACTGGTCGCATCGCTGCGGCGCGCCACGCTGCGTGCCTTGCAGCCGGCATGAACGCCGCCCGTCCGCTCACCGTCCTCGTCACCGCGCTCGGCGGCGAAGGCGGCGGCGTGCTCGCCGAATGGCTGGTCGACACCGCCGTGCGCTCGGGCCACAGCGCGCAGAGCACCTCGATCCCCGGCGTCGCCCAGCGCACCGGCGCGACCACCTATTACGTCGAGGTGTTCCCCGTCGCCGTCGCCGAGCTCGCAGGCCGAAAGCCCGTCTTCAGCCTCACCCCGGTGCCTGGCGCGCTCGACCTGCTCGCCTCGTCCGAACTGCTCGAGACCGTGCGACAGATCGGCGCCGGCATGGCGACGCGTGAGCGCACGCACATCCTCAGCTCGACCAGCCGCAGCCTGACGACGGCCGAGAAGATGGGCCTCGGCGACGCCCGCACCGCCGGCGCCGACCTGCTTGCCCTGGTGCGCGAGCACAGCCGCGAGGCGCAGGTGTTCGACATGGCGCAGACGGCGCGCGAGACCGGCACCGTCATCAGCGCGGTGCTGTTCGGCGCGATCGCGGCGAGCGGCGTGCTGCCGCTGACGCGCGAGGCCTGCGAAGCGACGATCCGCGAATCCGACAAGGGCGCTGCCGCGAGCCTGCGCGGCTTCGCCTCAGCGTACGACAAGGTCGCCGCCTTGCGCGCCGAGCGCGAAGTCGTCAGCGCCGCCGTCGCCGCCGCGACAACCGAGCTCGCGCAGTCGGCGAGTCGAGCGGCCGCCGGAGCAGCCGAAGCCGACGCGGATCCCGAGATCGCCGCCTTCCCCGCCGACGTGCGCGCGCTCGTCGCGCTCGGCCACGCCCGCCTCGTCGACTACCAGGACCGGCGCTACGCGGCGCTCTACCTGGCGCGCCTGCGCAAGGTGCTCGCGGCCGAAGAAACGGGCGACCCGCGCGCCGGCTCCGCGCAGAAGCATGCGACGACACTTGCCGCCGCCCGCTGGCTCGCCCTCTGGATGGCCTTCGACGACGTCGTCCGCGTCGCCGACCTGAAGACGCGGGCGTCGCGCTTCGCCCGGGTTCACGGCGAAGTCAAGGCGACCGACGGCGACGTCCTGGCGATCGTCGACCATTTCAAGCCCGGCATCGCCGAGATCGCCGGGCTGCTGCCGCGCCGCCTCGCCGGCGCGCTCGTGCGGTGGGACCGCCGGCGCATCGGCCGCGGCCGGGAAACCTTCGCCCTGCCGCTCAAGATCCGCACCGACACCGTCTTCGGCTTCCTGCTCCTGCGCGCCCTGGCTACGACGCGCGCGCTGCGCCGGTACGGCAGCCGCTTTGCGGTCGAGCAGGCGGCGATCGAGCGCTGGCTCGACGGCATCGAAGGCGCGGCGCGCCGACACGCCGCGCTCGGCGCCGAGATCGCCGAGTGCGGTCGCCTGATCAAGGGCTACGGCGCGACCAACGAGCGCGGCAAGGAGAACCTGCTGCACGTCCTCGAGCACCTCGCCGTCGCCAGCCGCTTCGCCGATGACGACGAGCGCGCCGAAGCGATCCGCGCCGCCCGCCTGGCGGCGCTCGCCGACGAATCGGGCGTCGCCCTCGACCAGGCGCTGGTCCGCCACGGCGCGC
>CAJDUN010000034.1_pt1 | contig 16624 bp, 18 predicted proteins | sample 7390741 | NCBI WGS metagenome assembly CAJDUN01 (sample SAMEA7055660, study PRJEB34461) | soil metagenome | biome: terrestrial ecosystem; feature: Peninsula; material: soil | place: Antarctica | collected 2016 | reverse complement strand
TTCGGCGGTGGCGGCGCTGGGCGCGCGGAAGGCGGGGCGAGTTCGGGCCGCTCGCATCGCTGGCGCAGGCTCGGCTGGCGGAGGCGGACGCGGCGCAGGTGCCGACGCGCGCACGGCCTGCGCTGGGGGCAATGGTGTCGGCGTCTCGCCGGCGCGGTACGCCGGGATAGGCCGGTTCGACTGCGGTGCCGGTGCCATCGCCCGCACGACCGGCGGCAGCGCCGCTGCGAGATGCGACTGGGCCGGCACGCCAGCCTCGAAAGCCCGACCGCTCGCCGTGGCCGACGCTGGAGCGACGACGATCACGTTCGTCACATTGGTCACGTTGGTGATACGGGTGTTGTTGAGGTTGGTGATGTTCGTCTGCACGCGCATTCCGATGTTGTTGACGGGCGGTGCGCCGATCACGACGGCGGGCGACGTGCCCAGCGGCGCCGTCACGATGAGGCCGGGGCGCGATCCGGGCGACGGCGGGATGAAGATGCCAGGTGGCCTCATCGGCGGCGGCCCGGCCACGACACCCGGCAGCGCGAGCGCGAAGCTGATGCGCAGGCTCGGCGCTGGCGGCACGAACACCACTCCGGGTGCGTCCCAGTGCCCGCCGATGAAGATCACCGCGGCATCACGGTGCTCGTAATACGGCTGCACTCACAGGTAGTTCGGTTGCGGCGGCGGGGCCCAGCGGCCGGAGGCCCAGATCCAGTTGTCGTGCCACGCCCAATAGCCGCCGATCCAGACCGCGCCGCCGAAGGGACGCCTCTATCACCAGGTCGTCACGTGACGCGAGGCGAGGCCGCCCCCGGTCGCTACCGCACCGGCCGCGCCAGCAGGTTCACGTAGACGTGGTGCGTGGTGTCGACCATCGAATGCCGGTATTCGACCGGCCGATCGCCGAATGTCAGAGCGGTGCGATGCACATGCATCACCGCGACGCCAGGCGCCAGGCCGAGCAGCCGCGCGGTCTCGGCCGGCGCCGCACCGGCCGCGGCTCGCTCGATCGCGCGGACGACGGTGATGCCGAAGGCCGACTGGTACATCTGGTAGATCGTGCCGCTGCGGTCGCCGAGACGCCGTTCGGTCAGGCCCTTGAAGAGCGAAGCCCGCAGCACGATCCGGTCATGCACGACCGCACGCCCCTGCAGGCGCAGCCGGTTGCCGATCTCGATGACCGGCTCGCCGGGCGGCACCTGCAACGCCGCAGCCGAAACTTCATCGGCGCGCGAGCGCTCGAACGACACCAGGTCGACCTGCGGATGTTCGCGCAAGCCGTCGTTGCGTTCGATGTGGAAGAACTGGAACAGGAAGCGGCCTTCGTTGTGCGTGGCGACGAAGGTGCCGCGGCCCTGACGCCGGACGACGATGTGCTCGGCGCCGAGTTCGTCGACGGCCTTGCGCAGCGTTCCGATCGACACGCCGAACAAACGCGCCAGCTCGGTTTCGCTGGGCAGTGCGGCGCCGGGCTTGAAGGTGCCGGCCTCGATCGCGCCGAGCAGCGAGCGCTTGACGGCGCGGTAGAGCGGCATGCCGGCCGCATCGGGTGCGATCGCCGTGAAAGCCTCGTTGTCGCAGGGGCGGCGCATGGCATCGATTCTAGAGGTGGCGGCCACGACATGCAGGTCATCTACATGACTCGATTGACAACGCGATCCGTCGGTCTAGGATCGTTCGTTTCACGAATTCCGCGGGGAGCCAGCCGATGAACCATTTCATATTGCACGACAAGCGAGACACCGTCGCGGTCGTCGTCGTCGAGGGCGTGACCGAGGGCACTGCGATGACCGGCTGGATCATGGACGAGGACAAGACCATGAACCTCGGGGCGCGTCAGGACATCCCGATCGGCCACAAGGTCGCGCTCAAGGACATGGCCGTCGGTGACACCGTCGTGAAGTACGGCATCGACATGGGCAAGGTGGTCGCGCCGATCCGGGCCGGCGAGCACGCCCACGTCCACAACATCAAGACCAAGCGCTGGTAAGCGAGAAGGTGCAGAACATGTCAGTCGTATCCAGAGAAACCACGTTCCTCGGCTACCGTCGCGAGAACGGCCGCGTCGGCGTCCGCAACCACGTGATCATCCTGCCGCTCGACGACCTGTCGAACGCTGCGTCGGAGGCCGTGGCCAACAACATCAAGGGCACGCTCGCGATCCCGCATCCGTACGGGCGATTGCAGTTCGGGGCCGACCTCGACCTCCATTTCCGCACCCTGATCGGCGCCGGCTCCAACCCGAACGTTGCCGCGGTGGTGGTGATCGGGATCGAGGACGGCTGGACGCAGAAGGTCGTCGAGGGGATCCGCGCGACCGGCAAGCCGGTGGTGGGCTTCGGCATCGAATTGCACGGCGACCACGACACGATCATGCGCGCCTCGAAGGCGGCGCGCGAGTACGTCCAGTGGGCCAGCGAAAAGCAGCGCGAGGCCTGCCCGATCGCCGACCTCTGGGTCTCCACCAAGTGCGGCGAAAGCGACACCACATCGGGCTGCGGCTCCAACCCGGCCGTCGGCAACGCCTTCGACAAGCTCCATCCGCTCGGCGCGACGCTGTGCTTCGGCGAGACCACCGAGATCACCGGCGGCGAGCAGATTGTTGCCGCGCGCTGTGCGAACGACGCGGTGCGCGAGAAGTTCATGTTCATGTTCGACCGCTACCAGGAGGTCATCAACCGCCACAAGACCAGCGACCTGTCCGATTCGCAGCCGACCAAGGGCAACATCGCCGGCGGCCTGACGACGATCGAGGAAAAGGCCCTCGGCAATATCCAGAAGATCGGCAAGAAGTGCACCGTCGACGGCGTGCTCGACAAGGCCGAGACACCGACCCATCCTGGGCTGTGGTTCATGGACTCGTCGAGCGCGGCCGCGGAGATGGTGACACTCTGTGCCGCATCGGGCTATGCAGTTCATCTGTTCCCGACCGGCCAGGGCAACGTCATCGGCAACCCGATCGTGCCGGTGATCAAGTTGTGCGCCAACCCGCGCACCGTGCGGACGATGAGCGAGCACATCGACTTCGACTGTTCGGGGCTCCTGCAACGCGAACTCACGCTCGACCAGGCCGGCGACAAGCTGCTCGAGTGCATGCTGCGCACCGTCAATGGCCGACTGACGGCGGCCGAAGCGCTCGGCCATCGCGAGTTCGTGCTGACCCGGCTTTACGAGAGCGCCTGAGTCGACTCGCCGCGGCGGCCTGGGACCATGGCGCGCATCGTCATCAGCGAGTTCATGGATGAGCGCGCGGTCGCCCGGCTCGCCGCAGCGCACGACGTCCGCTACGAGCCGACGCTCGTCGACGACGCGGCTGGCCTCGCCGACGCAGCGGCCGACGCCGACGCGCTGATCGTGCGCAACCGCACCCAGGTGCGCGGCGCGCTGCTCGCGGCGCTGAAGCGCTGCAAGGTCGTCGGCCGACTCGGCGTCGGGCTCGACAACATCGACGTCGACGCCTGCGCGGCGCGTGGCATCGCGGTGATCCCGGCGACCGGCGCGAATGCGCTCGCCGTCGCCGAGTACGTGATCACGGCAGCGTTGCTGCTGCTGCGCGGCGCCTATCTCTCGAGCGCGGACGTCGTCGCGGGCCATTGGCCGCGCGAGGCGCTGAGCAAAGGCCGCGAGCTCCACGGCAAGACGCTCGGCCTCGTCGGCTTCGGCTCGATCGGGCAGCTCACCGCGGGGCTCGCCCGCGGCATCGGGATGAACGTCATCGCCTTCGATGCGATGCTCGGCGCCGGCGACGTCGTCTATGCCGCCGCCGCGGTCGAAGCCGTCCCGCTCGACGAGTTGCTCGCGCGCGCCGACGTCGTCAGCCTGCACGTGCCGCTGGTCGAATCGACGAAGCACCTGTTCAATGCACCCCGCATCGCGGCGATGAAAGCCGGCGCTGTGCTCATCAACACGTCGCGCGGCGGCATCGTCGACGATGCCGCGCTCGCCACGGCCCTGAAGAGCGGGCACCTCGGCGGCGCCGCGCTCGATGTCTTCGAGGTCGAGCCGCTGGTCGCCGCGAATCCGTTCGCCGGTTGTCCGAACCTGCTGCTGACGCCGCACATCGCGGGTCTCTCGGCCGAGGCGAACGAGCGCGTCTCGGGGCTGATCGCCGAGCGCGTCCTCGAGGCCCTGCGCTGATGGCGACTTTCACGCTCGACGACTTGCGGGGCAAGGTCGCGGCGGCGCTGGTCCGCTCCGGCGCCGGCCAGGCGATGGCGATGTCGACCGCGAAAGCGCTGGTGCTTGCCGAAGCGCAAGGCCTGGCCTCGCACGGCCTCGGCCGCGTCGCTCAATACGCGACGCACTTGCGCAACGGTCGCGTCGATGGCGCGGCACTGGCCGAAATCGCCAAGAACAAGGGCGCCGCGGCGGTCATCGATGCCCACGAAGGGCTCGCCTTCCCGGCTTGCGATCTCGCCGTTGCCGAAGCGATCCGGCGCGCCCGCGAATTCGGCATCGCGATCGTCGGCGTCGTCAACAGCCATCACGCCGGCGTCATCGTCGATCACCTGCGCGCGGTCGCCGATGCCGGCATGGTCGGACTCGGTTTCGCCAACTCGCCGGCCGCGATGCCGGCGGCCGGCGGCCGGCACGCGATCTTCGGCACCAATCCGGTCGCCGCGATCTTTCCACGCCGCGCCGATCCGGCCGCGCCCGGCGGGCAGCGTGCGCCGCTGCTGATCGACCTCAGCCTCAGCGAGGTCGCGCGCGGCAAGCTGATGGTCGCTGCCAAGGCCGGCCAAGCGATCCCGCTCGGCTGGGCGCTCGACGCCGACGGCGAGCCGACGACCGATCCGCAGGCCGGCATGGCCGGATCGATGTTGCCGATCGGCGCCGCGTCGAGTCCGAAGGGAGCGATGCTCGCGCTCGTCGTCGAGCTGCTGGTCACTGCGCTGATCGGCGCGAGCTTCGGTTTCGAAGCGTCGAGCTTTTTCGTCGACGCCGGCAATCGGCCGAAGATCGGCCAGACCTTCATCGTCATCGACCCCGATGCGCTCGCCGGCCGCGATCTTTTCCTCGACCGGATCGAGGTTCTCATCGCCGAGATGCAGACCGATGCCGGCGTGCGGCTGCCGGGGGCTCGGCGCGAAGCGCTGCTGCGCCGGGCCGAGCGCGACGGCATCACGGTGTCCGATGCGCTGCTTGCCAGCCTTCGCGCCTAGCGTCGTTCGGCGCCGGATTCGAACGAGCTGGCGCGTGGCAAGAATGTCGACGGGTGCGACAAAACCTGGGCTGAGGCCGGCATGGCGAACGGGCTGACGGTGCGCGTCTGGCGCGGCAAGACGGAAGGCGGCTTCAGCCGCTACGACGTGCCGCGCCTCGCCAGCCAGACCGTCCTCGACGTCGTCACCCACATCCAGCGTCACCTCGAACCGTCGCTCAGCTACCGCTTCGCGTGCCGTGTCGGCATGTGCGGCTCGTGCGCGATGACGGTCAACGGCGTCGCGCGCTGGACCTGCCGGACCCATGTCGCGAAGGTCGTCGATGCGAGCGGCGAGCTCGAGATCGCGCCGCTCGCGAATCTGCCGGTCATCAAGGATCTCGCGACCGACATGAGCGAGTTCTTCGACAAGTGGGCCCGCGGCAAGGGCCAGTTCAAGGGCAGCCGCACGCGCGCCGACGCGTTCGCGACGGTACCGCCGGCCTCGTCCGAGCGCGTCGCCGCGAACGCCGGCATCGAATGCATCGGCTGCGGCGTCTGCTACGCGTCGTGCGATGTCGTCGCGTGGCGGCCGGAGTTCCTCGGCCCGGCCGCATTGAACCGATCCTGGACCCTCGTCAACGATGTTCGCGACGTGCAGCAGACCGAACGTCTGCGCGCCGTGGCCGGCGATGCCGGCTGCCATGCCTGCCACACCCAGGGCTCGTGCACCGAGCGCTGCCCGAAGCAGATCGCGCCGACACTCGGCATCGCCGGCCTGAAGCGGCGCGTCGCGAGGGCCGCGATCCGCGGCGAGTTGAAGCGATGAGCACGACGACGACGACCACCGACATCGCTGCCAGGTCGCCGCCCGGCGCCCGCGCCGCCGCGCTCGCGATCGCGCAGGCGCGACGCTGGTACTGGCAGCGCATCAGTGCGATGGTGCTTTCGATCTGCGTCCTCGTCCATCTGGTCGTGATCGTCTATGCGGTGCGCGGCGGCCTCAGTGCCGCCGAAATCCTCGGCCGCACCCGCGGCAACTGGGCCTTCGCCATCTTCTATGCGGTGTTCGTCGTCGCCAGCGTGGTTCATGTGCCGGTCGGCATCGCGAACATCGCCCGCGAGTGGGCTGGCTTCGGCGAACGCGCGTCCCTCTGGCTCGGTCGTGCCTTCGCGCTGCTGCTGCTGGTGATGGGTTTGCGGGCGGTCGTCGCGGTGGTGATGTGAGATGAAGCGCATCGTCACCCGTCGCTCGGTCCTGTCGCGCGCATGCAATGTGAACCGGCGTTCCTCGAGATGAAGCTCCGCAGCGATTGGCGCGCACACCACCATTCGGCGTGGTGGGCATTCGCATTGCACCGCTTGTCGGGTCTGGCGCTCGCCGTCTTTCTGCCGCTGCACTTCTGGGCCCTCGGCGAGGCGCTCCATGGCGAGGCCGCGCTCGACGGATTCCTGCGCTTTGCCGACCGGCCCCTGTTCAAGTTTGCCGAATGGGGTCTGGTCGTGTTGCTCGCGCTGCACATGACCGGCGGCGTGCGCCTGTTGCTGATCGAATTCACGCCGTGGTCGGGGCTGCGCAAGAACTGGATCGCCGGCGCGGCCGGCGTGGCGGCACTGGCGGGCCTCGCCTTCGCGCTCGCGCTTTTTGCCTGATGTGGACAGACCCTGATCGGAGCTCGCCATGAAGATCGATCTGCAAGCCGTCGAAGATGCCGCCAAGGAGCTGTACATCCGCGCGCTGAAGGTGCTTCCGCCCGACATCAAGAGCGGCTTCGGCCGCCTCAGCGCGAGCGAGACCGGTGCGACCGCGAAGCGCATCCTGGCAACGATGGTGACCAACATCGAGGTCGCCGAGACGACCGGCAACCTGCTCTGCCAGGACACCGGCGTGCCGATCTACAACGTCACGATCGGCCGCGGCGTCGAAGTCGACGGCGCCGACCTGAAGCAGGCGCTGCGCCGCGGCTGCGAAAGGGCCACGCGCGAGCATCCGCTGCGCTCGTCGATCGTGCATCCGCTGACGCGAAAGAACGAGCAGTCCTCGTGCGGCCGGCTGGTGCCGGTGATCCACATCGACTTCAGCGACGGCGTCGACCGGCTCGAGATCGAGATGATTCCGAAGGGCAGCGGCTCCGAAAACAACTCGTTCCTGAAGATGGCGGTGCCGGCCGAAGGCGTCGACGCGATCAAGACCTTCGTGATCGACTGCGTGATCGGCGCCGGCGGCAAGACCTGCCCGCCGACGATCGTCGGCGTCGGCCTCGGCGGGACGTCCGACCTCGCCGTGCTGCTCGCCAAGCGCGCCGCGACGCGGCCGCTCGGCACGGTCTGCGACGATGCCGACGGGGCGGCGCTCGAACGCCAGCTCTCGGCCGCGGTCAACGAGCTCGGCGTCGGGCCGCAAGGGCTCGGCGGCGACTCGACGTCGTTCGCGGTCCACATCGAACTTGCAGCGACGCACATCACGATGAATCCGATCGCGGTCAACATGCAGTGCCATTCGGCGCGGCGCGCGCGCGCGAGCTTCACGCCGGCCGGCGTCGCGTACGGCTTCTGACGCATCGAGGAGCGCAATGCCATGGCCCATTACGAACTCTCGCTGCCGGTCACCGAAGCCCAGGTCCGAGCGCTGCACGTCGACGACACGGTGACGTTGCAGGACACGCTCTTCGGCATCCGCGATGCGACGCTGATCCACCTGTTCGATCGCGGCCGCACGACGCGCTTCGATCTGCGCGGGCATGCGGTGATCCACACCGCACCGAACGTCAGGAAGGTCGACAAGAGCGCCGAGTATCCGGCGGGGTACGCATCGATCTGCATCGGCACGACCACGTCCGACCGGATGGAACGCTTCACGCGGCCGCTGATGGCGGAAAACGGCGTGCGCATCATCATCGGCAAGGGAGGGCTGCGCGAAGGCTCGCTCGAGGCCTTTCGCGAGCTCGGCGGCGTCTACCTCGCGATCGTCGGCGGCACCGCGGCACTCGAGACGACCTGGATCGAGCAGATCGAGGATGTCGATCTCGACGACCTGAACCCCGAGTCGCTGTGGAAGTTCCGCATCCGCGATTTCGGCCCCCTGCTGGTCGCGATGGACAGCCACGGCAAGAGCCTCTTCAGCGTTGTCAACGACGAGGCGCGCGCGCGCCGGGCGGACGTGCTGGCGCGGCTCGGAGTCCAGGGATGACCGCAGTCGGCTGCGGAGCGCGGCCATGAGCGCGGCGACGCTTCGCCGCATCAGGACCGACATCCTGATCCTCGGCTCCGGCGGCGCCGGCCTGTTCGCCGCGCTGCATGCGCATCAGGCAGCGCCGGAGCTGTCGATCACCGTCGCGGTCAAGGGGCTGCTCGGCAAATGCGGCTGCACCCGCATGGTCCAGGGCGGCTACAACGTCGCGCTGGCCGAAGGCGATTCGGTCGAGCGCCATTTCATGGACACGATCGAAGGCGGCAAGTGGCTCTCGGACCAGGACCTCGCCTGGACGCTGGTCACGACCGCGGTCGAGCGCATCCACGAGCTCGAGAACGAGCTCGGCTGCTTCTTCGATCGCAATCCCGACGGCAGCGTGCACCAGAAGGCCTTCGCCGGCCAGACCTTCGACCGCACGGTGCACAAGGGCGACCTGACCGGCATCGAGATCATCAACCGTCTCGCCGAGCAGGTCTGGGCCCGCGGCATTCACCGACTCGAGGAGTACCGCGCGATCGAGCTCGTGAAGACGGCCGATGGCAGTGCGCTTGCCGGCGTGCTGATGATCGACATGCGCGACGGCGGCTTCGTCTTCGTCGAGGCCGGCGCGGTGCTGCTCGGCACCGGCGGCGGGCCGACGATGTACAAGTTCCACACGCCGTCGGGCGACAAGAGTTGCGACGGCATGGCGATGGCGCTGCGCGCCGGCCTCGCGCTGCGCGACATGGAGATGGTGCAGTTCCATCCGACCGGCCTGCTCGCCGGCGCCGGCACGCGGATGACCGGCACCGTGCTCGAAGAGGGCCTGCGAGGCGCCGGCGGCTACCTGCTCAACGGCGCGATGGAACGCTTCATGGGTCGCTACGACACGAAGCTCGAACGGGCGACGCGAGACATTGTTTCGCGCGGCATCTACAGCGAGATGCGCGCCGGCCGCACGTCGCCGAACGGCGGCGTCTACATCAGCATGGCGCACCTCGGCGCCGCCAACGTCGCCAGGCAGTTCAAGGGCATGGTCGAGCGCTGCGACGACTGCGGCTTCGACCTCGCCGGTGGTCTTGTCGAGGTCGTGCCGACCGCCCACTACATGATGGGCGGTGTCGTCTTCCGGCCCGACTGCACGACGGCGTTGCCGGGGCTCTTTGCCGCCGGCGAAGACACCGGCGGCGTTCATGGCGCGAACCGACTCGGCGGCAACGGCGTCGCGAACTCGACCGTATTCGGTGGCATCGCCGGTGCCTCGATGGCGGCGTGGGTTCGTCGCCATCCGGGTCGCCGCGCGGCCGACGAGACGGCGATTCGCGACAGCATCGGACGCCACGAAGTGCCGTTCGGCCAGCCGCCGGGCGATCTCGAAGCGGTCCGTGAAGGTCTCTTCGACTGCATGTGGGAGGACGTCGGCGTCCTGCGCGACGCCGACGGATTGCGGCGCGCGCTGCAGCGGCTCGACGCGCTTGATGCCCGCTTGCTGCAGATCGGCGTCGCCGACGAGGACCGCGCCTTCAACCTGACCTGGCACGACTGGCTCAACCTGAAAAGCCTGATCGCGGTGAGCCGGGTCGTGGCCGAGGCGGCGCTGGCACGCGAGGATTCGCGCGGCGCGCATTTTCGCGAGGACTTTCCGCAGACCGACCCGCTCGCGAACTCGACCTACATCGTCGTCCGCCAGGGGCCTGACGGTCTGGCGCTGACGCGCGAGCCGGTCCGATTCACCCGGGTCGCGCCGGGCGCGACACTGATCGAGCCGCAGGCGGCCCCGTCATGACGTCGGCCCGCGCTGGCGTCCGCGGTTTCCCCTCAGCGCCCGAACAGTCCACGGCCGAGCAGGCTGATGCCCCCGATGATGAGAATCGCCCAGACGAACTGCACGACGCGATGCTGCGGCATCCGGTGATGCAGGCGATGACCGAGCCAGAGACCCAGGAATGCGCACGGCAGCATCAGCGCCGCGAGCGGCAGCACCTGCGGCTGCGAATAGAGGCCCGAGCTCGTGAACAACACCAGCCGGGCGAGCGCGCTGATGAAGATCAAGCCGCTGATCGTCGCGCGCAGCACGGTCTTGTCGGCGATGCGCCGGGCAAGGTAGATCGTGTAGACCGGGCCGCCGGTGCCGAAGAGCGCGCTGAAGACGCCGCCGATCGCGCCGAGCGGCGCGGCCCAGCGCGGCGCGATCGGCTGGGTCGTCTTCTCAGCCGGGCGCAGCAGCAAACTCCACGCCGAGTACGAGAGCACCGACGCCCCGAGCAGCAGCAGCAGCAAGCGCTCGGGTGCCTTGACCAGCAGCGTCACGCCGATCAGCATCCCGGCGAACATGAACGGCAGCAGCCGGCGCAGTTCCTTGCGGTCGATCACCTTGCGGTTGTTGATGCCCATCAGCAGGCCGACGCACAGATCGAAGATCAGCATCAGCGGCACCGCGACACGCAGCGCCAGCAGTTGCGCGAGCAGCGGGATCGCGGTGATCGAGGAGCCGAAGCCGGTCAATCCGTAGACGGTGTAGGCGACGACGACGATCAGCGCGACGAGCGCGAGCGTGGCAGCGGGCAATTCAATCCAGTCGAGCACGATGTCGAGTCGTGGGTGCGCCGCCGCCGGTGCTTGCCCGGCCACCGGCGGTCGATTGTGTCAAGTGGCTGAAGCGAGCGTGAAGCCGACCGGCGCAGGCGCCGGGCCGATGGCGAGCATGATCGAAGGGCTCGGTAGAGTAAAGGGCTTTGTCGTCGCGGCCCATCCAGGCTCCGCGACGACTCGTCTGAGATCCACCTAGAGGAAGCTGAACGACATGTCGATCGAATCGAGGCCGAAGCCGCTGCTCGAAGTCTGCGGCGTGACCCTGCAATACAAGACCAAGGATCACCTCGTGACCGCGACCTATCGGGTCGACTTCGAGGTCTACAAGGCGGATCGCTACGTGATGCTCGGCCCGTCGGGCTGCGGCAAGTCGACCTTGCTGAAGGCGGTCGGCGGCTACATGGCGCCTACCGAAGGCGAGATCCGGCTCAACGACAAGGTCATCAAGAAGCCTGGCACCGATCGCATGATGGTGTTTCAGGAGTTCGATCAACTGCTGCCGTGGAAGACCGTCAAGCAGAACGTGATGTTTCCGCTTGCCGAAAGTGGCAAGCTGAAAGGCCGAGCGATCGAAGACAAGGCGATGCAATACATCGAAAAGGTCAACCTGAGCAAGTTCGCCAACAGCTTTCCGCACACGCTTTCCGGCGGCATGAAGCAGCGCGTCGCGATCGCGCGAGGCATGGCGATGGAGCCGGAGATCTTGTTGATGGACGAGCCGTTCGCGGCGCTCGACGCGCTGACCCGTCGCAAGATGCAGGACGAGCTGCTGCAGCTCTGGGACGACACCCGATTCACGGTGCTGTTCGTGACCCACTCGATTCCCGAGGCGGTGCTGCTCGGCAACCGCGTTCTGCTGCTGTCGCCGCACCCAGGGCAGGTCAAGGCCGAGCTAGCCAGTGACGGCACCGACCGGATGCTCGCCAACGGCAGGAAGCTTTCCGAACACATCCACGAGATGCTGTTCGCCGACGAGATCGAGGCGGAGATCCCGGCCCATGTCTGACGTCCACGCCGAGGCGCAGTTCGAGCGCGCCGAATTCGTCCACGAGATCGAGACCGGCGCCTTCGGCGTCGTGCAAAAGCCGCTGTCGACTTGGGAGCGGACCTACGAAAACGGCGCGGTCCGCAAGACCGCACTGCTGATCGGGCTCGCGGTGCTGTGGGAGGTCTATGCGCGCTGGCTCAACAACCCGCTGCTGTTCCCGACCTTCGGCGCGACGCTCGAGGCGTTCTGGAGCGCAATCGCCAGCGGCGTCTTGCCGCACCGGGCCTGGTTTTCAATCAAGGTGCTTCTGCAGGGCTATGCCGCCGGGCTCGTCCTCGCAGCGTTGCTCACCGCGCTGGCGAACGCGACACGGATCGGCAACGACCTGCTCGAGACGCTGACCTCGATGTTCAACCCGCTGCCGTCGATCGCGCTGTTGCCGCTGGCGTTGATCTGGTTCGGGCTCGGCAACGGCAGCCTGATCTTCGTGCTGATCCATTCGGTGCTGTGGGCGGTCGCCCTCAACACCCACACCGGCTTTCGCTCGGTTTCGCCGACGATGCGGATGGTCGGCCGCAACTACGGCCTCGCCGGCCCGCGCTACATCTGGAAAATACTGATCCCGGCGGCGTTCCCGAGCATCCTGACCGGGCTCAAGATCGGCTGGGCCTTTGCCTGGCGCACGCTGATCGCGGCCGAGCTCGTCTTCGGCGTCTCGTCGGGCTCGGGCGGCCTCGGCTGGTACATCTACGAGAACAAGAATCAGCTCGAGATCCCGAGCGTCTTCGCCGGGCTCTTCACCGTGATCATCATCGGCCTCCTGGTCGAGAATCTGATCTTCCACAACATCGAAAAGAACACGATTCTCAAATGGGGAACGCAGAGTTGAGTCCGACGGAGCCACGCACCACGGCCCTGCCGCGTGACCTCGATCTGATCAGGACGCTGATCAGGTTCGACACCACGAGCCGGCTTTCGAACCTGGCGCTGATCGACTGGGTGCAGAGCTATCTGCGCGCGCATGGCGTCGATTCGCGGCTGACGCACAACGACGACAAGACCAAGGCCAACCTGTTCGCGACCATCGGCGATCCGACGGTTCCGGGGATCGTGCTGTCGGGCCACACCGACGTGGTGCCGGTCGACGGCCAGGACTGGACCGTCGAGCCGTTCGCCGGCGTCGTGCAGGGAGATCGGCTGCTCGGCCGCGGCGCCGCCGACATGAAGTCGTTCATCGGCATCGTGCTCGCGGCGGTGCCGGAGATGGTGAGAGCGCCGCTGCAACGGCCGATCCATCTGGCGCTGTCGTACGACGAGGAGGTCGGCTGCATCGGCGTCGGCCGGATGATCCGCGACATCCAGCAGATCGGCATCGCGCCCGGGATCTGCATCGTCGGCGAGCCGAGCAACATGCAGGTCGTCAGTGGCCACAAGGGCAAGCTCGCGATGCGGGCCCACGTCTGCGGCCGCGAGGCCCATTCGGCGCTCGCGCCGTACGCGGTCAACGCGGTCGAATACGCCGCCGAGATGGTCGTGCAGCTGCGCCGCATGCAGCGCGACAAGGCCGCGGCCGGCCCGTTCAACCGCGAATACGATCCGCCGTACACGACCTTGCACACCGGCGTGCTGCGCGGTGGCACTGCGCTCAACATCGTGCCGCGCGAGTGCAGCTTCGACTTCGAGATTCGCAACATTCCCGAAGACGATCCGCAGCAGTTGCTGATGCGCTTCGAAGAGCATTGCACGCGCGAACTGCTGCCGCAGATGCGCCGCGTCGCCGCCGAAAGCAGCATCGCGTTCGAGACGATGTCGCACAACCCCGGCCTGCACAACGCCGAGACCGACGCGATCGTCGGTCACGTCGAGCGGCTCGCCGCGGGTGGCCGCGGCGGCAAGGTCGCATTCGGCTCGGAGGCGGGCCAGTTCCAGCGCGCCGGTTTTCGCGCGGTGATCTGCGGTCCGGGCTCGATCGGCGACGCTCACAAGCCAGACGAATTCATCACCTTCGACCAGCTGCGCAAAGGTGAGGCGTTCATCGCCGCCGTCGTGCGCGAAGCGTCTGCGCCAGACCCGTTCGTCGCTTGACGGCGGGCCCCTCCCCACCCACATCCCACCGAAAGGATTCCCATGCATCGACGTTGTTTCACGTTTGCCGCCGCGTTGCTGCTCGGTGCCGCGTCCGCGCTGGCCGGCCTGACAGCGCAGGCCGCCGAGACGCAGATCCAGGTCACGCGCCAGTACGGGTTGCCGTACATCCCGCTGATGGTGATGGAGCATCAGCAGCTGTTCGAAAAGCACCTGAAGCGGCTCGGCGTCGGCGACGCGAAGGTCAACTGGGCGACGATGAGCACGACCACCGCGACGGTCGACGGGCTGCTGTCGGGCAACGTCGACTTCGCATCGTCGGGGATCACCGGCCTGCTGAACATGTGGGACAAGACCCAGGGCACGTCGACCGAGGTGCGGGCCATCTCGGGCATCTCGGCCTTCCCGTATCCGCTGGTCACGAGCAACCCTGCAGTCAAGACGCTGAAGGACTTTTCCGAGAAGGACCGGATCGCGGTCCCGGCGGTGAAGATCTCGGTTCAGGCGATCGTGCTTCAGATGGCCGCGGCGAAGGCATTCGGCGCCAGTCAACGCACCGCGCTCGACGCCCGCACTGTCTCGATGGGGCACCCGACCGCGGCCATCGCGGTGATGTCGAAGCAAGGCGATGTCGACGCGCACTTCAGCTACCCGCCGTACAGCCTCGAGGAGCTGCGCACCCCCGGCGTGCATGCGGTGTTGTGGGCCAACGACGTGACCGATGGCCCGGTGACGACGATCGAGGTCGTCACGACGGCACGCGTCGTCAAAGATCATCCGAAATGGGTCGAGGCCTGGGTCGCGGCGCAGAAAGAAGCGAGCGATTTCATCAACAAGAATCATCGCGAGGCCGCGCAGATCTACCTCGAGATGACGAAGGACAAGAAGCTGACCGCCGACGATCTGATCCAGATCCTCGCCGACCCGCAGGTCCGTATCGGCGTCACCCCATTCAACACGATGGTCTTCGCGAAATACATGCACGAGGTCGGCAGCATCAAGCACCTGCCGGCGAGCTGGAAGGACTACTTCTGGCCCATCGCGCAAAGCCTGGACGGTAGCTGAGCGCGGACGCGTACCGTCCCCACGTGGGCGCTTGGGCCGGCGAGTCCTTCAGACCTGCTTCGGCCGCCAATGCCGCCGAGCGAAACCTCAGCTGCCGGCGGAGTTCTGCGCTTCGGGGAAGAAGAGCTCCTTCCACGAGCTCGGCGTGGCCTTGATCGAGCCGACCTTGTTCATGAAGTTGACGTACTTCAGGATGTTCTGCGGCGTCGTCGTGAAGACCACTTCGGGGTCGTTCAGGATCTTCAGGATATCGGCGTGGGGCGCCTTGTCTTTCGAGATCCGCAGGTAGGCGTCGGCAGCCCAGCTCTTGTCCTTGTTGATCATCGCAGTCGCCTCGTCGAGCGCCTTCAGGAACGCGCCGTAGACCTTGGGGTTCTCCTCGCGGAACTTCGTCGTCGTCCACACCAGGTTGAAGGTCGCCGGGCCGCCGAGCACCTTGAACGAATTGACCAGTGTGTGCATGCCCGGCTTCTCGAGCTCGTAATACTGGAATGGCGGCGATCCGAAGTGACCGGTGATCTCGCTGTTCGGCGAGAGCAGCGCGGCCATTGCATCGGGGTGGCTCATCGTCACGGTCAGCGGGTCGAGCTTGAACTGCTGGCCCGGTCCGAACGCCTGTTCGGCCGCCATCTGCAGTGTCACCGCCTGGATCGACACTTTCGCCGCCGGCAGCGCGATCTTGTCCTTCTCGGTCAGGTCCTTCACCGTCTTGGCATTCGGGTTGCGCGTGACGAGATAGAGCGGCATCGAATTGAGGGCCGAGGCGGCCTTGATGTCGTAGTTGCCGCGCGTCTTGGCCCACAGCGTGATCAGCGGCGCGACCCCGCCGGCGGCGAAATGCAGGCTGTTCGAGAGAATCGCATCGTTCATCACGTTGCCGCCGGCAAAGCGCGCCCACGTGACTTTCAGGTCCGCGATGCCGGCATCCTTCGCGTGTTTCTCGATCAGCTTCTGGTCTTCCATGATCATCAGCGGCAGGTAGCTGATGCCGAACTGTTCGGCGACCTTCAGCTCGCCGACCTCGGAACGAGCCCACGGCGAAAAAACGACCAGCGCGGCGGCCATCGATGCCGCCCAAAGAGACTTCAGTTTCATTTCGGCTCCGTCAGGTTCTGCAGCGCAACGCGGACTGCCGCGTCGATTCTGAATCGCGCGTGCCGGCGTGGCGAGGCGGAGAAGCCCTAATCTAAGGATGCGCTGAAGTAGCGTGGGATACCCCAGTTTCGCCGACCTGTGGATCGAGGTCCATCGGAGGGTTAGGGAAGGTCTGATCCAGTGCACCGTGCGTGCCGTGAACACGTTGAGATGCTGAAGGAGCGAGCGGGATGAGCCAGATCAGTTTTTCGGACGCGGAGTACGCGGGTAAGCGCAAGATCGAGCGGATCCGCACGCATCTGGGACTGCAGGCGCGGGCGCCACCACGCGCGGCCAAATGCAACACGCTGCGTGGCCTAGGACGGTAACGATGGCGTGCATGACTTACCTCGGTACCAGCTCCGTCCAGGTTTGACTGCCGGCGCCTTCGCGGTTTGGGTCATAGGTGTGATTGTTGGTCTGGATGAGCGTGCTGCCGTCACCGGACATCCACTGGTGG
>CAJDUN010000079.1_pt1 | contig 16922 bp, 18 predicted proteins | sample 7390741 | NCBI WGS metagenome assembly CAJDUN01 (sample SAMEA7055660, study PRJEB34461) | soil metagenome | biome: terrestrial ecosystem; feature: Peninsula; material: soil | place: Antarctica | collected 2016 | reverse complement strand
CCGCCCGGCGCCGCAGCAGCGCCCGAAGCCCCCGACGCGCCCGCTCCCGGACTGAAGCCACCGCCCGCGGCCGGCGAACGATGCGTGAGATACCAGGCCAGGGCAGCGAGCGCCGCCAGCGCCAGGATGGCGACGACGGCGCCGAGCCATCGCCCGCGCCGCTCGGGGGCCGGCAGGAGCAGAGGCGAAGGCGTCGGGGCAGGCGGCAATTGATCGGGCGGCTGGTCCATGGCTGGGGGCGCGCCGGAATTGCGCTCGCGCTTGTTTGCGGCGAAGGCTATCAAACGAATGGCCCGGCGCCGCATCAAGCTGACGGATGCACGCACGGACGCGCGCTGCGGCAACGCTGCCGGCTGTCGCTGCTTTGCCCGGGCGCGGCTCAGGTTGGCGGGAAAACGGGTGTTGACTCGGCAATCGCAGCGAAACTATTCTTTACCGGCCCGGTCGAGTCGGGATCACGCCATCCACCTGCATCGTCCCGGAGCCTTCCATGACCGACCGCCTCACCGGCAAGACCGCCTTCATCACCGCCGCCGGCCAGGGCATCGGCCGTGCCGTCGCCGAAGCCTATGTGCGCGAAGGCGCGCGCGTGATCGCCACCGACATCAACGAGGAGCTGCTCGCCGAGCTCGCCCGCGCGACCCGCTGCGAGACGCGCCGCCTCGACGTCACCGACGCGAGCGCGGTGCTCGCGGCGACGATCGAGGCCGGCACGAAGAGCACCGTCGACGTCCTCTTCAACGGTGCCGGCTACGTCCACGCCGGCACCATCCTCGAGACCGACGAGGTCGCGTTCGACTTCTCGTTCGACCTCAACGTGCGCGCGATGTACCGCATGATCCGCGCCCTGCTGCCGCCGATGCTCAAGCTCGGCCACGGCTCGATCATCAACGTCGCCTCGGCGGCGTCGAGCATCAAGGGCGTGCCGAACCGCTTCGTCTACACCGCGACCAAGGCGGCGGTGATCGGCATGACCAAGTCGATCGCCGCCGACTTCATCACCCGGGGCATCCGCTGCAACGCGATCTGCCCGGGCACGGTCGAGTCGCCGTCGCTGCGCCAGCGCATCGCGGCGCAGGCCGAGGCGAGCGGCCAGACGCTGGCGCAGGTCGAGGCCGCCTTCGTCGCGCGCCAGCCGATGGGACGGCTCGGCACGACGGCCGAGATCGCGGCGCTCGCCGTCTACCTGGCGAGCGACGAGTCGGCGTTCACGACCGGCACGAACCAGATCATCGACGGCGGCTGGTCGAACTGAGTCGCCGCTGCGGCGCGCCGCCCGGCGCCGCACGGATCGATCGTCGGCCGTGGCCTAAACTGCTCGCCCGATCACCCAGGAACACTTCATGAAGCTGATGCGATACGGCGCCAAGGGCGCGGAAAAACCGGCGCTCGTCGATGCCCAGGGCATGGTGCGCGACCTGTCCGGCGTCGTTCCCGACATCACGGCGGCGACGATGCGCCCCGAGAACCTCAAGCGCCTCGCCGAGCTCGACGCGTCGAAGCTGCCCGCCGTCGCCAGCCCCGGCCGGATCGCGCCGCCCTGGAGCGGCATGGGCAAGTTCATCTGCATCGGCCTCAACTACTCCGATCACGCCGCCGAGACCGGTGCGCCGATCCCGAAGGAGCCGATCATCTTCATGAAGCCGACGAACGCGCTGGTCGGCTGCCACGACGCGGTCGTGCTGCCGAAGGATTCGCTCAAGACCGACTGGGAAGTCGAGCTCGGCGTCGTCATCGGCACGAAGGCGCGCTATGTCGAGAAGGCCGACGCGCTCAAGCACGTCGCCGGCTACTGCGTCGTCAACGACGTCTCCGAGCGCGAGTACCAGCTCGAGCGCGGCGGCACCTGGGACAAGGGCAAGGGCTGCGACACCTTCGGCCCGGTCGGCCCGTGGATGGTGACGGCCGACGAGGTCGCCGATCCGCAGAAGCTCGCGATGTGGCTCGACGTCAACGGTCAGCGGCGCCAGGACGGCTCGACCGGCACGATGATCTTCGGCGTCGCCGAGCTCGTCGCCTACGTCAGCCGCTTCATGACGCTCTATCCGGGCGACCTCATCACCACCGGCACGCCGCCCGGCGTGGCGATGGGCATGAAGCCGACGCCGGTGTACCTGAAGGCGGGCGACGAGATGAAGCTCGGCATCGCCGGCCTCGGCGAACAGCGCCAGAAGGTCCATGCCTGGGACCCGCAGCTGATCGACGGCTGATCCCGTGACGGACGCGAAAGGGGCGGGTGCGATGGCCGACACGCTGGTCATCCGCATCCATCCGCGCGACGACGTCGTCATCGCCCGGCAGCAGCTCGTCGGCGGCACGCGCATCGCGAGCGAGGGCATCACCGTCTCCGGGCTGGTGCCGCCGGGCCACAAGATCGCGACCCGCGCCATCGCCGCCGGCGAGCCGGTGCGCCGCTACGACCAGATCATCGGCAGCGCCAAGCAGGCGATCGCCGCCGGCCAGCACGTCCACAGCCACAACCTCGAGTTCTCCTCGTTCGCGCGCGACTACGCCGCGGCGAGCGGGGCGCGCGCCACCGAGTACAGCGCCGAGCCGGCAACCTTCGATGGCATCGTGCGTGCCGACGGCCGGGTGGCGACGCGCAACTACGTCGGCATCCTGACCTCGGTGAACTGCTCGGCGACGGTCGCACGAGCGATCGCCGACCACTTCCGGCGCGACACCAATCCGCGGGCACTCGAGCGCTTCGAACACGTCGACGGTGTGGTCGCACTGACCCACGGCGCCGGCTGCGCGACGGCGAGCGACGGCGAGCCGCTGCAGGTCCTGCGGCGCACGCTCGGCGGCTACGCGCGCCATCCCAACTTCGCCTCGGTGCTGGTCGTCGGACTCGGCTGCGAGACGAACCAGATCAACGGCATGCTCGAGCAGGAATCGCTCTCGACCGGCGCCTCGCTGCACGCCTTCAACATCCAGGAGACCGGCGGCACGACGAAGACCGTGAAGCACGGCATCGAGCTCGTCGAATGGCTGCTCGAGGAGGCCAACCGCACCCGGCGCACGCCGGTGCCGGCGAGCCACATCATGGTCGGCCTGCAGTGCGGCGGCTCCGACGGCTACTCGGGCATCAGCGCCAATCCCGCGCTCGGCGCGGCGGTCGACCGGCTCGTGCGCCACGGCGGCACGGCGATCCTCTCGGAGACACCGGAGATCTACGGCGGCGAGCACCTGCTGACGCGGCGCGCCGTCTCGAAGGAGATCGCCGACAAGCTGATCGCGCGCATCCGCTGGTGGGAGCGCTACTGCGAGCGCAACGACGCCGAGATGGACAACAACCCGTCGGCCGGCAACAAGGCCGGCGGCCTGACGACCATCCTCGAGAAGAGCCTGGGCGCGATCGCCAAGAGCGGCACGACCAACCTCGTCGACGTCTTCGAATACGCGCAGCCGGTGACGGCCAAGGGCCTGGTCTTCATGGACACGCCCGGCTACGACCCGGTCTCGGCCACCGGCCAGGTCGCCGGCGGCGCCAACCTCATCTGCTTCACCACCGGCCGCGGCTCGGCCTACGGCTGCGCCCCCGCGCCGTCGCTCAAGCTCTCGACCAACACCGCGCTCTGGCAGAAGCAGGAAGACGACATCGACATCAACTGCGGCGACGTCATCGACGGCGGCACCAGCATCGACGAGATGGGCGAGCGCATCTTCCGGCTCATGCTCGAGACCGCGTCGGGGCGCAAGACCAAGAGCGAGGTCCACGGCTACGGCCAGAACGAGTTCGTGCCCTGGGCGCTCGGCGCGGTGATGTGAGGACGATGACCTGCGCCGTACCGCGGGCGCGGCCGGGCTGATGGGCTGAGCTGACCAGAGTCTGAAGTGGACTACGTTGCCATCAGGATGCTGCACGAGATTGCAGTCCTGCTGTCGTTCTGCGGCTTCGCCGCGCGCGGCGCCGCGGCGATCGCCGGCGCGGCGTGGGTGCGCGGGCGACTCGCGCGCACCGTGCCGCACGTCGTCGACACCGTGCTGCTCGCGTCGGCGCTGGCGCTTGTCGTCATCGCCCGGCTGAACCCGCTCACGACATCCTGGCTCCTCGCCAAGATCCTGGGGCTCCTCGCCTACATCGTCCTCGGCATGGTCGCGCTGCAGGCCCCGCGACGCGGCGTGCGCATCGCCGCCTGGATCGCCGCGCTGCTCGTCTTCGCCTGGATCGTCTCGGTCGCGTTCAGCAAGAGTCCGGCCGGTTTCCTGAGCTCGATCTGACCCGGCGAGCGGGCCGGCGCTCCAGGCGATCGCCTGAGCGGCGCGGCTATCCTGCGGGCCCGTCCCCCGCGCGCTCGGCGCGCCTGCGATGCGCCTGTCGACGAAGCTCGAACCCTGGCGACTGCTGCCCGCCTACGCCATCAACGGCCTCGAGGTCGCGCTCGGCGTGGGCGTCATCCAGCAGCTCACGGCCCTCGCCGCCGGCGCGCACGTCGCCGCGCTGGTCGTCAGCGGCGCCGTCTCGGCCAGCATCGTCGACCTGCCGAACAGCGTCGACCGCAACTGGCGCGCCGTCGGCGTCGCCGTGCTGCTGAGCGCCGCGGCGGCGCTGGTCGTCGACCTGCTGCGCGGCCATCCGCTCGGGCTCGGCGCGGCCGTCGCCGTCGTCGCCTTCTTCGCGATGATGGCGCTGGCCTGGGGAGCGCGCGCCGGGGCGATCTCGTTCTCGCCGGTGCTGGCGATGATCTTCTCGATGGCCGTGCCGCCGGCCGACCATCCGCTCGTCAGCGCCGGCTGGAGCGCGTGCGGCGGGCTCGCCTTCCTCGCCTGGTCGACGGCCGCGACCGCCGTCCTTCAGCGCCGCTATCGCACCCTCGCGCTGGTCGCGACCCTGCGCGCCGCCGCCGCGCTGTTCCGCTCGCGCGCCGACGTGCTCTCGGCGCCGCGCGCGCCCGGGAGCAAGGCCGAGCCGATCCGCGCCTGGATCAGCGGCGAGGCGACGCTCGCCGATCGCCTCCAGGCCGCGCGCGACCTGCTATTCGCCGCGCCGGCATCGACGCGCGCCGACCGCGACATCGCCATCCTCACCCGCGTCATCGACCTGCGCGACGTCCTGCTCGCCAACCGGCTCGATGCCGAGCAGCTCGGCGTCGACGCGACCGGACGCGCCATCCTGCAGCGCGTCGGCGTTGCGCTGCGGCGCATCGGCGACGAGCTCGACGCCGTCGCCGAACACGTGCGCGACGCTACGGCGCAAGTCGGCGAGGCGCGGCCGCTCGTCTTCCACGAGATCTTCGCCGATCTGCCGCTCGCGCTCGACGATCCGCGCGCGCGCCTGTTCCCCTCGCTCGTCGGGCGGCTGCGCCGGTTCGACGGCGACGTGCGCCGCCTGCACCACCTGCTGCAGGGCGAGCGCGAGCCGCCGCTGCTGACCCGCGCCGAGTTGAAGCGCTTCATGACGCCGCGCGGCTTTCCGCTGCGCGCGCTGCGCCCGCACTGGCGCTTTGCTTCGCCGGTGCTGCGCCACGCGCTGCGCATGGGCCTGGCGCTGGGCGCGGCGTACTACCTCGCCTTCGTGCTGCCGTGGAGCTCGCATCCGTGGTGGCTGGTGCTGAGCGTCGGCGTCGTCCTGCGCGGCAACCTCGGCGACACGCTGGCCCGGCGCAACGCGCGGGTCGCGGGCACGCTGCTCGGTTGCCTGGTGGTCGTCGCCGTGTCGTACGTCGCGACGATGCAGATGCTGAGCGCCGTCTTCCTCGCCGCGCTCGCCACCGCGCACGCGTTCGTGGTCCAGCGCTACTGGCTCACCGCGACGGCGGCGAGCGTGATGGCCCTGCTGCAGTCGCACCTCGTCAATCCCGAAGGCGGCTTCGCGATCGCCGAGCGCGTCGCCGACACCTTCCTCGGCGCGCTGCTCGCGTGGTGCTTCAGCTACGTGCTGCCGTCGTGGGAGCGGCGCGGCGTCGCCGAGACGATCGCGCGCGTGCTGCGCGACGTCCACGACTACGCATCGCAGTCGCTGCGCATGGCCGAGGCGGACCCGGTCGAAGAGCGCCTGGCGCGACGCCGCGCCTACGACTCGCTGTCCGCGCTCTCGACGGCGCTGCGCCGAAGCCGGGCCGAGCCGAAGGGCGTACGGCTGCCGGCGGCCGAGATCGCCACCCTGATCGACCACGGCGAGCGGCTGATGGCGCACCTGTCGATGGTCCGGATCACGATCGCGCGTCTGAAGAACGAGGCGTCGGTGCCTCTGCCCGTGACACCGGCGCTGGAATCGGCTGCGACCGCGCTCGACGGACTGCTCGATCTGCGGTCCGACGCCGCCGCGCCGGTCGCGGGCGCCGGCGACGTCGACCTCGAGCTGCTGCCCGAGCGGCCCGCCGCGCAGGACGTGATGCCCTGGCTCGCGCGGCGCCTGTCGCTGATGGTGGTCGAGGCCGCTCGAATGCGCGACGCTTCGCGCAGCGCACTTGCGGTCTAGCCGAGGTCTAGCCGGGCCCGATCGAGAGCGTGGCGTGGTCACCGTCCTCGCCGACGTGCGGATCGTTCGGCACGAACTTGGCGGAGGCGTCGCCGGCGAGACCGCGGCCGGTCATGTGCTGCAGTTCGTCGATGCGCTTCGACGCGCCGGCCCTGCTCAAGGTCTCGTCGAAGTCGACATGCGCCTCCACGCTCAAGGTCTTGAGGTAGGCCTTCTGCGCCCCGGTCATCGGCTCGTCGCCGGTGATCCAGTCCGCGGGATCCTTTTCCATGTTGCCGGTGTCTTCGCCGGCCTGGGTGCGTTTGTCGGTCATGCCAGCGACTGGCAAGCGTCATTCCCGCGCGCGTCGTCGCGGGCGCGGCGCCTTCGTCGCGGCTTCGGGATCGAGCTCGATCCACACAGGCGCATGGTCGCTCGCGTGCGCCCGGCCGCGCATCTCGCGGTCGACGCCGGCGCGCGCGAGGCGCGGCCTGAGGCTCGGGCTCACGAGCAGGTGGTCGATGCGCAGGCCGGCGTCGCGCGGCCAGCCGTTCCTGAAGCGGTCCCAGAAGGTGTAGAGGCGATCGTCGGGATGAAGCTCGCGCAGCGCGTCGCTCCAGCCTTGCGAGAGAAGCCGGCGATACGCCTCGCGAGGCGCGGGCTGGAGCAGCGCGTTGTCCAGCCATGAGCGGGTTGCATAGACGTCGAGATCGGTCGGCACGACGTTGTAGTCGCCGGCGAGGACGACCGGATGCCCGGCCTCGACCAAGCCTCGGGCGTGCTCGATCAGACGCTCGAACCAGGCGAGCTTGTAGTCGAACTTCGGCCCGGGCTGCGGGTTGCCGTTGGGAAGGTAGATCGAGGTGAAGAGGATGCCGAAGGCGGCCGCCTCGAGATAGCGCGACTGCGTGTCGCCATCGTCGCCCGGCAGCGAGCGGCGCGAGACGATGGGCTCGGCGCCGCGGGCGAGCAGGGCGACGCCGTTCCATGTGCGCTGGCCCCGCCACGCGGCGCCGTAGCCGGCCGCTTCGAGCGCCGCCGCGGGGAATTCGCCGTCGGTCGCCTTCAGCTCCTGCAGCGCGACGACGTCGGGCGCGGTTTCCGCGAGCCACTCGAGCAGGAGCGGCAGGCGCCTGACGACGCCGTTGATGTTCCAGGTCGCGATCTTCAGAGGCGGCGCAGGAGTCGAGGGACGATGTAGCGCAAGGCGACGTAGAACGCGACGCAGGCGCCGACGTCGCGCAGCACCTCGCGCGGGTCGTCGGACCGGGGCGTGCGGACGCGCGACTCAGGAGCGGGCGCCGCGACCGCGGGGACGGCGTCGACCGCCTGCGTCGGCGCACGCGCGGCGATCCCGGACACGACGGCCGATGCGTCACGCGGCGCTTCTGCACGACCGGTGCTGCGCGTCGGCGCTGCCTCGCGATAGCCCTCGCTCGTCGGCGCCGGCGCCGGCGCCGGGTCGGCCAGGCCGCGCATCGAGCCGAACGTGCGCGCGTAGATCCAGGTGAACTCGGCGCCGACGAGGAAGATCTGCGCCGAGTAGTAGACCCAGATGAAGATGACGATCAGCGAGCCGGCGGCGCCGAAGCCCGAGGCGACGCCGCTCTTGCCGATGTACAGGCCGATCAGGAACTTGCCGACCGTGAACAGCACCGACGTGACGAACGCGCCGAGCCAGACGTCGTGCCACTGCACGTGCACCCTCGGCATGAGCTTGTAGATCAGCGCGAAGACCACCGTCGTGAGGCCGAAGCCGACGAGCAGGTTGACGATCTGTGCCGTGACTTCCCAGCCGCCGAAAGCGGGACCCCACCACCGGCCGAGCGCCGAGATGACCGCGCCGAAGACCAGCGAGACCATCAGCAGGAAGGCCAGACCGAGGATGATGCCGAACGAGAGGACGCGCGCACGCAGCAGGCTCCAGAGTCCGCTCGACTCGTGCCGCGTCGGCGCGCGCCAGATCCGGTCGAGCGCGTCCTGAAGCTCGCCGAACACGGTGGTCGCGCCGAACAGCAGCACGGCGACGCCGATCACCGTGCCGAGCACGCCCTGCGCCGGCCTGCTCACACTGGCGAGCAGGCTCTGCACCGCGCCCGCCGCCTCGTTGCCCATCAGCTGCTGGAGCTGCGCGAACAGCTCGCCCCGCACCGCGTCCTCGCCGAACACGAGCCCCGCGACCGAGACGACGATCAGGAGCAGCGGCGCGAGCGAGAAGACGGTGTAGTACGACAGCGCCGCGCCCATGCTCGGCGCGTAGTCGTCGACCCAGGACGAGATGGCGTCGCGAACGAGCCGCCACCACACACGCCACTCGTGCTTCGACACCTCGGCGATCGCGGTCTTCACGCCCGCCACGACCCGTCTACTTCGGCGGGATGCGCAGCATCTGCCCCGGATAGATCTTGTCCGGGTTGGAGAGCATCGGCTTGTTGGCCTCGAAGATCTTCATGTAGGCGTTGGCGTCGCCGTAAGCGTCGCGGGCGATCTTCGAGAGCGTGTCGCCGGACTTCACCTCGCGGTAGGTCGACTCGGGCTCGGACGACGTGGCGACGGTGATCAAGTCGTTGACCCTGGCGACCGACGCCACGTTGCCGCAGCACAGGACGATCTTCTCCTTCGTCGACTGGTCGGGTGCGACGCCGCTCACGGTGACCGTCTGCGTCGCGCCGTCGTAGGCGACGTCGAGGCCGTCGGCCTTCAGGCCCTGCGAGGCGATGTATTTCTCGATCGCCTGACCTGCGGTGGCGTTGAGCGCGGCGATGTCGGGCTGGGGGGCGCCGCTCGCGGCCGGCGCGGCCTTCGGGTGACCGAAGAGCTTTTCGCCCGCGTCCTGGATAAAGCTGATGAGACTCATGGTGTGTGCGCTCGGCAAGTGAAACGGATCGATCGATTGTGGCGCGGAGGCGCCGCCAGACAGGGCAACGGCCATGCCCGTCACGCCGTAGGACGATGCGCCGCGATCAGGCCGACCAGGGTGCGGGCGTTGCGCTGGCCCTGGTCTTCCATGTTGTTGTTGAAGACGACGTGGGTCTGCAATGCCGTCAGCGACAGCCGCTCGAGGCGCGGGACGAGCTCGGCGAGCTCCTTCTCCGGGTAGTCGTAGTTGAAGCGGTCGGACGCGGACGTGGCGCCTCTGATGTTCCAGGTCTTCGAGTTGCGCCCGTGCAGGCGAAGCAGGGCGAAGCGGGGATGAGTCGCCTCCCAGACCGCGGGCACGCTGTTGGAGAACCCCTGCGGTCCGTCGACGACGGTGTGGGCCACGCCCAGCTCGCGCAGGAAGGCGATCGTCGAGCGCGTCTCGTCGGCGCCCGCGAACCAGCTTCGGTGGCGGAACTCGACCGAGAGGTCGTGTCCCGCCATCCGCACGACGCAATGCTCGATCTGGGCGCGGCCGGCGGCATCGGCCGTCACCCACGGCGGAAACTGGAAATGGACGAGACCGAGCCGTCCCGACGCGCGCAGCGGCAGCAGCGCGTCGCGAAAGCGCCGCCAGAGCTCGGTCTGGATCTCGGCCGGCACGTCGCCGTAGAAGCGGGCCGGCGCAGTCGCGCCGCCGAGGGCCTCGCGCAGGTCGGCATGCAGCACCTTGGGCTCGGTGGCGTGGCCGGTGAAGAGGCGGAACGCCTTCACGTTCATGACGAATCCTTCGGGCGTGCGCTCGACCCAGAGCCGGGCGGTCTGCGGCGTCGGCATCGCGTAGTAGCTCGAGTCGACCTCGACGATGGAGAACTGCGACGCGTAGTAGCGCAGCCGCGCCTCGGCGGTCGACGCGCCCTTCGGATAGAAGCGGCCGCTCGCGATGAGCGTCTTGTCGGTCCACGACGCGGTGCCGACGCGGATGCGCGCGGCGGCCTCGTCGGCCTGCTCGCTCGTGAGGATCGCGTCGTCGGCCATGGGTCGAGCCCCGGAACGCGCGCTAGGCGACGGCCTTGAAGTGCTTGCTGAGCTTGATGCCCTGGCCCTGGTACGACGACTTCACGCCCTGGCCGTACAGCACCTGCGGCGTCGCCGTGAGCCGCTCGTAGGCGAGGCGGCCGACGAGCTGGCCGTGCTCCAGCACGAACGGCACCTCGTACGAGCGCACCTCGAGGACGGCGCGCGAGCCTTCGCCACCGGCAGCGTCATGGCCGAAGCCAGGGTCGAAGAAGCCGGCGTAGTGGACGCGGAACTCGCCCACCAGCGTGTCGTACGCGATCATCTCCGCCGCGAATCCCGGCGGCACGCGCACGGCCTCCTGCGAGGCGAGGATGTAGAACTCGGCCGGATCGAGGATCAGCCCGCCGCGCCGCGGCGCCAGCACCGGCTCCCAGTAGTCGGCGACGTCGTAGTGGCCGATGCGGTCGATGTCGACGAGGCCCGCGTGGCTCTTGGCCTTGTAGCCGATGACGCCGCTCGACTGCCGGCCGGCGAGGTCGACCCGCACCGGCACGCCATTGACGATCTCAATGGACGCGTCGCCGGCGCTCTGGTCTTCCGGCAGCTGGACGAGTCCGTGCTCCTGCTGCAACCGCTTCATGAAGCCGTCGCTCGCGATCGGCTTGCCGCGGCGCACGCGCAGCTGGCTCAGGCGCGAGCCCTTCCTCACCAGCACGCTGAAGGTGCGCGGCGACACCTCGGCGTAGAGCATGCCGCTGTATTGCTCCCTGACCTGGTCGAAGGCCGTGCCGTGGTCGGTGATGAGGCGGGTGAAGATGTCGAGCCGGCCGGTCGAGCTCTTCGGGTTGCCCATCGCCGAGGTGCGATGGCGCAGGTCGAGCCCTTCGAGCAGCGGGATGATGTAGACGCAGCCCTTCTCCAGCACGCCGCCCGCGGTGATGTCCATCTCGTGCATCGCGAACTCGTCGAGCTTGGCCTTGACCGTGCCCTTGCCGGGCAGGAAGCTGGCGCGCACGCGGTAGGCGATCGGCCCGAGGCGCAGGTCGAGGCTCGCCGGCTGGAACTGCTCGTCGGTGATCGGCTCGAGGGCGAAGATCTCCTTCCTCAGGACCATCGCGCGCAGCTCCTGGCTGGGCACGATGCCGGTCGAGTGGGAGCGCCCCGCGTCGTCGGCGCCGGCTTCGTCGGCAGCGGCCCCGCCGACAAGGTCGAGAGGGGTGTCGTACGGAGCGGGCATGGGATGGGTTGAGCAGGTTCCAGGCGATGCCGTTGAGGAACGCCGCGTGGTACGAGCCGGTGAGGTCGAAGACCTTGCCGGACATCCAGCCGCCGAGCGCCATGCCGAAGAGCGTGAACATCAGGATCGTGCCGACGCGCGCACCGGCCTCGGCCGCCGGGAAATGCTCGCGCACGATGATCGCGTACGACGGCACGATGCCGCCCTGGAACAGGCCGAACAAAGCCGAGACGACGTAAAGCGAGGCGAGCGAGTCGAACGGCAGGAAGAGCATCAGCGCCGTGCCCTGCAGCACCGAGCCGAGCAGCAGCGTGCGCACGCCGCCGATGCGGTCGCAGATCGCGCCCGAGACGAGGCGGCTGACGATGCCGGCGCCGAGCATCAGCGAGAGCATCTGCGCGCCGCGCGCCGCACCGTAGCCGAGGTCGCCGCAGTAGGCGACGATGTGGACCTGCGGCATCGCCATCGCGACACAGCAGGCGACGCCGGCGACGGACAGCAGCGCCTGCGCGCCGTTCATCGACAGGCCGAACGGTCGCGTCGACGGCTGCGGCGCGCCGGCCCTGAGCGCGCTCGATTCGGCGACGAGCGCCGGCGGCCGCCCGCGCATGAAGAGCGCCAGCGACGCCATCACGATCGCCGTGAAGATGCCCAGGCCGATGTAGGTCTGGCGCCAGCCGACCGTCTCGACGAAGTGCTGGACGATCGGCGGCCAGATCGCGCCGGCGACGTAGTTGCCGCTCGCGCAGATCGCGACCGCGATGCCGCGCCGGCGCTGGAACCAGAGCGAGGTGTCGGCGACGAGCGGCGCGAAGCTCGCCGAGCTGCCGAGGAGGCCGAGCAGCAGGCCGTGGACGATCGCGAAGCTCCAGATGTCGCGCGCGAGCCCGGCGGCGACGAAGCCGATGCCGAGCCCGGCGGCGCCGATCAGGAGCGGCACGACGATGCCGCGCCGGTCGGCGAGGCGACCCATCACGACGCCGCCGAGGCCGAAGCCGACCATCAGCAGCGTGTACGGCAGCGACGCATCGGCGCGGGCGATGCCGAACTCGGCCTGCACGCTCGGCAGGACGACCGCGACGACGTACATCGCGCTGCTGCCGACGGTCATCAGCGTCATCGCGATGGCCAGGCGCACCCAGGCGTAGCGTGAATCGGCGAGGCGCGACTGCATGCCGGCTTCGACTGCGTGGGCCGGGGGCGACACTACCCGCGGAGCTCGGTCACGGTGCGACCGCTGCGGGGCCGGCAACCCTGCGCTTCTTCTTCACGAGTGGCCAGAGCCACACCAGGATCGTCAGCGTGCCGAGGGTCGCGGCGATCGGCCGGCTGAAGAAGGCGACCGGGTTGCCGTCGGCCTTGATCATCGACGAGATGAAGTTCTCCTCGAGCATGCCGCCGAGGACGACGCCGAGGATCAGTGGCGTGATCGGGAAGCCGTTCTCCTCGAGCATCCAGGCGACGACGCCGGCGATCAGCATGATGCCGACGTCGAACGCCGTGTTGTTGATCGCGAACGCGCCGACGACGCAAAAGAGCAGGATCACCGGCATCAGGATGTCGCGCGGCACCCAAAGGATCTTCTTGGCGACCTTGATGCAGGCCCAGCCCATCGGCAGCATGATCACGTTGGCGATGATGAAGAGCAGATAGACCGCGTAGATGTTCTGCGGGTTGGTAGTGAAGAGCGTCGGCCCCGGGTTCATGTTCTTCATGTAGAGCACGCCGATCACGATCGCCGTGATCGAGTCGCCCGGGATGCCGAAGACGAGCGCCGGGATCCAGGCGCCGGCGAGCGCGCTGTTGTTCGCCGAGCCGCTCTCGACGATGCCCTCGACGTGGCCGGTGCCGAACTTCTCCGGCTCCTTCGAGAACTTCTTGCTCATCGCGTACGACATCCAGGCGGCGATGTCGGCGCCGGCGCCGGGCAGGGCGCCCACGACGGTGCCGAGGACGCTGCCTCGCAGGATCTGCACCGGGTACTTCACGGCGAGCTGCCACATGCCCTTGAAGACGTTGCCGACCGGCTTGTCGACGATCAGCGCCTCGCCTTCGGTGTCGACCATGTAGCGGATGATCTCGGAGACCGCGAACATGCCGATCATCAGCGGGATCAGGCCGATGCCGCCGAGCAGATTGGTGTTGCCGAAGGTGAAGCGCGGGAAGGCCGCCGGGTTGTTCAGGCCGACGCTCGCGACGAGCAGGCCGATGAAGAGCGTCGTCAGCCCTTTCAGCGGCGCGTCGGACGAGATGAACACGGCGCAGGTCAGGCCCATCAGGACCAGCCAGAAATACTCGAACGAGCTGAACTTGAGCGCGAACTCGGCGAGCGCGGGCGCCGAGACCATCAGCACCGCCGTGCCGAACAGGCCGCCTACGGCCGAGAAGACGAGGCCCGCGCCGAGGGCGACCTCGGCCTGGCCCTTCTTCGTCATCGCGTAGGCCTCGTCGGTGTACGCGGCCGAGGCCGGCGTGCCGGGCATGCGCAGCAGGCATCCGGGGATGTCGCCCGAGAAGATCGCCATCGCCGTCGCCGTGACGATCGCCGCGATCGCCGGGATCGGCGCCATGAAGAACGTTACCGGCACGAGCAGGGCGGTCGCCATCGTCGCCGTGAGGCCGGGCACGGCGCCCACGAACAAACCGAACACCGAGGCGCCCAGCATGACGAGGACGTTGTAGGGATCGAAGACGAGCCGGAACGCCTCCGCCCAGGCCGGACTCATGAGACCCCCACGCTCTCTTCGTTCGCTGCCCCCCGAGGGGGCGCAGCCGGCCTTGGGGCGGCCCGGCGTCCGGCCGACGCGGTCACCACGCGATCCCCTGCAGCACGCCCCAGGGCAGCGGCACGCGCAGCAGCTTGTAGAACGCGTAGTGGATGAGCAGCGTCATGACGAGCGCGACCGGCAGGACGAGGGCGAGGCGCACGCGGAGCACCCAGATCAGCGCGACGAGGTAGACGAACGCCGTGATCACGAAGCCGAGCCGATCGACCGCGAGCAGGTAGAAGACGTTGCTCGCGACGAGCACGACAAAGGCGAGCACGTGCGGCGGCGAACGGAGCCAGCCGGGAGGCTGCATCCACGGCGTTGCGCTGATTGAGGCGCGGCGCGCTCGCAGGCCAGTGACGACGAGGATCAGTCCGCAGACGATCAACGCCGCGGCGACGCTCCCCGGGAAGAGCGCGGGGCCGACGTTCTGCCCCGGGATGCGCGGAAATCCCTGGACGTGGACGACAATCGCCAGCCCGAGAAGCGCGAGCAGCGCGCCCCAGACCGCGTCATTGAACTTCATCGGCTACTTGGCGATGCCGACCGCCTTCATCGTCACGCCCAGGTCGGCATCGGACTTGGCCATGAAGCGGCCGAACTCGTCGGGCCCGAGGTAGACCACGCCGAAGCCGCGGCTCGACATGAAATCGTGGTATTCCTTGCTCGCGGCGATCTTCCTGATCGCGGCGGAGAGCTTGTCGCGGATGTCGTTCGGCAAGCCCTTCGGTGCGGCGATGCCGCGCCAGGCGCCGAGCTTCCAGTCGCTGCCGGTGGCGGCCTTCAGCGTCGGCACGTTCGGATAGAGCGCGGCTGGAGTCTCGCTCATCACCGCCAGGCTCTTCACCTTGCCGGCATCGATCAGCGAGCGCGCCTCGGGCAGCGAGCAGGGGACGACCTCGACGCCGCCGGCGACGAGGTCCTGCAACCCGGGGGCGGCGCCGTTCGACGGCACCCACGGCGCGGCGGCCGGATCGACCTTCAGGTCCTTCAGCATGCCGGCGATCGCGAGGTGCCAGATGCCGCCCTGGCCGGTGCCCGAGGCCTTGAACTTGCCGGGATTGGCCTTGATCGCCGCAACCAGCTCGTTGACGTTCTTGTAGGGCGCGTCGGCGCGAACCTGCACGCCCGCCGGGTCGGAGTTGACGAGGCCGATCGGCGTGTACGAGGCGCCCGAGATGTCGGTGAGGCCCTGCCAGTGCATCATGCCGATCTCGACCGTGATCAGGCCGATCGTGTAGCCGTCGGGAGGCGCCGCGCTGATCGCCAGGTGGCCGACGACACCGCTGCCGCCGGTGCGGTTGACGACGGTGACCGGCTGGCCGATGTCCTTCTCGAGGAGCGAGCCGATGATGCGCGCCGTCGCGTCGGTGCCGCCGCCGGCGCCCCACGGCACGATCAGCGTCACCGGCCGGTCCGGCCAGGCTGCCTGCGCGGCGCCGCCAACCAGGACGACCGATGCGGCCAGCGTGCGGAGCAGGAATTGTCGAGTGTTCATGGGCTTCCCTTCGTGTCCGGCGACTGTGCCGAGGAAGGGACGCCGGGGCCACCGGAGTGACCCTAGCCGCACGACGTTTCTGCGCGCCTCAGCCGGCGATCTCGCTCGCCGCTTCGTCGAGGAGAACCTCGAGCTGGTTCGGCTCGACCGGCTTGAGCAGGTGGTGGCGATAGCCCGCGGCAAGGCTCTTCTGCCGGTCCGACACCATGCCGAAGCCGCTCATCGCCACCGCGTACGGAGGCGCGCGGTCGCCGAGGGCCCCGAGGAGCTCCCAGCCGCTGCCGTCCGGCAGGCCGATGTCGGAGATCAGCACGTCCCAGTCGCCGGAGCCGGCCTGCTCGACGGCATCCGTCATCGTCGCCACCGCCTGGACGGTGTGGCCGAGCTGCTCGAGCAGGATGCCGAGAAGGAATCGCGTGTCGTCGTGGTTCTCGACGATGAAGATCCGGAGCTGGCGTTTCGAGCCGGGCCGTGTTCCCGTCGGGTCGCAAGTGGTGGTGGGGCTCATGGCAAGGGTCGGGGCATCAACCGAGCGGAAGGGTGATCGTGAAGGTGGCACCTTGGCCGCGCCCGCCGCTGGCGGCGATGAGCGTGCCGTGGTGGGCGTCTACCGTGGCTTTGGCAATCGCCAGGCCCAGGCCGAGGCCGCCGAACTCGCTCGTCACCCACGGCCCCTCCTGGGCGAAGGCATCGAAGATCAGGGCGAGCGCTTCCGCCGAGATCCCCATGCCGTTGTCGGCGACGACGAGGACGAACTGGTCGTCGATGTTGCTGCTCGCGACCTGGACCTCGCCTTCGTTGCCCGTGAACTTGGAGGCGTTCTTCAGGATGTTCCAGACCACCTGCTGCAGCCGCGACGCATCGCCCGGGACGACATGTCGACCGGCCCGCAGCGACAGGCCGAGGCGCTGGCGCTTGGCGGCGAAGTCGGTCTCGCACACGCTCGCGGCGGCGCGCACGACCTCGTGCATGTCGGACTCCTCGCGCGCCATCTCGAGCTTGCCGCTCGAGATCCGCGTCACGTCGAGCAAATCGTCGATCAACGTCAGCTCCGCCCTGACATTGCGGCGGATCAGCTCGATGGTGCCGCGCACCGAGTTCGGCAGATCGACGTTGCGCTCGAGCGCGTGCAGCGCT
>CAJDUN010000049.1_pt1 | contig 17065 bp, 15 predicted proteins | sample 7390741 | NCBI WGS metagenome assembly CAJDUN01 (sample SAMEA7055660, study PRJEB34461) | soil metagenome | biome: terrestrial ecosystem; feature: Peninsula; material: soil | place: Antarctica | collected 2016 | reverse complement strand
GTCGGCGAAGCCCGCGGGCGGCTGCTCGAGGAAGGCGCGGCTCGCCCGCGTCAGCGCCCGCACCTGCGCCGTGCCGTAGCTCTCGGCGAAGAGCGCGGCGGAGCGGCCGGTCGTGTGGTATCCCGGCTGTGTCTCGCGTTCGAGGACGACCACCGAGCCGCGCTCGGCGAGGAAGGCGGCGACCGACGCGCCGGCGATGCCGGCGCCGACGACGATGAAGTCGGCGTTCGTCACGGATCCGGGCATGGGTCGATTGTCCCCGGCGCGGGCAAGGCGGTCGACCCCGGTCGACCCTGGGCGCGTTCGGGTTCCCGACCTGACGCCGTGCCGGCCGGGGTCGCGATAATTCCGACGCCATCGCCGAGCGGGCCACGCCGCCGGCACGATCACCACTCGGAGACACCATGCAACGTCGTCATCTCGCAGTCGCTGGCGCCGCGCTCGCGCTCTGCGCCGCCACCCCCTTCGCCGCCGCCCAGTCCGGCAAGCCCTTCAAGATCGGCTTCATCCTGCCCATGACCGGCCAGTCGGCGTCGACCGGCAAGCAGATCGATGCGGCGATCAAGCTCTGGCAGGCACAGAACGGCACGACCGTCGCCGGCCGCAAGGTCGAGGTGATCCTCAAGGACGACGGCGGCGCTCCCGATGTCACCCGGCGCATCGCCCAGGAGATGGTCGTCAACGACAAGGTCGACGTGCTTGCCGGCTTCGGCATCACGCCGGCGGCGTTCGCCGCCGCCCCCATCGCGACGCAGAGCAAGACACCGATGGTCGTGACCGCGGCGGCGACGTCCGCCATCACCGCCCAGTCGCCCTACATCGTGCGCACCAGCTTCACGCTGCCGCAGGTGACCGTGCCGATGGCCGACTGGGCAGCCAAGAACGGCGTCAAGAAGGTCGTTACCTTCGTCGCCGACTACGGGCCCGGTCTGGACGCCGAGAAGTTCTTCAAGAGCCAGTTCACGCTCGACGGCGGCCAGATCATCGGCGAGGTTCGCACGCCGCTGAAGAGCCCCGACTTCGCCCCCTTCCTGCAGAAGGTCGCCGACCTCAAGCCCGACGCGGTGTTCGTGTTCCTGCCCTCCGGCCAGGGCGCGGCCTTCATGAAGCAGTTCGGCGAGCGCGGCCTCGACAAGAGCGGCATCAGGCTCATCGCCACCGGCGACGTCACCGACGACGACCAGCTCAACGACATGGGCGACGTCGCGCTCGGCGTCGTCAACTCGCACCACTACTCGGCCGCGCATCCGTCGGCGACCAACAAGAAGTTCGTCGCCGCGTTCGAGGCCGCCAACAAGTTCCGGCCCAACTTCATGGCCGTCGCCGGCTACGACGGCATGCACCTGATCTACAACGCGCTCGCCGCGACCAAGGGCGCGGGCGGCGGCGACGCGCTGCTCGCCGCGATGAAGGGCCAGATCTTCGAGAGCCCGCGCGGCCAGATCCTGATCGACGCGCAGACGCGCGACATCGTCCAGGACGTCTACATCCGCAAGGTCGAGCGCGTGCCGTCGATGGGCAACCAGCTCTTCAACGTCGAGTTCGACGTGCAGAAGGCGGTGAAGGATCCGGCGAAGGTGAAGTAGTCGCCGGGTCGCGGGGTGCTCACCGCGATCGGCCCGGGCACCCTCGGCGAACACCTCACGAGCGCGACGTGAGCGCGATCCTGTCCGCCCACGCGTCGATCGCGCCGCCCGAGGCCGGCACCTTCCTCGGCCACCCGAAGGGCCTCGCGGTCCTCTTCCTCACCGAGATGTGGGAGCGGGTCAGCTACTACGGCATGCGCTCGCTGCTCGTGCTGTACATGGTCAACCACCTGTTCGTGCGGCCCGACGCCGGCGCCGAGGTGCTCGGCTTCAATGCGCTCAGGCGCGCCCTCGAGACGGCGTTCGGCGTGATGACGCCGCAGGCGCTGTCGTCGCAGATCTACGGCCTCTACACCGGCTTCGTCTACCTCACGCCGTTCTTCGGCGGCCTGCTCGCCGACCGCCTGCTCGGCCGGCGCCGGGCGGTGATCGTCGGCGCCGTGCTGATGGCGATCGGCCACTTCCTGATGGCGAGCGAGCATCTCTTCTTCGTCGCGCTGATGGTGCTCATCGTCGGCAACGGCTGCTTCAAGCCGAACATCTCGACCCAGGTCGGCGGCCTCTACGCCCCCGGCGACCCGCGCCGCGACCGCGCGTATTCGATCTTCTACGTCGGCGTCAACCTCGGCGCCTTCCTGGCGCCGCTGATCTGCGGCACGCTCGGCCAGGTCGTCGGCTGGCACTACGGCTTCGCGGCGGCCGGCGTCGGCATGGTCATCGGCCTGGTGCTCTACGTGACGAACCAGGACAAGCTGCCGATCGAGCCGGTGCCGACGACGTCGACGACGACGCCGTGGCTCGGCGTCGCGGCCTTCGTCGTCGCCGTGCCGATCGCCATCGTCGCGCTGCTCTGGCTGCTGACGCTGCCGCCGCTCGTGCCGCTGGCGCTCGCGGTGCTCGTCGTCGCATGGTGCCTGGCCTGGATGATCCGGCTGCCTCGCGACGAGCGCCCACGCGTGATGGCGATCTGCGCTGCCTGCACGGTGACGGCCGCGTTCTGGGCCGTCTACGAACAGCAGGGCAACACCCTGCAGCTCTGGGCCGACCAGAGCACGCGCTGGCCGAGCGTCTTGGGCTTCACGATCCCGTCGACCTGGTACCAGTCGTTCAACCCGTTCATGATCTGGCTCATCGTGCCGCTGCTCAACATCGTCTGGGCGGCGCAGGCGCGGCGCGGCAGGGAGCCGACGAGCCTGGTCAAGATGGCGATCGGCTGCGTCGTCCTCGGCGCCGGCTTCCTGGTGATGATCGCCGCGTCGAGCGGCATGCCGCCGGGCGCGCAGAGCAGCGTCATGTGGCTCGTGGCGGCGAGCGCGGTCTTCACCGTCGGCGAGATCTACCTGTCGCCGGTCGGCCTGTCGTTCGTCACCAAGGTCGCGCCAGCGCGGATGGTTTCGATGATGATGGGCGTGTGGTACCTGTCGAGCTTCGTCGGCAACTACATGACCGGCTACCTCGGCACCTTCTACGAGAAGATGCCGCACGAGCGCTACTTCCTGATGCTCGCGGCGATCGGCGTCGTCGCGGGCCTGGTCCTCTTCGCCATGAACCGGCCGCTCGACCGCATCGTCGGCGGCCACGATCGCCACCAGGCCGCCCCGGGCTGATCGCGTGACGACCGTTCGGCGCGACCCGATCGGCGCCGCGCGCCGTCAGTTCATGCCGAGCTGATCGAAGAGGAAGGTCTCGACGTCGGCCTCCTGCGCGATCGCCGACGACAGGGCCATGCCCTGGCCGTGTCCGGCATCGCCGGCGACGCGCAGCAGCACCGGCTTGCCGGAGCTCGACGCGGCCTGCAGGCGCGCCGCCATCTTGAGCGAGTTGTGCGGCTCGACGCGGCCGTCGTGCAGTCCGGTCAGCAGCATCACCGCGGGATAGGCTGTGCCGTCGACGACGTGATGGATCGGCGAGTACGCGTAGAGGGCGCGGAACTGCGCCGGGTCCTTGACCGTGCCGAACTCGGTGACGTTGAATTCGCCGTTGGGCGAGAGCTCGACGCGCAGCATGTCGTAGATGCCGACGTGGCTCACCACCGCCCGGAAGAGCTCCGGCCGCTGCACCAGCACCGCGCCCATCAGGAGGCCGCCGTTGCTGCCGCCCTGGATGGCGAGCTTCGTCGGCGAGGTGTAGCCCTTGTCGATGAGGTAGCCCGCGCCGGCGATGAAGTCGTCGAAGACGTTCTGCTTTTTCGTCAGGTTGCCGGCGGTGTGCCAGTCCTCGCCGTACTCGCCGCCGCCGCGCACATTGGCCAGCACGAAGACGCCGCCGTGGCGCAGCCAGAAGGCATTGCGGAGCGAGAAGTACGGCTGCATCGAGACGCCGTAGCCGCCGTAGGCGGTGAGCAGGGTCGGATGGCTGCCGTCGAGGACGAGGCCCTTCCTGCTGACGATGTTGAGCGGGACCCGGGTGCCGTCCTTCGAGACGGCGAACTCGCGCCGCACCTCGACGTCGTCCATGCCCAGATTCTTCGGCGCCTCGCTCAGCATCGTCTTCGTCGGCTCTGGCATCGGCGCCGCCGCGCTCGGCTCGAAGCGGTACCAGGCGAAGGGGCTGACGAAGCTCTGGCTCCCGAACAGGATCGAATCGCCGTCGAGCGCGACGCCGACCTGGGTCTTGGCGATCGGCGCGTGGCCGATCGGGCCGAGCGGATCGCCCCGGAGGGTGAACGCGCGCAGCTCCTCCGGCCCGCCGACCAGGAAGCCGACATAGAGGCGGTGCGCCGTCGGCGTGACGGCGTCGATGACGTCGGGTCCTTCGGGCACGACCACCGCTGCGCGCGCCAGCGAGGGCGCCGACAGCGGTGCGGCGACGATGCGGCCGCGCGGCGAGCCCTTCAGCACCAGCGCATACCAGCGGCCGTCGCGGCCAAGGTGGATGCTCTTCACGCCGTCGCCGAAATCGGCGATGCGGTCCCATCGGCCCGCGGGGCTGCGCAGCCAGAACGCCTCCTCGCCGCCGTCGCCGTTCGACACCTTCGCAAGCAGGTGGCGGCCGTCGCCGGTCGCGTCGAGCGCAATCTCGGCGATGCGCGGGAAGTCCTTGCCGACGACGTAGCGGTCGCTCGACGCCGGCGTGCCGAGCTTGTGGAACCAGACCTGCTGGTGGAAATTCGCGTCCGCCGCCGGGCGCTCCCTGCCCTGCGGATAGCGCGTGTAGTAGACGCCGCGGTTGCCGGCGGCCCAGGCGACACTGCCTCCGCCGGTCGGCGCCTGGACCCGGGCGACGACGTCGGGCAGCGCGCGCCCGGTGCCGGCGTCGAAGAAGTGGAGCGCGCCGAGCTCGCTGCCGTTCTCGGACAGGCTCACCGCGACGGTCTTGCCGTCGTGCGAAGGCACGTACCAGTCGATCGCCGTCGTGCCCTTTGGATTCAGCAGGTTGGGATCGAGAACGACGGATTCCGACCCGAGATCGCGCGGGTCGCGCAGGACGACGAGGCGCGGCTGGTTCGCGGGCGGCTGGCGCTTCAGCCCGAAGAGCCGTCCGCCGGCGTAGCGAAAGTCGTAGCGCGTCGTCGGCGCCTGGCCGAGGAGCGTGCTCAGCTCGGCGAAGATCGCGGCGCGCTTGGGCGAGCCGTCGAGCACGGAGCGCGTGAGCGCGTTCTCCTTCGCGATCCAGTCGCGCACCTCGGCCGAGCCGGTGTCCTCGAGCCAGCGGTAGTCGTCGGTCACCGACACGGCGTGGTAGACGGTCGTGACCGGCCGCTTCGGCGCCACGGGATAGGGCAGGGGGTCGGCCGCTGCCGTCCCGGCCGCAGCGATCCCCGTGGCCAGGAGCACAACCGAAATCCAGCGCGAGACGTGACGCTGGCGCGAGCCGCCCACCCTCGAGGCGGGATCGTCCGCAGCCTGCGTTTCCGATGTCATGTCTTCACTCCTCGAAACGCCGGTCATGATAGGGACGGCGCCCCGAAGCGCAGGGCACGTTCGATGACCGAGAATCCGGCGCGCACGCCCCGTTTCGCCTCATGCTGACCCTGCTCTTCGACGGCATCGCCTACGGCATGCTGCTCTTCATCCTCGCCGTCGGGCTGGCGGTGACGCTCGGGCTGATGAACTTCATCAACCTCGCGCACGGCGCGTTCGCGATGGCCGGCGGCTACATCACCGTGCTGCTGATGAACCGGGCAGGGTTTCCGTTTCTCGTCTGCCTGCCGATCGCCTTCCTCGGCACCGCGCTCCTCGGCGCGCTGTTCGAGCGCACGCTCTACCGGCCGATGTACGCGCGGCCGCACCTCGACCAGGTGCTGTTCTCGATCGGCCTCGTCTTCATGGCCGTCACCGCCGTCGATTACGTCGTCGGCTCGATGCAGCAGAACATCCAGCTGCCCGACTGGCTGCAGGGGCGTCTGCCGATCGAGGCGGTCGGCATCGGCAAGTACCGGCTCTTCATCGTCGTGGTGTGTGCGCTGCTCACGGTCGTGCTGCAGTGGATCCTCTCGCGCACGCGCTTCGGCAGTCGCCTGCGCGCTTCGGTCGACGACCCGCGCGTCGCCGGCGGGCTCGGCCTCGACGTCAGCCGCATCTTCCTGCTGACCTTCGCCGTCGGCTCGGGCCTGGCGGGCCTCGGTGGCGCGCTCGGCGCCGAGGTGCTGGGCCTCGACCCGACGTTCCCGCTCAAGTTCCTGATCTATTTCCTGATCGTCGTCTCCGTCGGCGGCACGACCACGATCACCGGCCCGCTGCTCGCCGCGCTCCTGCTCGGCATCTTCGACGTCGCCGGCAAGTACTACGTGCCCAAGCTCGGCGCCTTCTTCGTCTACAGCCTGATGATCGCGATCCTCGTCTGGCGGCCGCAGGGCCTGTTCGCGCGGGCGACGGCGAAATGAGCGAGACGCCGGCCGCGCGATCGCTGCGTGCCTATGCGCGCTGGCGCTGGTGGGAAATCGCCCTGCTCGTCGCGCTGCCGCTCTCGTGGCTGCTGCTGCCGCGGCAGTCGCTGCTGCTCAACGAGATCGCCATCGTCGCGCTGTTCGCCGTCTCGCTCGACCTGATCCTCGGCTACGCGGGCATCGTCTCGCTCGGCCACGCCGCGTTCTTCGGCTTCGGCTCGTACGCCGCCGCGCTCTTCGCCAAGAACGTGATGCCCGATCCGCTCGTCGGTCTGGCCGTCGCGATCGGCGCGAGCGCGCTGCTCGGCCTGGCGACGAGCGTGCTCATCCTGCGCGGCAGCGACCTGACCCGGCTGATGGTGACGCTCGGCGTCGCCTCGATCCTCTACGAGCTCGCCAACAAGCTCGACGACATCACCGGCGGCGCCGACGGCCTGCAAGGCGTGGTCATGGGCCCGCTGGTCGGCTTCGACTTCGACCTCGCCGGCCGGGTCGCGTACGCGTACACGATCGTCGTCCTGATCGTCGTCCTCCTGCTCGCGCGCCGGCTCGTCCATTCGCCGTTCGGAGCGTCGCTCCAGGCCTTGCGCGACAACCGCCTGCGCGCCGCCAGCATCGGCCTGTCGGTGCCGCTGCGGCTGGTCGCGGTCTACACGATCTCCGGCGCCGTCGCGGGTGCGGCCGGCGCACTGCTCGCGCAGTCGACCGGTTTCTCCTCGCTCGACGTGTTCGACTTCCACCGCAGCGCCGAGGTGCTGCTGGTGCTGGTCGTCGGCGGCACCGGCTACCTCTACGGCGGCATCTTCGGCGCGATCGTCTTCAAGCTCCTGCACGACGTGATCTCGGCCTGGACGCCGCAGTACTGGAACTTCTGGCTCGGCCTGTTTCTGGTCGTGCTCGTGCTCGTCGGCCGCGAGCGCTTCGTCCGCCCGTGGACGTGGTTCGCGCGGGGCAGGGCCCGTTGACGCCATGACCACCGTCCTCGAGACCCGTTCGCTCGTCAAGCGCTTCGGCGGCCTGGCGGCGACCAACGATGTCTCGCTCGTCATCAAGCGTGGCGCGCGCCACGCCCTGATCGGCCCGAACGGCGCCGGCAAGACCACGCTCATCAACCTGCTCACCGGCGTGCTCGAGCCGACGTCCGGGACGATCCTGCTCGACGGCGACGACATCACGCGGCTCGCCGCGCACCGGCGCGTGCGCCGCGGCGTCGTGCGCACGTTCCAGATCAACCAGCTCTTCAACACCCTGACGCCGCTGTCGTCGCTCGCGCTCGCGGTCTCGGTGCACCAGGGCACCAGCACAAGGGGGTGGCGCGCGCTCGGCGCCGACGCGGCGGTGGCCGCCGAGTGCGACCAGCTGCTCGCGCGCTTTCGTCTCGCCGACGTGATGGACCAGCCGGTGCACTCGCTCGCCTACGGCAAGCGCCGCCTGCTCGAGATCGCGCTCGCGCTCGCGTGCCAGCCGCGCGTGCTGCTGCTCGACGAGCCGGTCGCCGGCGTTCCCGAAGGCGAGCGCCAGGAGATCTTCGAGACCATCAACGCGCTGCCGGCCGACGTCTCGATCCTGCTGATCGAGCACGACATGGACCTGGTCTTCAACTTCGCGAAGACGGTGACCGTGCTCGTCAGCGGCGCGGTGTTCGCCGAGGGCGACGTCGCCACGGTGTCGAGCGACCCGCGCGTCAAGGCGGTCTATCTCGGCGAGGACGCGGATGTCTGAGCTCCTGCGCGTGAGCGGTCTCAGCTCGGGCTACGGCGAGGCGGTGGTCGTGCAGGGCGTCGACTTCGCGCTCGAGGCCGGCTGCTCGCTCGCCTTGCTCGGTCGCAACGGCACCGGCAAGACGACGCTGCTCAACACGCTCGTCGGCGTCACGCGCCGGCAAGCCGGCACGATCACGCTCGCCGGACGCGATATCACTGCGCTGCCGCCGCACGCGCGTGCCGCCGCCGGCATCGGCTGGGTGCCGCAGGAGCGCAACATCTTCAAGTCGCTCAGCGTCGACGAGAACCTGACGGCGGTGGCGCGGCCCGGCCCGTGGACGCCGGCGCGCGTCTACGCGATGTTCCCGCGGCTCGCGGAGCGCAAGGCGAACATGGGCAACCAGCTCTCGGGTGGCGAGCAGCAGATGCTCGCGGTGGCGCGCGCGCTCGTCCTCAATCCGAAGCTGCTGCTGCTCGACGAGCCGCTCGAAGGCCTCGCGCCGATCATCGTCCAGGAGCTGCTGCGCTCGATCGAGCGGCTGGTGAAGGAGGAGGGACTCTCGGCGATCATCGTCGAGCAGAACCCGCGCATGATCCTGCCGATCACCGCCGATGCCGTCGTCCTCGATCGCGGCCAGATCGTCCACGCGGCGCTGAGCGCGCAACTGCTCGAGGACCGCGAGACGCTCGATCGCTGGCTGGCGGTGGCGCACGCCTGACCGGCGCGGCCGGGACTCTCCGGTCAGGCCGCCGACCCGGCTGTCGGCGCTCCTGCTGGGAAGGTCACGAGCGGATGTAGGCCCAGCCCTGCTGCTGCTTTCTCATCACCTCGACCACGCCGGAGGGCACGTAGCCGATCTCGGGCAGCATGTCGGCGGGCACGAGCTTCATGCCGTGCATCGTGTTCTGGCAGGCGTCGACCTTCGAGCCGCTCTTCAGCGCATCGGCAATGCGCGCCTTCACCGGCGAGTCGGCCTTGAGCATGTTGATGCCCGGGCCGTAGGCGACCAGCTCGATCTCCACGCCTTCGCCGCCGACGCCTTCGCGCAGGTTGATCATGTTGTTGAGGATCATGTTCCATCGTGCCGGGTCGTTGTCGGTGACCTGGAACAACGCGCGGTTCTTCGCCGCGGGCTGCGACTGGGCGCGCGAGATCAGCGGCAGCGCGGCGGCGAGGACGGCGCCGCCGGCGAGCAGGAACGAGCGTTTCGGAAGCATGGCCATGGTGGACTCCTGGAGGCGAAGCCGCGAGGTTACAGCGGAAGGCCGACGTAGTTCTCGGCAAGGGCGGTGGATGCGGCCCGCGAGTGGACAAGATAGTCGAGCTCGGCGAGCTGCATCTTCTGGCCGAACGCGCCGGTCTCGGGGAAGCGGTGCATGAGCGAGGTGAACCACCACGAGAAGCGCTCGGCGCGCCAGACCCGGCGCAGGCACCGCGCCGAGTAGTCGTCGATGCCGGCATCGCTTTTGTCGAGGTAGTGCTCGGCGAGCGCGCGCGCGAGCAGGCCGACGTCGGCGGCAGCGAGGTTGAGGCCCTTGGCGCCGGTCGGCGGCACGATGTGGGCGGCGTCGCCGGCGAGGAAGAGCCGGCCGAAGCGCATCGGCTCGGCGACGAAGCTGCGCAGCGGCGCGATGCTCTTCTCGATCGACGGGCCGGTGACGAGGTCGGCGGCCGCCTTCGGGTCGAGCCGGGCGCGCAACTCGGCCCAGAACGCGTCGTCGCTCCACTGGTCGACCTTGTCGTCGAGGGAGCACTGCACGTAGTAGCGACTGCGCGTCGCCGAGCGCATGCTGCACAGGGCGAAGCCGCGCTCGTGGTTGGAGTAGATGAGCTCGTGCGAGACCGGCGGCGTCTGCGAGAGCATGCCGAGCCAGCCGAACGGATAGACACGCTCGTAGGTGCGCAGCGCGTGCTCCGGCACGCTCTTCCGGCTGACGCCGTGATAGCCGTCGCAGCCGGCGATGTAGTCGCAGGCGAGCTCGTGGGCGACGCCACGGTGCAGGAAGCGCACCGTCGGCCGGGCGCCGTCGATGCCGTGCAGGCTGACGTGCTCGGCCTCGTAAACCGTCGGCAGGCCGGCGTCCGAGCGCAGCTGCATCAGGTCGCGCGTGACCTCGGTCTGGCCGTAGACCATGACCCGCTTGCCCTCGGTGAGGCCGTGCAGGTCGATGCGGTGGCGCGTGCCGCCGAAGCAGAGCTCGATGCCGTTGTGCGGCAGCCCTTCGGCGTGCATGCGCGCGCCTGCACCAGAGGCGTCGAGGAGGTCGACCGTCACCTGCTCGAGCACGCCGGCACGAATGCGGCCGAGCACGTACTCGCCCGAGCGCTGCTCGACGACGACGGTGTCGACGCCGGCCTTGGTGAGGAGCGCGGCGAGGAGGAGACCGGCGGGGCCGGCGCCGATGATCGCGACCTGGGTGGTCTGCAGAGTGGTCATGTCGTGGGTCTCAGGCAGCCCTGCGGGAGTCGGGCCGCGCAGTTGGCGCAGAACTTCGCACCCGGCTGCGCCTCGCTGTCGCAGGCGGTGCAGTAGCGCTGGCGCGACGGGGCGGGAGCGACCAGCACGCTCTGGCTGCGCGCGAACTGCACCAGCTGCTCGGCCGGCGCCTTCGCTTCCTGCTCGGTCGAGAACATCGCCGTCACCTGGCGCGCGTCGTCCTTGCCGAAGACCACCGACTCGATCCGCGCGCGCCAGACGCGCAGCGTCATCGCCTCGGTGCGGACGACGTGGTTCTCGGTGTTCATGCGGCTCGAGAAGTTGTTGCCGGTGTCGATCCGCGAGGTCTGCCAGCTGCCGGCCATCTCGACCCAGACGAGGACCGACTCGACGTTGAACCGGCCCCGCAGGCGCGCCGACGCCTGGAAGCAGAACGCGGCCACGAAGGCCAGGATCGCCGAAGTGCCGACGAGCGAGAAGCGGTTCTCGGCGCCCAGTGGTGGAGCAGGCCCTCGGAGCCAGAGCAGCCGGTTGTGCAGGCGATAAGGGTTGGGCAGCTCGAGCCGTTTCGATTCGGAGCCGTATTCATAGGACATGGTCGAAGCCTCGGGACGAGCGGGCAGCCAGGGCGAGGACCGGCGTGCGGACCAGTTTAGGGCCGGCCGCCGGACGCCCGGCCGTCGCGCCGATGCCACGAAAGGCCGGCCGCGGCGACATCGCGGTGTGCACTGCGCCACGGATCGGCGCTCTTCTCAAGCTCGCGCCGGCGCCGCCGATAACTTTGCATCCCATGAAGACCGCGATTCCGACCGACACGATCGACGTCCAGGCGCTGCGCGTCGGGATGTTCGTTCATCTCGACGGCGGCTGGATGTCGCATCCGTTCCCGCTCAGCAACTTTCGCATCTCCTCGTCGGCGCAGCTCTCGACGATCCGCTCGCTCGGCCTGCGCCGGGTGCGCTGGAGCCCGCAGCAGAGCGATCCCGAGACCGACGAGCCGGCGTCGCCGGTCGCTCCGGTGGCCGCCTCGGCAGCCGCCGCCAACGACGACAGCCATGCTGGCCGCGATCCGGAGGACACGGTCCCGCAGGCGGCGCCGGGCGAATGCACCGCCGCCATCGAGCCGGCCGCCGCCGCCGCGAGGGCGCGCCAGAAGCAGCTCGCGCGGCAGCGCGAGTCGACGCTTTGCTGCCAGCGCCAGTACGCCGAGGCCGCGCGCGACTGTCGCCAGGCCTTCGACCTCGTCCTCGCCCAGCCCGAGCAGGCGCGCGGGCGCGCCGAGATGCTCTCCCGCGCGCTGCTCGACAAGATGGTCGGCGCGGAGGATTTGTGCATTCGCTTTCTCGGCGAGGCCGCCGGCGACAAGGCGTCACTTCATGCCCTCAACGTCGCGATCGTCTCGCTCCTGATGGGCCGCTGCTTTGGCTTCGATGCCGAGCTGATGATGGACGTTGGCGTCGGCGCGATGCTCCACGACGTCGGCAAGCTCGAGTTGCCGGCGCGCCTGCGCCATCGCGAGGAGAGCTTCTCGGCCCACGAGCTGCGCCTCTACCGGGAGCACGTGGCGATGGGCGTGGCGCAGGCCAAGCGGATGGGCCTCTCGCCGGGCGCGAGCGCGGTCATTGCCCAGCACCACGAGCACGCCGACGGCAGCGGCTTCCCGGGCGCGCTCAACAGCGACCGGATGACGATGGCGGCGCGCATCGTCGCCCTGGTCGACCGCTACGACAACCTGTGCAATCCGCACCTGCCGGCGCGCGCGCTGACGCCGCACGAGTCGCTCTCGTTCCTGTTCGCGCAGGGACGCAGCAAGTACGACACCTCGATCCTCGGCGCCTTCATCAAGATGATGGGCGTCTATCCGCCGGGCTCGACGGTGCAGCTCACCGACGACCGCTACGCCTCGGTCATCGCGACCAACTCGTCGCGGCCGCTCAAGCCCAACGTGCTGATCCAAGATCCGGCGGTGCCGCGTGCCGAGGCGCTGGTGCTCGACCTCGAGTCGGTGCCTGGTCTGGGCATCCGCCGCAGCGTCCGGGTCGCGCAGCTGCCGCCGCCGGTCGCCGACTACCTCGCGCCGGGCGCGCGCGTGTCCTACTTCTTCGAGCCGGCCGGCTCGGTCGAGGACGAGGAGTGAACAACCCGCTTCCGGTCGACCCGTTCAGCGTCGCCGAGGCGGCGCGCCGGACCTGGCCGTCGCTGATCGAGGCGATGATCGAGGCGGTCTGCCTGGTCGAGCCCGAAGGGCTGCGCGTCGTCGCCGCCAACGTCGCCGCCGGTCGTCTGTTCGGCGTCGCGCCCGCCGAGCTCGTCGGCCGCGACATGCGCGCGACCGCCGCGACGCCAGAGGACGACCAGTTCTGGCGCCGCGTCTCGGAGAGCGCCGGAGCGTGCGCAAACATTTATTCCGACGCCTACATCACCCGTCCCGGCGGTGAGGCGGTGCCGGTCGTGCGCCGCGTCAGCCGGATCGAGCCGGCGCCGGGCAATGCGCTCTACGTGCTGGCGCTGCGCGACCGCAGTGAGGAGGTGCGCATCGAGCGCGCCGCGGAGGCCCGCGTCGCCGAGCTCGCAGCGACGCTCGAGTCGATCGCCGACGGTGTCCTCGTGGTCGATCTCGCCGGCCATATCAGCCGCTTCAACCGCCCGTTCGCGTCGCTGTGGGACGTCCCCAACGAGATGCTCCAGCTGCGCGCCGACGACGAGATCTTCGACTGGATGCGCGCGCAGGTCGCCGACCCGGTCGCCTACATGCGTCGCCTGGCGCAGATCGACGCCGAGCACCGGCTGCGCTCGACCGACACGATCGCGCTGCGATCGGGCGCGACCGTCGAGCGCCGGACCCTGCCGCAGCTGAGCCGCGGCCGCGCGGTGGGGCGGGTGTTCTCGTATCGGCTCGTCGGCCAGGTCCCGGCCGGGGCGACCGAGCCATGCGCGCCGCTGGTGGAGCGCCGCGCCGCGGTCTGATTCCGGCGCCTCCGGGCCTCCAGCGCTCGGCTTGTCCTCTGACAGCATCTGACCGCCGGCCTCGCTAAAGTCGGGCTTCGACGAACGAAGTGGAGGCTTTGCCATGTCCGCCATCGCTGGAGCTCTCGAACAACGCCTCGACACGCTCCCGCTCGCTGTCGTCTTGCCGGGTGGCCGGCGCATCGGCCGCAGCGATGCGGCCGTGACGCTGCGCCTCAATGACCTCGGCACGCTCACCCATCTCCTGACCGGCCAGGTCGGCAAGATCGGCCAGGACTACGTCGAGGGCAAGGTCGACCTCGACGGCGGCATGCGCGAGCTGATGGCCGCGGCCGCCGCGCTCGTGGCCGGCGATCCGACGAAGACGGCCACGCCGGCACCGCTGTCGTGGCTCAGCCGGGCCGCGCTGTCGATGCGGTCGCGCCGGCACCATCGCCCCGAGGCCGATGCCGAGCAGATCCAGTTCCACTACGACGTCTCGGACGACTTCTACGCGCTCTGGCTCGATCCGCGCCGGATCTACTCGTGCGCCTACTTCCGCGACGCCGGCATGTCGATCGCGCAGGCGCAGGAGGCCAAGCTCGAGCACATCTGCGCCAAGCTCATGCTGAGCGAAGGCGATCGCTTCCTCGACATCGGCGCCGGCTGGGGCGGCCTGCTCCTGTTCGCGGCCGAGCGCTACGGGGTGCGGGCCCAGGGCATCACGCTCAGCAAGAACCAGCACGCCTACGTCAACAGGCTGATCGCCGAGCGCGGCCTGGCCGGCCGGGTGCGCATGGACCTGCTCGACTACCGACAGCTCGACGAGAGCGCTCCCTACGACAAGATCGCCTCGGTCGGCATGTTCGAGCACGTCGGCCGCGCGCGCCTGCCGGAGTACTTCGCGAAGATCCACCGCCTCCTGAAGCCGGGCGGCCTGTTGCTCAACCACGGCATCACCGCTGCCGGCACGCGAAACCATCAGCTCGGCTCGGGCCTGGGCGACTTCATCGAACGCTACATCTTTCCGGGCGGCGAGCTCGAGCACATTTCCCATGTACTCGCGACAACGGCCGACTGCGGCCTCGAGGCGGTCGACGTCGAGAGCCTGCGGCCGCACTACGGGAAGACGCTCTGGGCCTGGAGCGACGCGCTCGAGGCCCAGCTCGCGAGCGCACGCGCGGTGACGACCGACACGGTCCTGCGCGCCTACCGGCTTTACCTCGCCGGCGGCGCACCGGCGACCCGGCGGACGGGCCGATGCGCGGGGCACAATCCGCCTTCCCGTTCAACCGCGCCTACATGTATCCGCAGCGCTGAAGGCCCCACGAAGATGTACCGTTTCAAGTCGAAAGCCGATGGCGACCTGCTGATGATGGAACCCGTCGGCGATCAGATCCTGCGCGTCCTCGGCCGCGAGCCTGCGAGTCAGGGCATCCTTTCCGTCGATGCCTTGCCCGCTGCGATCGCTGCGCTGCAGCAGGCGATCGCCGAGGCCGAGCCGCAGCGTGCCGGCCGCGACGAGGGCGAGGGTGAGGGCGAGGCCGGGGGCGGCGCAGTCGCGGTCGGACTCGCGCAGCGCGCCTGGCCGATGCTCGAGATGATGCGTCGCTCGCTCGCCGAGCGCGCCGACATCGTCTGGGGCGTGTGATCCGCCAGCCGGACGGCAAGGAGAGGTCATGAAGCTCTGGAGCGACAGCTGGATCGACGGCGAGCGCATCCCCGCGAAGTTCGGCTGCGGCCGCATCGACCCGGCAGGCGGCGTCACCTTCTCCGACAACGTCAGTCCGCACCTGGCCTGGAGCGACCTGCCGAAGCGCACCGGGTCGCTGGTCCTCATCTGCCACGATTTCGACGTGCCGAGCAAGGGCGACGACGTCAACCAGGAGGGCCGCGAGATCGCCGCCGACCTGCCGCGCGTCGACTTCTTCCACTGGCTCCTGGCCGACATCCCGGCCAGCACGGGCGCGATCGCCGAGGGCGCGTTCAGCAGCGGCTTCACCGCGCGCGGCAAGCCGGGCCCGGCGGTCGCCGTGCCGGGCTTCGCGGGCGCACGCCAGGGCCTCAACGACTACACGGGCTGGTTCGCCGGCAACCCCGAGCTGGCAGGCGACTACTTCGGCTACGACGGTCCGTTCCCGCCGTGGAACGACTCGCTCGTGCACCACTACGTCTTCACGCTCTACGCCCTGGGCGTCGAGCGGACGCCGATCGAAGGCCGGTTCACCGGCGCCGACCTGCGCCGCGCGATCGACGGCCACGTCCTTGGCGAAGCGCTCCACTCGGGCAGCTACACGCTCAACCGCCGATTGCTGCGGGCGTGATGGGCGCCGGTCCGGTCGAGGCGACGCGGATCGTCGCCGTGCGCCACGGCGAGACGGCGTGGAATGCCGAGATGCGGATGCAGGGCCAGCTCGACACGCGCCTGAGCGCACGCGGCCGCTGGCAGGCGGCCCGCGCCGGGCAGGCGCTCGCCGGCGAGGGCATCGAGGCGATCGTCGCGAGCGACCTGTCGCGCGCCTTCGACACCGCGCAGGCGATCGCCGATGTCGCCCGTCTGCCGATCACCACCGACAAGGGTCTGCGCGAGCGCTGCTTCGGCGAGTTCGAGGGCTACACGTATGCCGAGATCGGCGCGCGCTGGCCCGAGGGAGCAGCGCGCTGGCGCCGTCACGAGCCGGCCTTCGGCCCGGCCGGCGGCGAGACGCTGAGCGCGTTCTTCGAGCGCTCCGTCGCGACGTTGACGCGCGTCGCCGAGGCCGCGCGCGGACGCACGATCTGCATCGTGACGCACGGCGGCGTGCTCGACTGCCTCTACCGCGTCGCTGCCGGCGTCGACCTCGGCGCGGCGCGCACCTGGGCGCTCGGCAACGCGGGCATCAACCGCGTCCTGTTCACGGGCGAGGGCTTCACGCTCGTCGGCTGGGGCGACACCGGTCACCTCGACGGCGCGACGCTCGACGACGCCAGCGAGGGCGAAGACAGAGCCGTGGCGATGCCGCTGCGCGCCGCGTCATGAACGCCGCGCCGATGCCGCGTGCGGGTGATCCGGTCGAGTCGATCGACACGCCGGCGCTCGTCGTCGATCTCGACCGCATGGAGGCCAATCTCGCCGCGATGGCCGCGTTCGCGCGCAGCCACGGCGTGCGCCTCAGGCCGCACGCCAAGATGCACAAGAGCGCGACGATCGCGCGCCTGCAGATGGCCGCCGGCGCGGTCGGCGTCTGCGTCCAGAAGACGAGCGAGGCGGAGGCGCTGGCCGCGGCCGGCGTCGTCGACATCTACATCTCGAACGAGGTCATCGACCGCGCCAAGCTCGCGCGCGTGGCCGCGCTGGCCGGCCGCATCCGGCTCGGGGTGGCGGTCGATTCGGTCGAGGGCGTCGAGCGTCTCGCCGAGGCGGTCGCGTCGGCGGGCAGCCGGATCGAGGTCTTCGTCGAGGTCGACGTCGGCCACGGCCGCTGCGGCGCGCCCGCGGCGGCCGCCGGTCAGCTCGCCCAGCGCGTCGTCTCGCACGCCCCGCCCGAGGGCGGCCTGGTCTTCGCCGGCGTGCAGGCCTATCAC
>CAJDUN010000070.1_pt1 | contig 17066 bp, 15 predicted proteins | sample 7390741 | NCBI WGS metagenome assembly CAJDUN01 (sample SAMEA7055660, study PRJEB34461) | soil metagenome | biome: terrestrial ecosystem; feature: Peninsula; material: soil | place: Antarctica | collected 2016 | reverse complement strand
TGCATCAGGTTGTTGACGTCGGTGCGGGCCGCGGTGACGCGCGCGTCGTCGGCACGGTCGAGCATGTTGGGGACGATCAGCGCGGCCAGCACGCCGATGATGACGAGCACGACCATCAGCTCGATCAGGGTGAAGCCACGGCGGCTCAGTCGCGTTTTCATCGGCTCGGTCTCGTGCAGTTCTACCGGTCGGACGCCAGGCGGCGTCGAGCGTTCCATGATAATCGCGGCATGTCCGCTCGAATCTCGGCTTTCGTGATCTGGTCGCTCGTCGCGGCGACCGCCGTGTTCTGGTTGTTGCGCCTGACCGCCCATTCGCCGCAGGCGCCGACGTTCGCCGCCGCGGTCGGCAAGTCGACGGTCGTTCGCGGCGATCTCAATCGGCTCTTCGGCGCGCCGCCGACCCTCGTCGCGGCCGCCGAGGCGATCCCGCAGGCGCCGTCGCGATTCAAGCTGCTCGGCGTGATGGCGCCGCGCTCGAAGCAAGAGCAGTCGGTGCCTGGCAGCGGCATTGCGCTGATCGGCGTCGACGGCAAGACGCCCAAGGCATTCGCTGTCGGTGCCTCGGTCGAAAGCGGCCTGGTGCTGCAGTCGGTCGGATTGCGCACGGCGTCGCTCGGACCGGCGCAGGGCGCGAGCAGCATGCTGCTCGAACTGCCCGCGCTGGTGCCGCCGACCACGGGCGTGCTGCCACCGTCAGGCTTTGCGGGCTCATCGATGCAGTCGAATGCAGGCGCCCTGCCGCAGTCCGGCATCACGGGCATTCCGGTGCCGCAAGCCAGGGGCCCGCAAGCCGGATCGCCGATCGGCGCGCCGCCGCCCGGCATGCCCCTGCCGCCGGGCGCCGTGCCTTCGCCTCCGGCCAGGCTGCCGGCCAACGACAACCTGCGCTCGCAGTAAGGCCGGGGCGGCGCCCTCAGCCGAGGAACAGCCGGTACGCGGGATTCGCGGTCTCGTCGGCGCACGGATAGGCCAGGCTTTCGACGAACTCGCGAAAGCGCTGCTCGTCGGCAGGCGGCACCTGCATGCCGACCAGGATCCGGCCGTAGTCGGCGCCCTGGTTGCGGTAGTGGAAGAGGCTGATGTTCCAGCTCGCCGGCATGCTCGACAGGAACCGCATCAGCGCGCCCGGCCGCTCGGGAAACACGAACCGGTAGAGCCGCTCGTCGCGCGCGAGAGGGCTGCGCCCGCCGACCATGTGCCGGACGTGCTCCTTGGCGAGCTCGTCGCCGGTCAGGTCGAGCACCGCGAAGCCGTGGCTCTCGAACTCGCTCGCGAGGCGCGCCGATTCGGCGCGATCGACGGTCGCCACGCCGACGAAGACGTGGGCGGTCGAGGCGTCGGAGATGCGATAGTTGAATTCGGTGACGGCGCGCGGGCCGATCAGCTCGCAGAAGCGCCGGAAGCTGCCGCGCTCTTCCGGGATCGTCACCGCGAACAGCGCCTCGCGCTCCTCGCCGACCTCGGCGCGCTCGGCCACGAAACGCAGCCGATCGAAGTTGATGTTCGCGCCGCAGGTGATCGCGACGTAGGTGCGGCCGTGCGTGCCGTGCGTCTGCGCGTATTGCTTGATGGCGGCGACGCCGAGTGCGCCGGCCGGCTCGAGGATGCTGCGCGTGTCCTCGAAGACGTCCTTGATGGCGGCGCAGGCGGCGTCGGTGTCGACGACGATCCACTCGTCGACCAGTTCGCGGGCGAGGCGGAAGGTCTCGGCGCCGACCCGCTTGACGGCCGTGCCGTCGGAAAACAGCCCGACATCGGCGAGCTCGACGCGGCGACCCGCGCGCACCGACTGCAGCATCGCGTCCGAGTCGTTCATCTGCACGCCGACGATGCGGATCTCCGGACGCACCGCCTTCACGTAGGCGGCGATCCCCGAGATCAGCCCGCCACCGCCGACCGCGACGAAGATGGCGTCGATCGGGCCCTGATGCTGGCGCAGGATCTCCATCGCGACCGTGCCCTGGCCGGCGATGACGTCGGGGTCGTCGAAGGGATGGACGAAGGTCAGGCCGCGCTCGGTCTCGAGCTCGAGCGCGCGGGCGTAGGCGTCGGAATAGCTGTCGCCGTGCAGGACGACCTCGCCGCCGAGGGCGCGGACGGCGTCGATCTTGAGCGACGGCGTCGTCGTCGGCATGACGATCAGCGCCTGGCAGCCGAGCCGCCGCGCGGCGAGCGCGACCCCTTGCGCATGATTGCCGGCCGAGGCGCAGATGACGCCGCGCGCCAACGCGTCGGCCGGCAGGAGAACCATCTTGTTGTAGGCGCCGCGCAGCTTGAAGCTGAACACCGGCTGGGTGTCCTCGCGCTTCAGGAACACGTGGTTGTCGATTCGCGCCGACAGCGCCGGCGCGGCGTCGAGCGCCGTCTCGATGGCGACGTCGTAGACCCGCGCGGTGAGGATCTTCTGCAGGTAGCCGTCGAGCGTGACGGGGCTCTTGGCGGCGGGCTTGCGGGCGGAGGACGTCATGCCTTGAACGGTTCCCCGGGCAGCCGAGTGGGGCGACGAAGGATCATAGCGGCCGGTGTGGCGCGGACCCGCGTCGCGGACCCGCCAGAAACAAGCCCGAGGCCTTGCGGCTGCGGGCTGAATCCACCAATGAAGGAGGTGGAGGAGACAATCGGCTCGAGACGTGGCCCGCCGGGCAGCGCCTGAAACGACATCGATCAAAAGTCAGTCTAGGTGGTTTTTTGCTGCACTGCAATATCGGAGCTCTCCCATGGAATGCGCCATCGACTGGATGGCCGCGAGCGGCATGGCGTTCAGCGCGGAAACCGAGAGCGGCCACCTGCTCGTCATGGACGGCGCGCCGGACGGGGGCGGTCGAAACCTCGCGCCCCGGCCGATGGAAACCGTGCTCGCCGGCACCGGCGCCTGCACCGCCTACGACGTCGTCCTGATCCTCAAGCGAGGCCGTCACGATGTGCGCGGGTGTCGTGTCAAGGTCGCTGCGCAGCGTGCCGAGACCGATCCCAAGGTATTCACCGCGATCCATCTGCACTTCGTCGTCACCGGCGTCGGCATTCCCCCGGAGGCAGTGGAGCGGGCGATCGCGCTGTCGCACGACAAATACTGCTCGGCGACGATCATGCTGGCCAAGACCGCGGCCGTCACGACCAGCTTCGAGCTCGTCGCGGCCGACGGTCAGACGTAATAGGCGGTCGTCGTCATCACGCGCGCAGCCGCGCGCATCGCCAACCGCACCGGAAGCGGCAGGCGTCGCGCTCCCGCCTGCTCCGCCGCACTCGCGTGACCCGCCTCGTCGGTCTTCATCTGCTCGACGATGGCGCGCGACGCGAGGTCGGCAGCGGGCAGTCGTGCGAGATGGCCTTCGAGATGACGCTCGACCTGCCGCTCGGTCTCGACGACGAAGCCCAGGCTCATCGCGTCGCCCGATCGGCCGGCGACCAGTCCGATCCCGAAGGCGCCCGCGTACCAGAGGGGATTGAGCAGACTCTTGTGCGCGCCGAGCTCGGCGAGGCGATCGGACGTCCAGGAGAGGTGATCGGTCTCGTCGGCCGCGGCCTGCTCGAACTGGCGCCTGAGCGCCGGATCGGTGGTGGTCACGGCCTGGGCGACGTAGAGGGCCTGCGCGCACACCTCGCCGACGTGGTTGACGCGCATGAGCGCGCCCGCACGCCGACGCTCTTCCTCGTCGAGCCCGGCCTTGGCTGTCGCGGCCTGCGGCCGCGGCCGCGATGCCTGCGGCGTGCTGGTGAGGGCGCGCAAGGAGTGATCGAGGACCGCCAGCAGGCGGTCGGCGGGAGACAGTCGTACGAGGCTCATGTGCTCCGGAGAATAGCCTCGGAGCGGCTTCGCGACAGGCGAAATCCCTCGTTGTGCCAAGACAACATAAGCCCTTTTTTTGTTCCTCAAGGCTTTCCAGCAGGAGGTCGCTCTGGTGCAATACATCCAACTTCCCGCTTCAGGGAGTTGTGCCTGATCTGCTCCAGCGCGGGTTTTCGGTGATCGGGACCTCTTGTATCAACCTAGGAGATAGTTGCAATGAAAAAATCTCTGCTCGCTCTCGCAGTTCTGGGCGCTTTCACGGGCGTCGCGTCGGCGCAGTCGTCGGTCACGCTGTTCGGCACCGTTGACATCGGCGGCAAGTACCTCAAGAACAGCGGCCACACCCGCCAGTTCAGCGAAGAGACCGACGGTGTCAACAGCAGCGAGATCCGCTTCCAGGGCATCGAAGACCTCGGCGGCGGCCTGAAGGCGGGCTTCAACCTGCGCTCGGGCATCAACCCCGACACCGGCACGTCCAACGCCAAGTTCTGGAATCGTCGTTCGACGGTCAGCCTCTACAGCAACGCCGGCGAACTGCGCCTCGGTCGCGACTACGTGCCGACGTTCTGGACCCAGGCCCTGTTCGATCCGTTCGGCTTCAATGGCCTCGGCAGCACCGGCAACGTCGCGCGCTACGTCCAGGTTCGCCAGGACAACTCGATCGGCTATTTCCTGCCCAGCAACCTAGGCGGCCTGTATGGTCAGGCCATGGTGGCCGCTGCCGAGAACGGCAGCCCGCTCGGCGCTAGCGGCGACAAGGGTGGGCGCTACCTCGGCGGCCAGATCGGCTTCCGTGCGGGCCCGTTCGATGTCGCGGCAGCCTACTCCTCGCTGAGGACGGCCGTCGCTGGTTCCAACAAGACCGCCAACATCGGCGGTTCATGGGACTTCGGCTTCTTCAAGCTGATGGGCTACTACGACCGCGAGAAGCTTCCGACGTACAAGGAGAGCCGCTTCGAAATCGGCGGCACGATCCCCTTCGGCCAGTCCGAAGTTCGTGTCGGCTACGACCGCAGCAAGGTCAACCCCAATGTTGGCGCGGACACGACCATCGACAACATCAAGGCGACCTACCAGTACAACCTGTCCAAGCGGACGGCGATGTACGGCACGGTGGCCCGCCTCGGGAACAAGGACGGCACGACCGTGTCATTGCCGGGCTCTTTCACAGGTGGACCGACCGCCGGTGGCAGCTCGAAGGGCTTCGAGGTCGGCGTTCGTCACTTCTTCTGATCGGCAGTCGCCTCGCGCGACCTCGCCCGATCTTCGAAAAGCCGCCTTCGGGCGGCTTTTTCTTTTTCCACGAGCCCTTCGGGTGCGGGCATTCCCTTTTGACCTCTGGCCTGTGATTTGCTCTCATCGCGCATGCGTCGGGCGATGCGTCAGGTCAAGTCCTCGGCGCTTGACGACCGCACGCCGACGGCTCACCGCGCGGCGGAACAGCGCTTCGATGCGCCATTCACCTGAGTCCGATGTTCGCCTTCGTCATTCGCCGCCTCGTCCAGGCTGTCCTCGTCATGCTGACGGTCGCGTTCATCGCGTTCATGCTCTTCCAGTACGTGGGCGATCCGGTCACGAACATCCTGGGCCAGGATGCGACGCCGCAACAGCGCCAGCAGTTGCGCCTTGACCTCGGCCTCGACAGTCCGTTCCCGGTCCAGTTCGCGCAGTTCGTCGGCAACGCGGTGCGCGGCGAGTTCGGTCTCAGCCTGAGGCAAGGCCGCAAGGTGTCGTCGTTGATCGCCGAGCGCCTGCCTGCGACGCTCGAACTGACGTTCCTGGCCGCGGTCATCGCGCTGGCGATCGGCATCCCGATGGGCGTCTTCGCCGCGCTCCGACGAGGCACCTTCCTCTCGCAGGCGCTGATGACGATCTCCCTCGTCGGCGTCTCGCTGCCGACGTTTCTGATCGGCATCCTGCTCATCCTGGTGTTCGCGGTGACGCTGAAGTGGCTGCCGAGCTTCGGTCGCGGCGAGGTCGTCGCCTTCGGACCGTGGACGACCGGCATGACCAGCGTCGACGGTTGGCGCCACCTGATCCTGCCCGCCATCACGCTCGCGATCTTCCAGCTCACGCTGATCATGCGTCTGGTCCGCTCCGAGATGCTGGAGGTTCTGCGGGCCGACTACATCAAGTTCGCGCGCGCGCGGGGCCTGCCCGACCGCGCCGTGTACTTCCGCCATGCCCTCAAGAACACGCTCGTCCCGGTGATGACCATCACCGGCCTGCAGATCGGCGGACTGATCGCCTTCGCGATCATCACCGAGACCGTGTTCCAGTGGCCGGGCATGGGCCTGCTCTTCATCCAGGCCGTGCAGTTCGCCGATATTCCCGTGATGGCCGCCTATCTCTGCCTGATCGCGCTGATCTTCGTCGTGATCAACCTCATCGTTGACCTGCTCTACTTCGCGGTCGATCCACGCCTGCGCGTCGAACGCGCCGCGGGCGCTCACTGATCCCCCTTCGTCCCACAAGGAAATTCCATGCAAAGAATCGCTCCCTGGCTCGTCGCCGGCACGCTCGTCCTCGGCGCGTCGCTGTCGCACGCGGTCACCCTTCGCGTCTCCGACCTCGGCGACGTCCAGTCGATGGACCCGCACTCGCTCAACGAGAGCCTGCAGCTCAGCTTCACCGGCAACGTCTACGAGCCGCTCATCGAGCGCGGCAAGGACATGAGCCTCACGCCCGCGCTGGCGACCAAGTGGACGCAGACGAGCCCGACGGTCTGGCGCTTCGAGCTGAGACAAGGGGTGAAATTCCACGACGGCACGCCGTTCACGGCCGACGACGTGATCTTCACCTTCAAGCGCGCGGCGGGCGACGGCTCCGACATGAAGGGCTACACCAACCCGATCAAGGAGGTGAGGAAGATCGGCGAATACGCGGTCGAGATCGAGACCGCCGCGCCGTATCCGATCCTGCCCGACACGCTGACGACGCTGGCGATGATGAGCAAGAAGTGGTGCGAGGACAACAAGGCCGAGCATCCGGTCGACCGTCGCAAGGGCATCGAGAACACCGCGAGCTTCAAGTCGAACGGCACCGGCCCGTTCCGCCTCAAGGAGCGCCAGCCGTCGGTCCGCACGGTGCTCGTCAAGAACTTCAACTGGTGGGGCAAGCCCGACGGCAATCTCGACGAGGTCGTGTTCACGCCGATCGGCAACGACGCCACGCGCGTCGCGGCCCTCCTATCAGGCGAGACCGACCTGATGGAGCCGGTGCCGCTTCAGGACGTCGAGCGGATCAAGGCGGCCGGCCTCAACGTGCTGCAAGGCCCCGAGCTGCGCACGATCTTCCTCGGCATGGACCAGAAGCGCGACGAGCTGCTGTTCAGCAACATCAAGGGCAAGAATCCGTTCAAGGACGTCCGCGTGCGCCGCGCCTTCTACGAGGCGATCGACGAGGAGACGATCAAGGCGCGCGTGATGCGCGGCGCCGCCTTGCCGACGGCTTTGATGGTCGGCGCCGCCGTTCGCGGTTTCCAGCCCGACATGAACAAGCGCCTGCCCTACGACGTCGAAGGCGCGAAGAAGCTGATGGCCGAGGCCGGCTATCCGAACGGGTTCGAGGTCGGCATGAACTGCCCGAACGACCGCTACGTCAACGACGCCGCGATCTGCCAGGCCGTGGCCGCGAACCTCGCGCGGATCGGCGTGAAGGTGAACCTCATGATCGAGACCAAGGTCACCTACTTCCCGAAGATCCTGCGCCGAGACACGAGCTTCTATCTCCTGGGCTGGACGCCGAGCACGGTCGATTCGCACGACACGATGCAATCGGTCATGGCGACGCCGAACGACAAGGGCCAGGGCCAGTTCAACCTCGGCGCCTACAGCAACCCGAAGTTCGACGAGCTGGTGCTCAAGGTCCAGTCCGAGACCGACCAGAAGAAGCGCAACGAGATGATCCGCGAGGCCTTCAAGATCCACCAGGACGACATCGGCCACATCCCGCTGCACCAGCAGGCGCTGGCGTGGGGTTACGGCAAGAACGTGACGCTGACGCAGCTTACGAACAACTACATGTTCTTCAAGTGGATGACGCTGAAGTCCAAGTAGGCGACTCGAACGCGCTGGCCGTGCCCGGCGCCGGGCAGGCGCCGGCGCGCCGCGACCTGCGTCCTGCCGCCGCGGTCGTCGGCGTGTCGCCCGGCCGATGGGCGCGGTTCGTCGACGGCGACTTCTGGCATTCGTTCAAGACATCGCCGATGGCCATCGGCGCCGCGGTCGTGGCGCTGGTCTGCGTCGTCGCCGCGGTATTCGCCAACGTGATCGCGCCTCACGATCCGTTCAACCTGGCGACCCTCGAGCTGGCCGACTCGATGCTGCCGCCATCGTGGATGGCGGGCGGCACCACCAAGTACCTGCTCGGCACCGACGAGCAGGGCCGCGACGTGCTGTCGGCGCTGATGTTCGGCGCCCGCATCTCGCTCTTCGTGGGCGGCGCGTCGGTGCTGCTCTCGCTCGCGATCGGCGTCAGCCTGGGGCTCCTGTCGGGCTATGTCGGCGGCCGGATCGACGCGCTCATCATGCGCATCTGCGACGTCATGCTGTCGTTCCCTTCGATCCTGATCGCGCTCCTGTTCGCCGGCGTCGGTCACGCGATCTATCCCAACGCCGGCGACCTGCTCGCGTTCAGCGTCGTCATCGTCGCGATCGCGCTGCCCGGCTGGGTGCAGTACGCGCGCGCCGTGCGCGGCTCGACGATGGTCGAGCGGCACAAGGAATACGTCCAGGCGGCGCGCGTCATCGGCGTCCCGCCGCTGCGGATCATGCTGCGCCACGTCCTGCCCAATGTCATGGGCCCGGTGCTCGTCCTCTCGACGATCCAGGTGGCCGTGGCCATCATCGCCGAGGCGACGCTCTCCTTCCTGGGCGTCGGGGTGTCGCCGACCTCGCCGTCGCTCGGCACCTTCATCAACGAGGGCAACAAGCAGCTCTTCAGCGGCGCCTGGTGGCTCGTGATCTTTCCCGGTGCCACGCTGGTGCTGATCGCGCTCAGCATCAACCTCTTTGGCGACTGGCTGCGCGACGCGTTGAACCCGCGCCTGCGTTGACGATCGAACGCCCACGCATCACGAAGGAGCCGATCATGCGATTCGCCTTTGCCACCTCCGCTGCCGCACTCGTTCTCGCGGCAGGCAGCCTCGCCGCCTGTGCCAGCGTCGACTATCACTACTCGCAGATTTCCGGGCAGCGCTTCCACGTGTCCCCGATCGACACGTACCCGGTCTCGATCGTCAAGATCGACGGCCGGAGCACGATCCTGCATCCCACGCCGGTCGATCCGGGCCTTCGCCAGATCGTCGTCCAGGGTCCGCCGGATGGCGTCAGCCGCGAGGGCCGGCAGCGCGAGATCGCGCTCGACGTGAAGCCGTGCACCCGCTACTACCTCGTCGCGGTGAAGGCGAACCGGCTGTCGTCGGACTTCGACGTCAAGGTCGACTATCAGGAGCCGGTCGGCGGCTGCACGCCGCCGCCGGCGAAGAGCTAGCGCGGATGCCGACGCCGCTGCTGGAGGTCCGCAACCTGCGCGTCGAGTTCCCCGGCCGGCGCGGCCGGTTGCTGGCGCTCGACGACATCTCGTTCGACATTGCCCCCGGCGAGATCCTGGGCGTCGTCGGCGAGTCGGGCGCGGGCAAGTCGCTCACCGGCGCGTCGATCATCGGCTTGCTCGATCCGCCGGGGCGGGTCGCGGGCGGCGAGATCCGGTTCGATGGCCGCCGCATCGACAACCTGCCGTACGAGCAGATGCGAAAGGTGCGCGGTCGCTCGATCGGCGCCATCTTCCAGGATCCGCTCACCTCGCTCGACCCGCTCTACACCGTCGGCCAGCAGCTGATCGAGACGATCCGCACGCATCTGCCGGTGAACGGCGCCGAGGCGCGGCGGCGCGCCGTCAAGCTGCTGCAGGAGACGGGGATTCCGGCGGCCGAGGAGCGGCTCGACCAGTACCCGCATCAGTTCTCGGGCGGCATGCGCCAGCGCGTCGTCATCGCCCTTGCGCTCGCCGGCGAGCCCAAGCTGATCGTCGCCGACGAGCCGACCACGGCGCTCGACGTCTCGATCCAGGCGCAGATCATTTCGCTGCTCAAGCGCCTGTGCAAAGAGCATGGCGCCGCCGTCATGCTCGTCACCCACGACATGGGCGTGATCGCCGAGACCTGCGACCGTGTCGCCGTGATGTACGCCGGCCGGATCGTCGAGATCGGCCCGGTCGACGCCGTGATCCATCAGCCCGGGCATCCCTACACGGCCGGACTGATGGGATCGATCCCGGCGATGGACGAGGACCGGCCGCGCCTGCTGCAGATCGACGGCGCGATGCCGCGGCTGAATGCGATTCCGCCTGGCTGCGCCTTCAATCCGCGCTGCCCGCGCGCGTTCGAGCCCTGCTACGTCGATCGCCCCGAGCTGATGGCGGCGGGCGCGACGCGCGCCGCGTGCTGGCTGCACAGCGCGTCGTTGCAGGCGACCGCGTGAGCGCCGCGCTCGTCGCGGTCGAAGGGCTGGCCAAGACCTTCGACGTCTCGGCGCCCTGGCTCAACCGCGTCGCCGAGCGAAAGCCGCGCCAGTTCGTCCACGCCGTCGACGATGTCGAGTTCACGATCGATCGTGGCACGACGCTCGCGCTGGTCGGCGAATCGGGCTGCGGCAAGAGCACGGTGGCGCGCCTTCTGGTCGGGCTCTACGTGCCCACGCGCGGCCGCATCGTCTTCGACGGCGTCGACACGGTCGGTGCCGGCGGCTCGCGCCCGGCGTCGATCCGGCGCCGCATGCAGATGATCTTCCAGGATCCGTATGCGAGCCTGAATCCGCGCTGGAAGGTGAGCGACATCGTCGCCGAGCCGCTGCGCGAGCACGGCTTCGGCGACGAGGACGGCGGTGGAGCGGCGACGCGCCAGCGGGTGATGGATCGCGTCGGCGAGCTGCTTGCTTCGGTCGGCCTCGCCGTCGCCGACGCCGAGAAGTTCCCGCATCAGTTCTCCGGCGGCCAGCGCCAGCGCATCTCGATCGCGCGCGCGCTCGCGACCCAGCCCGAGTTCCTGATCTGCGACGAGCCGACCTCGGCGCTCGACGTCTCGGTGCAGGCGCAGGTCCTCAACATCATGAAGGACCTGCAGGTTCGCAGCGGCCTCACCTACCTCTTCATCTCGCACAACCTCGCGGTCGTGCGCCATGTCAGCGACCGGGTCGGCGTGATGTACCTGGGCCGGATCGTCGAGCTCGCCGACAAGGCGCTTCTCTTCGCCCGGCCACGACATCCGTACACGCGCATGCTGCTCGATGCGATTCCCGACATCCACATGACCGGCCGGTCGCGCACGCCGGTGCAGGGCGAAGTGCCCAATCCGCTCAACCCGCCGAGTGGCTGCGCGTTCCATCCGCGCTGTCCGCACGTCAACGAGCGCTGTGTCGCGGAGCGGCCCAAGCTGCTGGCGATCGACGGTGTCCGCGTCGCCTGCCACGCGGTCGAGGAAGGGCGTATCTGAACCGGGTCAGCGACGGCCGCTCTTGCCGTCGCCGAGGAGATGCTCGCCGCGCCACAGGTCGGCGACGCTTTCCCGCTCGCGGATGATCGTCGCTTCGCTTCCCGTCACCCACACCTCCGCGGCGCGCGGCCGGGTGTTGTAGTTGCTCGCCATGCTCATCGCATAGGCGCCGGCGGACAGGATCGCGACGAAATCGCCCGGCACGACCGCGAGCTGGCGGTCGCGGCCGAGCCAGTCGCCGGATTCGCAGATCGGGCCGACGACGTCGAACTTCATCGCGGGAATGTCACGGCGCTCGCATTCGACGATCCGCATCCAGGCCTCGTACATCGCTGGGCGCATGAGGTCGTTCATCGCGGCGTCGACGATGCAGAAATTCTTCTCTTCGCCGGGCTTCAGGTACAGCACCTCGCTCACCAGAACGCCTGCATTGCCGACGAGCGACCGACCCGGCTCGAGCACGATCTTGCGATGGCCGTGGCCGCGCGCGTCGAGGCGCTCGAGCAGGCGGCTGACCAGCGCTCCGGGCGCGGGCGGCGTCTCGTCGGCGTAGGTGATGCCCAGGCCGCCGCCGACGTCGATGTGCGAGAGCGTCGCGCCGTCGGTTTCGACGAGCGCAACCAGATCGAGCAGGCGATCGAGCGCGTCGACGTACGGGCCCGGATCGACGATCTGCGAGCCGATGTGGCAGTCGATTCCCATGACTTCGATGCCGGGCAGCGTCGCGGCGCGCGCGAAAGCGGCACGCCCCTGGCCGTGGGCGATGCCGAACTTGTTGGCGCGCAGGCCGGTCGAGATGTAGGGATGCGTTTTCGGGTCGACGTCGGGATTGATGCGCAGGCTCACCTTCGCGGTCCGTCCGGATGCGCTCGCGACGGTCGAGAGCAGCTCGAGCTCGCCGATGCTCTCGACGTTGAAGCACATGACGCCGACGTCGAGCGCATGCGCCATCTCCGCGCGTGTCTTGCCGACGCCCGAGAAGACGACGTGTTTCGGGTCGCCGCCCGCCGCCAGCACGCGATCGAGCTCGCCACCCGACACGATGTCGAAGCCGCAGCCGTGACGCGCGAAGAACTGGAGGACGGCGAGGCTCGAGTTGGCCTTGATCGCATAGCAGATCAGGTGATCGCGGCCGGCCAGCGCGTCCTGGTAGCTCGCCAGCTCGCGCATCATCGCGGCCCTCGAGTAGACGAAAAGCGGCGTGCCGAAGCGACGCGCGAGGTCGGCGGCCGCCACCTCTTCGACGAAGAGGCGGCCGTCGCGTCGGGCGATCGCCGGAGCGCCGGGCAGGGCGCTCATCGCTGCGGCACCGGCGCCGGCAGATCGGCCGGCGACACGCCGGGGATCGGCAGCGTGTCCGGCGACGAGGCCGCGTTCGCGACAGGCAGCGGATTTTATCGACCGTGAGTTCACCGCCGCTCGTCTGCGAAGATCTGACCGATGCCGAGTACGACCGCCGCACCGGCGCGGTCCTGGCCGCCGTCGAGGCGGCGACGGATCGATTGCTGCAAAGCGACGTGATCGACATCGATGCGAGCCGGACCGGCGGCCTGCTCGAGCTGGGCTTTCCGAACGGCAGCAAGATCGTGCTCAACACCCAGCCGCCGCTGCACGAGCTCTGGCTCGCGGCGCAGTCGGGCGGATATCACTTCCGCGCATCGGGCGGCCGCTGGATCGACGGGCGCGACGGAAGGGAGTTCTTCGACGTGCTGTCGACCTGCGCGAGCGTGCAGGGCGGTCGCCCGCTCCGCTTCGACCTCTAGTCCGAGCGACGCTCAGCGTCGAAAGAGATCGAGGATGACGTTGCGCTCCTCTTCCGTCGGCGTGGCCTGGGGCTTGTCTTCCAGGCCGACGCTGCTGACGCCGGCGCCGGGCTTGTACTCGTCGTAGTACCACTCGCCGCCGATGTTGACGACGCCTTCGGGCGGCGTCGGCTCCTGCACCGGGACGCCTTTCAGCATCGTGCTCATGTAGTCGATCCAGATCGGCAGCGCCAGGCCGCCGCCGGTCTCGCGATCGCCGAGCTTCTTGGGATCGTCGTAGCCCATCCAGACGACGGCGACGATGTTCTTCTGCCAGCCCGCGAACCAGGCGTCGTGCGAGTCGTTGGTCGTGCCGGTCTTGCCGTAGACGTCGGGTCGCTTCAGGATCGCCTGCGCCTTGGCGGCCGTGCCCGAACGCGTCACCTCCTGCAGCAGGCTCGTCATGATGAAGGCGTTGCGCGCGTCGATCGTGCGTGCCGCCTCGTCGAGCACCGGCACGTGCGCCTCGTTGATGATGTGGCCCTTCGAGTCGGTGACCCGGCTGATGAGGAGCGGATTGACGCGGTAGCCGCCGCTGGCGAAGACGCTGAAGGCCGTCGCCATCTGCAACGGCGTGACGGCGCCGGCGCCGAGCGCCATCGGCAGGTAGGCCGGATGCTTGTCGGCGTCGAAGCCGAATCGCTTGATCCACTGCTGCGCGTACGCCGGTCCGATCGCCTTCAGGATCCGGATCGAGATCATGTTCTTCGACTTCGCCAGGCCCTTCCTCATCGTCATCGGGCCGTCGTAGGTGCCGTCGTAGTTCTTCGGCTCCCACGGCTGGCTGCCGGTGGTTCCGGCGTCGAAGAAGAGCGGCGCGTCGTTGATCACCGTCGCCGGCGTGAAGCCCTTTTCGAGCGCGGCGGAGTAGATGAAGGGCTTGAAGCTCGATCCCGGCTGGCGCCAGGCCTGGGTCACGTGGTTGAACTTGCTCTTCGAGTAGTCGAAGCCGCCGACCATCGCCCGGATGCTGCCGGTGCGCGGGTCCATCGCCACGAACGCGCCCTCGACCTCCGGCAGTTGCGTGATCGACCAGTCGCCCTTCGTGCCGCGGATGAGGCGCACGACCGCGCCCGGCCGGATCTGGGTCTTGGGGTTGGCCTTGGCCGCGAGCGCCGACGTCGCCGGCTTGAGGCCTTCGCCGGTGATCGTCGCCTCGTCGCCGTTCTGCAGCACGGCGACGACCTTCTTCGCCGATGCCTCCGTGACGACGGCCGCGCGCAACTCGTCGTTGTCGGGATAGTCCTGGAGCGCCTCGGCGATCCGCGCATCGAGCTCGCTGTGGTCGGCGGGCAGATCGATGTAGTCCTCGGGGCCGCGATAGACCTGGCGCCGCTCGAAGTCCATGATGCCCTTGCGCAGCGCGTGATAGGCAATCGTCTGCTCGGTCGAGTTCAGGGTGAGGTAGACATTCAGGCCGCGCGTGTACGCCTCGGCACCGTACTGGCTGAAGATCATCTGCCGCGCCGCCTCCGCGACGTACTCGGCATGCACGGCGACTTCGGACGGGGCGCGATAGTGCAGGACCTGTTGCTTGGCCGCCTCGCGCTGTTCGGCGGTGATGAAGCCGTTCTCGAACATGCGATCGATGATGTAGCGCTGGCGCGTCGTGGCGCGGACGGGATTGACGATCGGGTTGTTGGCCGACGGCGCCTTCGGCAATCCCGCGAGCATCGCCGCTTCGGCGACAGTGATGTCCTTCAGCGGCTTGCCGAAATAGATTTCGCTGGCCGAGGCGAATCCGTATGCGCGCTGCCCGAGCGCGATGTGATTCATGTAGACCTCGAGAATCTGCTCCTTCGTGAGCTGGCTTTCGATCTTCAACGAAAGCAACATCTCGTAGATTTTGCGAGTAAATGTTTTTTCGGTGGAGAGATAGAAATTGCGCGCGACCTGCATCGTGATGGTCGAGCCGCCCTGTGCGCTGTGGCCTTCGCCGAAGTTCGCCAGGCCCGCGCGAAGCACGCTGACGTAGTCGACGCCGCTGTGCTGATAGAAGCGCGCATCCTCGATGGCGAGCACCGCGTCCTTCATCACCTGCGGGATCTGGCCGATCGGCATGAAGTTGCGTCGCTCCTCGCCGAACTCGCCGAGCAGCACGCCGTCGGCGGAGTACACGCGCATCGGCAGCTTCGGCCTGTAGTCGGTCAGGCTGTCGATCTCCGGCAGATTGGGATAGGACACCGCGAGGGCGATGGCGGCGACGAGAACCACCGCGACGGCGGCCGAAGCGGCCAAGCCGATCAGGGTTAGCACTACCCGCAGCAAGAGGTTCAGCCACCGCGGCAAACGCCTCGCTGCCGCGCCTCGGTCGCGCGGCGAGACCGGGCGGTCGGCACCGTTTTCAGAATCGCTCACGGCTCGTCCTGCATGTCGAACGCATTATAGAAACCGGACCCGGCGGCCCTCTCGCGTTGTCCGCGAGGGCCCGAAAAGGTGACGCAATCGACACTTCGAATCCGGTTGCAAAAGGTCACCGGTTGCGCGGTGGTTCGCGTGTGAGATTTGCAACGGACACGGGTGTGCGCAGCCGGTTTTTGCTTTGGTAATCAAGGGCTTTACTGCTAGCATCGAAGTAACTTATTAACAGTCCAGCGCGTTGTTTTCATCGCTGATTGGCGACGCTGGAAAAGGGGCACCGTGAGCTTTCTCGACGCACTGTTGGGCCGCAAGCACCCACCCATGATCGGCCTGGATATCAGTTCGTCGAGCGTCAAGCTCGTCGAGCTCGGACAGACCAACAGCGGCGAGTACGTGCTCGAGCGATTCGGCTCCGAGAGCTTCGAGAAGGGCTGGATCGCCGACGGCCAGATCGAGAAGTTCGACGAGGTCGCCGAAGCCGTCAAGCGCCTGGTCACCAAGAGCGGCACCAAGACCCGGCAGGTGGTGATGGCGATGCCGCAGTCGGCCGTGATCACCAAGAAGATCATGCTGCCGGCGGGTCTGCGCGAAGAAGAGCTCGAGGTCCAGGTCGAGACCGAAGCCAACCAGTACATCCCGTTCTCGCTCGACGAGGTCAGCCTCGACTTCTGCGTCATCGGCCCGAGCCCGACCTCGGTCGGCGACGTCGAGGTGCTGATCGCGGCGTCGCGCAAGGACCGCGTCCAGGACCGCCAGGGCCTGGCCGAGGCGGCCGGCCTGAAGCCGGCCGTCCTCGACATCGAGTCGCATGCCTCGCGCCTGGCGATGAGCCGGGTCGTCTCCAGCCTGCCCAACGAAGGTCGCGATGCGCTGGTCGCCCTCTTCGAGATCGGCGCCGACACCACCAGTCTCAAGGTGCTTCGCGACGACGAGATGCTCTACGACCGCGATCAGGCCTTCGGCGGCTCGCAGCTCACCCAGCTGATCTCGCGCCAGTACGGCTTCTCGTACGAAGAGGCCGAGCAGAAGAAGCTCGCCGCCGACCTGCCCGACGACTACGAGACCTCGCTGCTCGCGCCCTTCGTCGACAGCCTGTCGCAGGAGATCGGCCGGGCGTTGCAGTACTTCTTCACCAGCACGCCGCACCACAAGGTCCACTACGTGATGCTCGCCGGCGGCACGGCCACGTTGCCGGGCCTGAAGGACCGGGTCACCGAGCTCACCGGATTCGCGTCGATGGTCGTCAACCCGTTCGAGAACATGAAGCTCGGTTCCGCGGTACGTGAAGCCAAGCTGCGTCGCGAGGCCTCGTCGTATCTCACCGCCTGCGGCCTGGCGATGCGGAGGTTCGCGCAGTGATCATGATCAACCTGCTCCCGCACCGCGAGGAGCGTCGCAAGAGAAAGAAGATCGCGTTCTATGCCGGCCTGGGCGTCGCCGCGATAGCGGGTCTCGCCATGGTCGGGATCTGGTATCTGGTCGTCCAGCAGCTCATCGCCGGCCAGCAGCAGCGCAACGCCTTCCTGTCGGGCGAGATCGCCAAGCTGGACATCCAGATCAAGGACATCGCCAGCCTGAAGTCGGAGATCGCGTCGCTGAAAGCGCGCCAGAAGGCGGTCGAG
>CAJDUN010000161.1_pt1 | contig 17171 bp, 13 predicted proteins | sample 7390741 | NCBI WGS metagenome assembly CAJDUN01 (sample SAMEA7055660, study PRJEB34461) | soil metagenome | biome: terrestrial ecosystem; feature: Peninsula; material: soil | place: Antarctica | collected 2016 | reverse complement strand
CGCGGCGGCGCCGGTGATGCCGTTGATCAGGCGCAGCTTGATGTTCGTCGTCACGGCGGGCAGGTGGTTGTCATCGATGACGAGTCTGGCCGTCGGCGCGCCCGCGGCGCCGTAGATCAGCAAGGTCGTGTCGCTGCCGGCGGTCGGCACGTTCGCCGGCGCCGCGACCGAGGCGCCGTTGACGCTGATGTTGAGCGGGCCGCCGGACGGAACGAGCGTGTAGGCGCCGACGGCCGGCGAGACGACCACCGTGCCGATCGGGGTCGCGCCCGAGGTCGCCGAGACCGTGGCGCCGCCGGCGACGGCGGCCGCGAGTCGAACGCGCGCGCTCAGGTTGCGTGCCGCCGCGTAGGTCGCCTGCTGGACCAGGAAGCCGCCGTTGACCAGCGTCCCGCCGCTGGTCGGCGTGAGCAGGACGGACGCCACCTGCTGGCTGGTCAGCACGATCGACGGGATGTCGAGGCGCAGGTCGGAGGTGTTGCCTGCGCCGGTGACGCGCACCCGATAGGTGCCCGGAGTGATCGACAGGAAGCCGCTCGTCTGCAGCACCGTCGAGGTGCCGAAGGAGAAGGTCGGCGAGGTCGAGGTCGAGATGTCGGCGGCCGGATCGGTGACGTAGACATCGATCGCGCCGGCGTCGGTCGCCGCGTTGAAGACGCGCAGCGACGACGTTCCGGCGGCGGGCGCGGCCACGTCCTCGGCGATGACCGTCGTGCGCACGATGCCGCCGTTCTCGTAGGCGACGAGCACGTAGTGGGCGCCGCCGCCGATGCTCGGCGACAGCGTCGCCAGGGCGGCCGAGGTGACGCCGTCGTTGACCTGCAGCGTCGGGCTGCCGGACGTGACGCCGACGTAGTCGCTGACGGCATCGGTCGCCGTCGCCGTGCCGACGACGGCCGAGTTGGCCAGCAGGGTGAGCGAGCTGTGGGTGGTCGTCGCGTTGATCAGACGGACGCTGGCGGCGCTCGACGAGTTGTTGTTGCCGCCGCAGGCGGTGACCAATACCGCGCACAGGGCCAGCACGGGACCCAGGGAAAACCGGAACTTCAGCACTTCGACTCCTTGACTCGGGGCGGCGCGGTCAACCGACCGCCCGACCTCACGTTGATTTGACTGACACTTATTCAAAATGGGCGATCGACGTCAAGGCTACGCTAGCGCGCATTGCTGTCTCCGCGCGCATTGCAAAGAAATGTCAACGTCGCTTCCTCAGCTTGAATTGTCGCGTATCAGGAGCGAACTCCTGACCGAGTCCGGAGTCGACCTCTTGTCGCCCAGCCGAGGAGTTATCCAGCCATGAAGACGATCTTGCAAACCAGCGCCGTCGCCGCCGCCTCGGTCGCCGCCGTTCTCGGCCTGGCCGCGAACGCGAGCGCGGCCGAATACGCCCGCGTCGTCTCCTCGACGCCGGTGTCGAGTTCGGTGAGCGTGCCGCGCCAGGAGTGCGCCCAGTTCCAGCAGATCGTGCAGCAGCAGCCGTCGGGCGCGGGCGCGCTGATCGGCGCGATCGCCGGCGGCGTGCTCGGCAACCAGCTCGGCCACGGCTTCGGCCGCGCTGCCGCCACCGGCGTCGGCGTCGTCGCCGGCTCGGCGATCGGCAACAACGTCGAGGCCAACGCAAATCCGCCGACGACGGTGCCGGTGCAGCGCTGCCGCACCGTGAGCACCTACCAGGACCGCGTCGTCGGCTATGACGTGGTCTACGAGTACAACGGCCAGCGCTACACGACGCGTCTGCCGAACGATCCGGGTGCGCGCCTGGCGATCGACATCCGCCCGGCCGGCGCGCCGCTCGACCGCGTCGGCCCGCCCCAGGGCTACGCCGCGGTGCCATCGGCGTACGACGACGCGCCGACATACACCCAGGCTCCTCCCGCCTACGTCGAGTCGGCGCCCGCGTACTACGCCCCGGCGCCGGCGTACTACGGCGCTCCCGCGCCGGTCTACTACGGCGCCCCCGCGCCGGTCTACTACGGCGGCTCCGGGTATTACGCGCCGAACTACATCGCGCCCGTGATCGGGCTGGGCATCGGCTACTGGATCGGCAGCACCTGGCACCGCGGCTACCGCGGCGGCTACGGCGGCGGCTATCGCGGCGGTTACCGCCACTGGCACTGAAGCAACTCGCGCCGGTCGCGACTCGACATGACAAGGGGCCCGACGGCCCCTTGTTCCTTTCGCGCCGGCCTATTTCGCGACGACGCGCGCCATCTCGAGGCACTTGTTCGAGTAGCCCCATTCGTTGTCGTACCAGGCGACGATCTTGACGAAGGTGCTGTCGAGCGCCAGGCCGGCATCGGCATCGAACACCGAGCTCATCGGCTCGCCGCGGAAGTCGGTCGAGACGACCTTGTCCTCGGTGTAGCCGAGCACCCCTTTCATCGCGCCCTCGGACTGCGCCTTCATCTCGGCGCAGATCTCCTGGTACGAGGCCTCCTTGACGAGCTCGACGGTGAGGTCGATCACCGACACGTCGGAGGTCGGCACGCGGAAGAACGACATGCCGGTGAGCTTCTTGTTGAGCTCGGGGATGACGACGCCGACGGCCCTGGCCGCGCCCGTCGACGACGGGATGATGTTCTCGAGGATGCCTCGGCCGCCGCGCCAGTCCTTGTTGCTCGGGCCGTCGACGACCTTCTGCGACGCCGTCGCCGCGTGCACCGTCGTCATCAGGCCGCGCTTGATGCCCCATTTGTCGTTCAGCACCTTGGCGACCGGTGCGAGACAGTTCGTCGTGCACGAGGCGTTGGAGATGATCGCCTCGCCCTTGTAGCTCTTGTCGTTGACGCCGAAGACGAACATCGGCGTGTCGTCCTTCGATGGTGCCGAGAGGATCACCTTCCTCGCGCCGGCGTCGATGTGCTTCTGGCCCATCTCCTTGGTGAGGAAGAGGCCCGTGCACTCGAGGACGACGTCGGCACCGACCGCCGACCACTTCAGGTTCGCCGGATCCCGTTCCTGCGTCAGGCGGATGTTCCTGCCGTTGACGATCAGCGTGTTGCCGTCGACCGCGATGGTGCCCTTGAAGCGGCCGTGCACGGAGTCGTACTGCAGCATGTAGGCGAGGTACTCGGGCTCGAGCAGGTCGTTGATGGCGACCACCTCGATGTCCTTGAAGTTCTGGACGGCGGCGCGAAACACCATGCGTCCGATGCGGCCGAAGCCGTTGATGCCAATCTTGATGGTCATGACGATTTCCTGGGTGATGACAAAACCTTGCGCACCGTCGCGACCACGTTCTCGACCGTGAATCCGAAGTGCTTGAAGAGGACGGGCCCGGGCGCCGACTCGCCGTAGCGGTCGATGCCGACGACGGCGGCGCAGCCGTACTTCCACCAGCCGTCGCTGACCCCCATCTCGACCGCGATGCGCGGCACGCCCGAGGGCAGGACGGAGTGTTTCCACGCCTCGTCCTGGCGGTCGAAGACCGTCGTCGACGGCATCGAGACGACGCGCACCGCGATGCGGCCGTTCACGGGCAGCGCGAGCTGCTGCTGCGCGTTGAGGGCGAGCGAGACCTCCGAGCCGGTGGCGATGATCACGGCCCGGGGCCGACCGAACAGACCCACTTCGGACGGCTCGGCGAGCACGTAGCCGCCCTTGCCGATCTCGGCCAGCACGGCATCGGGCCGCTCGGCGTCGAATCCGGGCTTGGGCGCGTACGGCAGGTTGTGGCGCGACAGCAGCAGCGCCGTCGGCCGATCGCGGTTCGCGATCGCCGCCGCCCAGGCGCACGCCGTCTCGACCGTGTCGCATGGCCGCCAGACGTCGAGGTTCGGGATCAGCCGGAGCGACGCCGCGTGCTCGATCGACTGGTGCGTCGGCCCGTCTTCGCCGAGACCGATCGAGTCGTGGGTGAAGACGTGGACGACGCGCAGCTTCATCAGCGCCGCCATGCGGATGGCGTTGCGGCTGTAGTCGCTGAAGGTGAGGAAGGTGCCGCCGTACGGGATGAAGCCGCCGTGCAGGGCGATGCCGTTCATGATCGCCGCCATGCCGAACTCGCGCACGCCGTAGTTGATGTGGCGGCCGCGCCGGCCCTCGGTGTCCTGCGTGACCGTGCCGGAGCTGCCGAAGCGCAACGGCGGCGTGTGGCTGGTGCTGGTGAAGTTCGAGCCGGTGAGGTCGGCACTGCCCCCGAGCAGCTCGGGCAGGGCCTTCGTGAAAGCCTCCAGCACGATCTGGCTCGCCTTGCGGCTGGCGACGGTCTCGGCCTTGGCGTGCGCCGCGACGACCGTCGAGCGCACGAGCGCCGGCCAGTCGGCGGGAAGGTTGCCCGCCATGCGACGCGTGTACTCGGCGGCGAGCGCGGGGAAGGCGCGCGTGTAGGCGTCGAAGCGCTTGCGCCAGGTCGATTCGGCCGTGCGGCCGCGCTCGCCGCCGTCCCAGTGCGCATAGACCTCGTCGGGCAGCACGAAGGGCGCGTGCGACCAGCCGAGCGCCTCGCGCGTCGCCTGCACCTCGGCGGCGCCGAGCGCCTCGCCGTGCGCCCTGGCCGTGCCGGCGCGGTTCGGCGAGCCCTTGCCGATCGTCGTCTTGCAGCAGATCAGGGTCGGCTTGCCGGTGTTCGATCGCGCCTTCGCGATCGCCGCGTCGACCGCCTCGACGTCGTGGCCGTCGACGCCGGCGATCACGTGCCAGCCGTAGGCCTCGAAGCGCCTCGCCGTGTCATCGATGAACCAGGGCGCCACGTTGCCGTCGATCGAGATGCCGTTGTCGTCGTAGAGCGCGATCAGCTTGTCGAGCTTCCACACGCCGGCCAGCGCCGAGGCTTCGTGGCTGATGCCTTCCATCAGGCAGCCGTCGCCGAAGAAGACGTAGGTGCGGTGGTCGACGACGGTGTGGCCGTCGCGGTTGAACTCGGCGGCGAGGAGCTTCTCGGCCAGCGCCATGCCGACGGCGTTGGCGAGGCCCTGGCCGAGCGGCCCGGTCGTCGTCTCGACCCCGGGCGTGAGCCCGTTCTCCGGGTGTCCCGGCGTCTTGCTGTGCAGCTGGCGGAAGTTGCGCAGCTCGGAGAGCGCGAGGTCGTAGCCGGTCAGGTGCAGCAGCGAGTACAGCAGCATCGAGCCGTGCCCGTTCGAGAGCACGAAGCGGTCGCGACCGGGCCAGCGCGGATTGGCCGGGTTGTGGCGCAGGTGCCGGCCCCAGAGCGCCACCGCGATCTCGGCCATGCCCATCGGCGCGCCCGGATGGCCGGAGTTGGCCTGCTGCACGGCGTCCATCGAGAGGGCGCGGATCGCGTTGGCCATCAGCGCCGACCGGGCGGCTGTCGTCGCCGCGCCGCCGCCCGCGTGTCGGCCCGCACCAGGGGCGAGCGGACTATCCGGGGTGACGATGGCAACCATGCTCGAGTCTGTTCGGTCGGGGGAGCCTGCCATTTTAGAGGGGGGGCTCGCGCCGCGACGCCGACGTCGATAATCCCGCGGATGCGCGGCCTGCATCTCACCGCCGACCTGTGCGGCTGCGCAGCCGGCGCTCCCTTGATGACACAGACCCCGGCGCTGCGCACCGTCTGCCTCGCGGCGGTGGCGCGCGCCGGCCTCACGCCGGTCGGCGAGCTGTTCCACCGCTTCGATCCGGCACCGCACGCGAGCGAGTCGAGCGCCGGCGGCATCACCGGCGTCGTCCTGCTCGCCGAGTCGCACCTCGCGGTGCACACCTGGCCCGAGATCGATGCGGCGACGCTCGACGTCTACGTCTGCAATCTCGGCGCCGACAACTCGGCCCGCGCCGAACTCGTGCTGGCGCTGCTCATCGAGGCCTTCGCGCCGACCATGATCGAGCGTCACGCGATCCAGCGCGGCGCGCTCGCATCCGCGCCGGCGTGAAGGCGATCGTCCTCGCCGCCGGACGCGGCTCGCGCATGCGGCCGCTCTCCGACGCGCGCCCGAAGCCGCTGCTCGAGGTCCGCGGCAAGCCGCTGATCGTCTGGCATCTCGAGGCGCTGGCGCGCGGTGGCGTGCGCGAGATCGTCGTCAACACCGCCTGGCTCGAGGAGCAGATCGTCGAGGCGCTCGGCGACGGCTCGCGCTTCGGCGTCAGCCTCTCGTATTCGCTCGAAGGCCGCGACCACGGTGGCGCGCTCGAGACCGCCGGCGGCATCGCGACCGCGCTGCCCTTGCTCGGCGACGCGTTCTGGATCGTCTCGGGCGATGTCTGGGCTCCCGACTTCCGCTTCGACGCGGGCGTCGCCGCGCGGTTCGTCGCCAGCGGCCGGTCGGCGCAGGTCTGGCTCGTGCCCAATCCGCCCTTCCATCCCGAAGGCGATTTCGGCATCGATGCCGACGGCCTCGGCCTCGCCGACGGCGCCGGTCCCGACGGCCGGCGCTGGACCTACGCGAACATCGCCCTCGGGCGCGCCGCGCTGTTCCGCCGGTTCGCCCCCGGCAGCCACGCCAAGCTGGCGCCCCTGCTCTACGAGGGCATGCGCGAGCACAGGATCGGCGCCGAGGTCTACCGTGGCCGCTGGGAGAACGTCGGCACCCCCGAGCAGCTCGCGGCGCTCAATGCGGCCCCCGCTTCCCCCGGCTCGCCCTGAGGCGACGCGGGCTCAGTCGGCGAGCGGCAGGCAGATCGCGTCGATGCGCGCGAGCACCTCGGGCGTGAGCTTCGGGAGCACGTCGAGCGCGGCGAGATTCGAGCGCAGCTGCGCCATCTGCGAGGCGCCGGTGATCACCGACGAGACGTGCGGGTTCTTCGCGACCCAGGCAATCGCCAGCTGGCCGACCGTCGTGCCGAGCTCGGCGGCGATGCCTTCGAGCTTGCCGACGGCGGCGTTCTTCGCCTCGTCGGTGAGGCCCTTGGCGAGCCAGGCCATGTTCTCCAGCGCGCCGCGGCTGCCGGCAGGAACGCCTCGACGGTACTTGCCAGTGAGCAGCCCGCTCGCGAGCGGGCTCCAGGTCGTGAGGCCCAGGCCGATGTCCTCGTAGAGGCGCGCGTACTCCTGCTCGACCCGCTTGCGGTGGAAGAGGTTGTACTGGGGCTGCTCCATCACCGGCTTGTGCAGGTGATGCCGGTCGGCGATGTCCCAGGCGGCGCGGATGTCGGCCGCGCTCCATTCGCTCGTGCCCCAGTAGAGCGCCTTGCCCTGCGTGATCATGTCGCTCATCGCGCGCACCGTCTCCTCGATCGGCGTGTGCGGATCGGACCGGTGGCAGTAGACGAGGTCGATGAAGTCGAGCCCCATGCGCTGCAGCGAGCCGCCGATCGCCTGCATCAGGTACTTGCGATTGAGGGTGTCCTTCTTGTTGGTCGTGACGCCTTCGCGCTCGAGGCCCCAGAAGAACTTGGTCGAGACGATGTAGTCGAGGCGCGGCCACTTCAGCGCCTTGATCGCCTCGCCCATCACCGATTCGCTCTTGCCGAGCGCATAGACCTCGGCGTTGTCGAAGAAGTTGACGCCGGCGTCCATGGCCGCCGCGAGCATCTCGCGCGCGGCGCCGGTATCGACCTGGTTGTGGTACGTGATCCACGAGCCGAGCGAGAGGGTGCTCACCTGCAGGCCGCTGGCGCCGAGACGGCGGTATGTCATGTTCATGGGGAGGTCCGAAAGTCGTTCTGCGAAGCGGTCGAGCCTAGCGGAAAGCCCGATCGCGCGTCGGCCGCTACAGTCGCCCGATGACCTTCGACTCCTCGCCCTTCGCCCCGCGCCGGCGCCTGATCGCCGAGACGCTGCGGGTGGCCGGCGGGGGCGTCGCCATCGTTCCCACCGCGCCCGAGCGGCAGAGGAACAGCGACAACGACCATGCCTATCGCCACGGCAGCGACTTCCACTACCTCACCGGCTTCGCCGAGCCCGGCGCCTGGCTGGTGATCGGCGCCGACGGCCGCACCACGGTCGTCGTTCGGCCCAAGGACGTCGAGCGCGAGCTCTGGGACGGCATCCGGCTCGGCCCCGATGCCGCGCCGACCGTGCTCGGCGTCGATGCTGCATGCGCACTCGATCGCCTCGACGAGACGATGGTCGAGGCGCTCTCCAACCAGCCCGCCGTGTGGTGGCCCTTCGAGATGCCCGGGCTCGGCGCGAGGATCGAAGGCTGGCTCGAACGCGTGCGCGCCAAGAGCCGCGCCGGCGTCGAGGCACCGCGCGCGCAGAACGACCTGGCGCCGGTCCTGGCCGAGATGCGGCTCGTCAAGGACGCCGGCGAGATCGAGACGATGCGACGCGCTGCCGCGATCAGCGCCGACGCGCACCTGCGCGCGATGCGCTTTTGCGCGGGCCGGTTCGCACACGACCGGTGCGACGCGATCCCCGAGTACGAGATCGAGGCCGAGTTCCTGCACGAGTTCCGGCGCCGCGGCGCCGACGGGCCGGCCTACGGCACGATCGTCGCGGCCGGCGCCAATGCCTGCGTGCTGCACTACACGCCCGGCGCGACGAAGCTGCGCGCCGGCGAGCTCTGCCTGATCGATGCCGGCTGCGAGCTCGACGGCTATGCCAGCGACATCACGCGCACCTTTCCCGCCGACGGCCGCTTCACCCCGGCGCAACGCGAGCTCTACGAGATCGTCGAAGCGGCGCAGCGCGCCGCCATCGACGCGACCCGGCCCGGGGCGCGCCTGCGCGACGGCCACGCCGCGGCGGTGCGCGTGCTCGCCGAAGGCATGCTCGCCAGCGGTCTGCTCGATCGCAAGGTGGTCGGCGACGTCGACACCGTGATCGAGTCGGCCGCCTATCGCCAGTTCTACATGCACGGCACCGGCCACTGGCTCGGCCGCGACGTCCACGACGTCGGCGACTACCAGCAGGCCGACGAGGCCCCGATCGACCAGCCCGACGGGCAGGGCGGCCGCGTCGTCAAGAAGCCGTCGCGCAAGCTCGAGCCCGGCATGGTCGTGACGATCGAGCCGGGCCTGTACGTGCGCCCCGCCGAAGGCGTGCCCGAGCGCTACTGGAACATCGGCATCCGGATCGAGGACGACGCCGTCGTCACCGCGACGGGCTGCGAGCTGATCAGCCGCGGCGCGCCGGTCGCGGCGAGCGAGATCGAAGCGCTGATGCGTAGCTGAGGCGCGACCCGCGTCGTGCCGATCTTCTTCGTCTTCGCCACGTGCGCGTTCGCGAGCGGCTTCGCGCTGCGCCTGGTCGACCCGATCGTCCTGCCGGTGGCGACCTACTTCGGCGTCTCGCCCGAGGCGTCGGCGATGCTCAACACCGCCTACGCGCTGCCCTACGCGATCGCCCAGCCCTTCCTCGGCCCGCTCGGCGACCGCTTCGGCAAGTCGCGCTGCATCCAGGTCTGCATCGCCGGGCTCGCCGTCACGCTCGCAGCCGGGGCGTTCGCGACGAGCTTCGCGTTCCTGCTCGCGACCCGCATCGTTGCCGGCATCTTCGCCGGCGGCCTGATCCCGCTCGTCCTCGCCGGGCTCGGCGACACCTACTCGATGACCGAGCGCCAGGTGATGATCGGCCGGATGCTGTTCGCGATCATCGCCGGGCAGATGCTCGGCTCGGTGGTCTCGGGCTTCGCCAACGAGGCCTTCGGCTGGCACAGCTCGCTGATCATCGCCGCGGCGCTCGGCGCGGTCGCCGCCGCCGTCGCCTGGACCCAGATGCCCGAGCACGACCCGGCGCCGGGCGTCGCCGGCGGATCGTTCGGCGCGCTCTATGGCCGCGTCTTCGCCAATCCGAAGGCGCCCTGGCTCTACGGCGCGGTGCTGTTCGAGGGCACCCTCTTCTACGGCATCTTCCCGTTCATGAGCGCGCTCCTGCTGGCCATGACCGAGCGGGGGACGGGGGCGATCTCGGTGGAGACCGGCCTCGTCCTCGGCTCCTTCGGCATCGGCGGGCTGCTGTACGCGGCGAGCGTGCGCAAACTGCTGCGCTGGCTGGGCGTGCGCCGCATGTGCCTGATCGGCTCGACGGTCGGGGCCGCCTGCTATGCGGCGCTCGCCGTCTCGGGCTCGGCGGTGGCGCTCTTCGCCTGCGGCCTGTTCGCGGGCCAGGGCATCGGACCGCTGCTGTTCGGCCCGGCGCTCCAACTCGTCGGGCCGCGCACCGCGCTGATCGTCATCGCCGTCGGGCTGGTGATGCTCGGGCGCGTCGTCGTCGCGCAGGTGATCGACCGACCCGTCAGCGCCTGAGCGGACGGTTCACGCGCCCTCTTGCGGCACCCGCTGCAGCTTCGCGGTGGTGCCTTCGGGCTGGAGCACGTACGACTCCCTGGCCGAATGCGCGAGCTTCTCGAGCGCGGGTCGGGTAGCGCTCGGCGTCGCCGTCCGCGATCTCGACCAGGCGCTGCTTCAGGAGCCGCCGGATGCCCAGGCGCGCGACGCGGTCGGGAACCAGGCCCTGCTCGACCCCACCGAGGGCCAGATTGCTGCTGCGTGAGGTCGTGCGGCGTTGGTTTCACCGCGATAATGGCTTCGATTCTTGACGCGTCTCTCGTTTCTCGTCCGCACCGTGCCGCAGCGCATCGACCCGATCCAGATCACTGCCTACACGACGACGACCGCAGCCGGCCCGGGCAAGGCAGCGCTGCTGTCGGCGGTGCGTGAGGAGCGAAGCGCCTTGCGCCCGAACGATTTCGGCCCGAGTCCGCTCGCGACCTGGATCGGCCGCGTCGACGGCCTCGAGACGCTCGCCCTGCCACCGCCGCTCGCGTCCTGGGACTGCCGCAACAACCGCCTCGCCTGGCTCGGCCTGGCCGCCGACGGCTTCATCGACGCCGCCCACGCGGCGCGCGAGCGCCACGGCGCGGCGCGGGTTGCGCTCGTGCTCGGCACCTCGACCTCGAGCATCGGCGCGACCGAGGACGCCTACCGCGCGCTCGACGGCGAAGGCCGCTTCCCCGAAGGCCAGCGCAATCCGCTCGTCCACACGCCGCACTCGCTCACCCACTTCGTCCAGCACGCGCTCGCGCTCGAAGGGCCGTGCGTCACGGTCTCGACCGCCTGCTCGTCGAGCGCCAAGGTGTTCGCCACCGCCGAGCGGATGATCCGGCTCGGCCTCGTCGACGCGGCGATCGTCGGCGGCGTCGACACCCTGTGCGGCAGCGTCCTGTTCGGCTTCAACGCCCTCCAGCTCGTGTCGCCGGGCCCGTGTCGGCCGTTCGACGCGCAGCGCGACGGCATCAGCATCGGCGAGGCCGCGGGCTTCGCGCTGCTCGAGCGCGTCTCGCCCAATGACGCCGCCGGGCTTCGCCTGCTCGGCTACGGCGAGTCGAGCGACGCGCACCACATGTCGACGCCGCATCCCGAAGGCCTGGGTGCCGAGGCCGCGCTCGACGATGCGCTCGCGCGCGCCGGCATCGCGGTCGACGCCGTCGACCACATCAACCTGCACGGCACGGCGAGCGCGAAGAACGACGAGGTCGAGGCGGCCCTCGTCGCACGCCGCTTCCCGGCGCGCGTGCACGCCAGCTCGACCAAGGGCTTCACCGGCCACACGCTCGGCGCCGCCGGCATCGTCGAGGCCGTCGCGAGCCTGCTGGCCCTCGAGACCGGCCTGATGCCCGGCACCGTCAACAGCGTCGAGGTCGACCCGGCCTGCGGTCCGCAGATCCGGCTCAAGCCGGCCTCGGCCGACGTCCGGGTCGCGCTCAGCAACTCATTCGGCTTCGGCGGCAACAACTGCGTGCTGGTCTTCGGCCGGGAGTCGCGATGACGGTGCGACGGAGCCGGCCGTGACCGCGCTGCGCTGCTTCGTCGACGGCATCGCCTTCTGGGCGCCGGCGCTGCCGGGCTGGGACATCGCCCGCGCCGCGTTTCGCGGCGAAGGCGACGCCGTCGATCCGCCGCTGAAGCGCCCCTCGCCCGACCTGCTCGCGCCCGCCGAGCGGCGGCGCGCGCCCGACAGCGTCGCCCTCGCGCTCGAGGTCGCGGGCGCGGCCACGCGAGACGCCGACCGCGATCCGAAGACGCTGGCGTCGATCTTCACGTCGGCGCACGGCGACCTCGCGGTCAACGACTACATGTGCACGACGCTCGCGACGACGCCGACGGCGATCTCGCCGACGCGCTTCCACAACTCGGTGCACAACGCCGCCGCCGGCTACTGGACGATCGGCACCGGCTGCCGCGCCGCCAGCACCGCGCTCACCGCCTTCGACTGCAGCTTCGCCGCCGGATTCCTCGAGGCCGCGACGCAGTGCGCGGCCGACGGCGAAGCGGTGCTGCTCGTCGCCTTCGACGTGAACGCGGCCGGCGCGCTGGCCTCGGTGACCGCGAGCGAGGGCCTGCTCGCGGTCGCGCTCGTGCTCGCCCCGGCGCGCGGCCCGCGATCGCGCACGGGCTTCGAGATCACCTTGAGGAACGGGCCGACGTCGCACGCGCCGCTCCGGTCATCCGCCGCCCGGGCGCTGGCCGGCAACGCCATGGCCGACGCGCTGCCCTTCTTCGAGGCGCTCGCCGCGACGGCGATGCCGCCACTGTCGCTGCCGCTCTCGGCCTCTCTCGCGCTCCGGCTGAAGCCGCTCGCATGAACCGGCGCGACGTCGTCATCGCCGGCGGCGGTCTGGCGGGCCTCTCGCTCGCGCTGCAGCTGAAGCAGTCGCATGCCGAACTCGACATCCTCGTCGTCGAGCGCCGCACGCATCCCGTGCCGGAAGCGGCGCACAAGGTCGGCGAGTCGACGGTCGAGATCGGCGCGAACTACTTCGGCGAGGTGCTCGGCCTGAAGGCGCACCTCCAGGAGCGCCAGCTCAAGAAGTTCGGCTTTCGCTTCTTCAGCAGCGAGGGCAGGCGTGACATCGACCGCGTCACCGAGATCGGTGCGAGCCGTTACCTCTCGGTGCCGAGCTGGCAGCTCGACCGCGGCATCTTCGAGAACTTCCTGGCCGAGGAGGCGACGCGGCGCGGCATCGCCTTCGTCGACGGCGCGCTGATCCGCGACATCGCGATCGGCACGGACGGCGGCGCCCATCGCCTGCGCTACGACGAAGGTGGCGCGTCGCGCGAGGTCGAGGCGCGCTGGCTGGTCGATGCCTGCGGTCGGGCTGGCCTCGTCAAGAAGAAGCTGGGGCTCGCCGAGCCGAACAATCATCGCGCCAACGCGGTGTGGTTCCGCATGAAGGACCGGATCAAGATCGACGACTGGTCGGGCGACGAGGCCTGGCGCGGCCGCTGCGATCCGCCGGCGCGGTGGCTCTCGACCAACCACCTCGTTGGCGCCGGTTACTGGGTCTGGCTGATCCCGCTCTCCTCGGGCTCGCACTCGGTGGGCATCGTCGCCGACGCGGACATGCATCCGCTCGAGTCGATGAACAGCTTCGACAAGGCGATGGACTGGCTCGAGCGCTTCCAGCCGCGCCTCTTCGACGAGCTCGACGGCAAGCGCGACCGCCTCCAGGACTTCGCCTTCTTCCGCGATTTCTCGTACGGCTGCAAGCAGGTCTTCTCGGGCGGCCGCTGGGCGATCACCGGAGAGGCGGGCCTCTTCCTCGATCCGTTCTACTCGCCCGGCAGCGACTTCATCGCCATCGCCAACACCTACATCACCGAGCTCGTCGGACGCGACCTCGCGGGCCGGCCGATCGACGCCCATGCCAAGGTCTACGACCAGATCTTCCATTCGTTCTACGAGAGCACGCTCGCGCTCTACGAAGGCCAGTACCCGATCTTCGGCGACGCCGAAGTGCTGCCGGTGAAGGTGATCTGGGACTACACCTACTACTGGGGCATCCTGGCCCAGTTCTTCTTCCATCGCCGCATCGCCGACCTCTCGGCACTCTCGGCGCTGCGCGTCGAGCTGGCGCATTGCCAGGCGCTCAACGTCGCAGTCCAGGAGGCCCTCGGCGCGTGGTGCACGGCGCGCCGCGAGACGCCGGCGCGCCACCCGGCCGGGATGCTCGACCAGGCTGCGTTGCCCTGGTTCGCCGAGCTCAACAAGAGCCTCACCGACACGCTCGGCGACGCCGCCTTCCGCGAGCGGATCCGCTTCTCGACCCGGCAGATGCGCAGCCTCGCGAGCGAGATCGCGGATCGTGCGAGCGACGATGCGAAGGTCGACGTCAGCGCGTTGCGCGGCGTGCTCGCCGAGGGCGCGTCGCCTTCAGACCGGCCCGAGTCGATGCTGTTCGCGAAGGCCGCCTGACGCCGGCCCTCAGGCGACGACGTGCAGGCCGGCGCCCGGGCCGACCGAGCCGATCACCCCCGCCTCGTCAAAACCCTGATCGCGGAAGATGGCCAGCACGTCGCCAACCACGGCCGGATCGCAGCTGACGAGCAGGCCGCCCGAGGTCTGCGGATCGGTCAGCAGGTCGCGCGCGACCTTCGGCAGCGCCGCGTCGAGGCCGACCTCGGCGCCGAAGCCGGCCCAGTTGCGGCCCGAGGCGCCGGTGATGAAGCCGTCGCGCGCGAGACTGGCGACGCCGGCCAGCAGCGGCACCTTCGACCATTCGATCGTCACCGCGAGCTTCGCACCACGCGCGAGCTCGAGCGCGTGGCCGGCGAGGCCGAAGCCGGTGACGTCGGTGATCGCGTGCACGCCGGGCATGTCGGCCAGCGCCACGCCGGGCGTGTTGAGACGCGTGGTGGTCGCGATCAGCTGCTCGTAGCCGGCGGCGTCGAGCGCGTTCTTCTTGAGCGCCGCCGAGAGCACGCCGACGCCGATCGGCTTGCCGAGCACGAGCACATCGCCCGCCTTCGCGTCGGCGTTGCGCCGCACCTTGTCGGGATGGACGAGCCCCATGACGACGAGGCCGTAGATCGGCTCGACCGAGTCGATCGTGTGGCCGCCCGCGATCGGGATGCCGGCGAGCCGGCACACTGATTCGCCGCCGCGGATGACGGCGCCGATCTGCTCGACCGTGAGCTTGTCGATCGGCATCGCGACCAGGGCGAGCGCCATGATCGGCCTGCCGCCCATCGCGTAGACGTCGCTGATCGCGTTGGTCGCGGCGATCCGGCCGAAGTCGAACGGATCGTCGACGATCGGCATGAAGAAGTCGGTCGTCGCGATCAGCGCCTGGGTGTCGTTGAGCTTGTAGACCGCCGCGTCGTCGGCGGTCTCGATCCCGACCATCAGCTCCGGCGGAACGATGCCGCCGACGCTCGAGCGCAGGATCTCGGAGAGCACGCCCGGCGCGATCTTGCAGCCGCAGCCGCCGCCGTGCGAGAAGCTCGTGAGGCGAACCGGCTCGAGCGAGGCAGGCAGGGCGAGCGGCGTGAAGTCGGTCATGGGAGAAAGTCCGATCGGTGAGAGGCGTCGGGGCGATTCTGTCAGCGCTGCGACGACGATGCGTCGACGAGGTCGAGCACCAGGCTTCGCACCGCCCGGCGCTCGGCCGCGGGACGAAAGAGCGGCTCGCGGGCGGCGCACTGGGCGACGAGATGGCGCGCGAACGGCGCGTCGGCGACGAAGCGACGCATCAGCGCCGCGAGCGCGCCGGCGTCGCCGGTCGGGAAGCAGCCGTCATAGTCCGTGCCGAGCAGGCCGACGTTGCCGTCGATGGCACTCGCCAGCACCGGCACGCCGGAGCGCACCGCCTCGATGACGACGTTGGCGCCGCCTTCCATCCGGCTCATGTGCACCAGCGCCCGCGCACTCGCGATCGCGCGCCGTGCTGCCGTGTGCGAGAGCGGGCCGAGCCAGCGGTAGGCGGGGCAGTTGCGCATCGTCGCACGGGCGGCATCGGCGAGCGCCGGGTCGAGCGCGTCGCCGATGTGCGCGACGGTCGGCGTCGGCCGGTCGCCGGCGAGCAGGCGCGCCGCGCGCATCAGCGTCTCGGGATCCTTCTCGTCGCGGAGATGGCCGACGGCGACGAAGTCGGGATCGGCGGAGGTGCGCGCCACCGAGAGCGCCGGTGCCGACTGCACGATCACGAGCGCCTTGGCGCGCGCGCCGGCTTCGAGCCGCATGAGCCCCGCTTCCTGCAGCACGACGATGCGGCTGGCACACTCGACCGAATGTCGAGCGTTCGGGTCATGGTCGAGGTCGCGGTACAGGTCGGTGCCGGTCAGGACGAGCACCAGCGGCGCGTCGGGCCGACGCTCGTGCCAGCGCGCGATCGAGGCGGCCGAGCGGCGCGCGTGGAGCGCGATCAGCACGTCGGCTTCGTCGCCGTCGTTCCAGTCGCTCGCGACGACGGTCGTCGCGACAGGCGAGAGGAAGCGTTGCCAGCGCGAGGCCGTGTGCCAGTTGCCGTTGTTGGCGGCGGCGAGCGCCGGCGACACGATCGTCACGCGCGGCTTCGACGGGGACGCGACCTGCATCGGCTCATCATGGCACGCGCCCCGTCGGCCGAGCGACATGGACGCTGACCCGCGCCGGCTCGCGGGCAGCGCTCTCGCAACGGCCCTGCGCGACAGCCGTGCGACCACGCTCGCGCGCACCTTCGACCGCGACGACTGGCGCGTTCCGCTGCAGCCTGGCGTCAATCCGGTCGCCTGGGAACTCGGCCACCTCGCCTGGTTCGCGGAGTTCTGGATCCTGCGCGGGCCGCATCGCATCGACGGCGACGGCCGCGTTTCCGCCGAACGGCCGGCGACCCTCGCCGGCCCCGACGCGACCTTCGATTCGGCGCGGCTGGCGCACGACGATCGCTGGACCACGGCGATGCCCGATCGCGACGCCCTCGCGTCGCGCCTCGCCGACCAGCTCGACGCCTGCATCCACGCGATCCCGAACGATGGCGACGACGGGCGCAGCTACTTCCACCGCCTCGCCCTCTTCCACGAGGACATGCACGGCGAGGCCTTCGCCTGGCTGCGCGCGACGCTCGGCTGGCCGGCGCCGGACGGCCTCACGCTGCGCCCGTCGCCGGCGGGAGAGCCCTTCGAGATCGCCGGCGGCGACGTCGAGCTCGGTCGCGACTTCGACGAGCGCGGCTTCTCGTTCGACAACGAGAGCCCGCGCCGGCGCGCCCGCGTCGCGCCGTTCGAGATCGACGCGGCACCGGTGACGAACGCGCAGTTCGTGCGCTTCGTCGACGCCGGCGGCTACGACGAGGCACGCTGGTGGCCGGCCGAGGCGGGCGCCTGGCGCCGGCGTCAGACGCACGCACGGCCCGAGCGCTGGCGGCGCAGCCAGGCCGGGCCGTGGCAGCAGCGATGGTTCGATCGCTGGATCGCGCTCGACCCCGGGGCGTCGGTGATCCACGTCAACGCCTTCGAGGCCGAGGCCTTCGCGCGCTGGGCCGGCCGCCGACTGCCGGGCGCGGCCGAGTGGGAGCGCGCCGCCGCCGACCCGCGCTTTCGCTGGGGCCGCAGCGTCTGGGAGTGGACCGCCGACG
>CAJDUN010000033.1_pt1 | contig 17231 bp, 16 predicted proteins | sample 7390741 | NCBI WGS metagenome assembly CAJDUN01 (sample SAMEA7055660, study PRJEB34461) | soil metagenome | biome: terrestrial ecosystem; feature: Peninsula; material: soil | place: Antarctica | collected 2016 | reverse complement strand
CCGCACGGCGACCGCGTGCGCGCGGCGCTGCGGGCCGGCTGAAGCGCCGCGTCTCAGGGCGCCGCCGGGCCCTGAAAGCCGCGCGCGCGGTAGGTGAGGACGAGCGTGTCGCGATGGCCGTCGTCGCCGATCGGCTGGATCGGCGTGCTCTCGTGAATGACACGCGCATCGTCGAGAACGACCGTCGTCCACGGATCGAGCATCGTGAAGCGCAGGCCCTGCGGACCGTCGGCGGCGAACACGCGCGTCTCGCCGCCCTTGATGCCGACACGGTCGACCAGCACGACGGCGACGAAGTCGACGCCGTCGCGGTGCGCGCCTTCGGGCGTCGGCCGGCCGATGCCGTCGGTGGTGTCGATGCGGAACTGATGCGCTTCGACGTACCACGGCTGCTTGCCCTGGCGCTCGGACGCGAGGACCGCGAACGACACGAGCATCCGCTGCCACGCCGGCGCGGCGAGCACGGCCGCGTCGATCGGCTCGAACCAGCGTTCGATGCCGCCGTGCAGCGCGTTGTATTCGACTGGCTGCCAATGCGCGCGCTGCGGCACGAGCCGCACCGAGCCTCCTTCGACGACGCAGCTGGCGTGGCGGCGGCGGCGGTAGTGGCCGCCGTCGCGCAGGTGCGCGTCGGGCGGCAGCGTGTTCCACGACGGCCGGAGCGCATCGAGCTCGTCGAGCGTCGCGCCGGCAAAGCGCGCGAACGCGTCGGGCGCGAGCAGCGCATGACCGCGCACCGCGAGCGCGTCCGCGAGCGCATCGGGCTCCGTCGTCGGCACCCCGAGCAGGGTCGGGCTCATCGGTCGTAGCGCTCCCGCGCGAGCCGCGCGCCCTGCGCGAGCGCGGCCAGCTTGGCTTCGGCGACCTCGCGCCGCATCGGCGCCAGGCCGCAGTTGGTGCACGGGAACAGGCGCTCGCGCGGCACGAAGCGCAGCGCGCTGCCGATCGTGTCGGCGATCTCCTCGGGCGTCTCGATGACGTCGCAAGCGACGTCGATCACGCCGACCATGACGTCCTTGCCGTCGAGCAGGCGCATCAGCTCGGCCGGCACGTGCGAGTGCAGGCACTCGAGCGAGACCTGGTCGATCGCGCTCTTCGCGAGCGCAGGGAAGACCTGCTCGTACTGGCGCCACTCGCCGCCGAGCGTCTCCTTCCAGTCGACGTTGGCGCGGATGCCGTAGCCGTAGCAGATGTGCACTGCGGTCTTGCACTCGAGCCCTTCGGCCGCGCGCTCGAGCGCGGCGACGCCCCACTCGGCGGCGTCGGCCATGTAGACGTTGAACGCTGGCTCGTCGAACTGGACGATGTCGACGCCGTCGGCCTGGAGCGCACGCGCTTCCTGGTTGAGGAGCTCGGCGAAGGCGAACGCCAGTCGGATGCGGCCTTCCTTGCCGTCGCCGTAGAAGCGGTCGGCGACGGTGTCGACGATCGTCATCGGCCCGGGCAGCGTGAACTTCAGCGGCTTTGCGGTATGGGCCCGCACGAGGCGCGCCTCGGCCTCGTGGACCCGGCCGGCGAGTCGCAAGGGACCTGTGACCTGCGGCACCATCGCGTCGTAGCGGTTGTTGCGGATGCCCATCTTCACCTTGTGCTCGAAGTCGATGCCTTCGACCCGGGCGAGGAATCCGTGCACGAAATGCTGGCGCGACTGCTCGCCGTCGCCGACGATGTCGATGCCCGCGTCTTCCTGGATCTTGAGCCAGACGAGCGTGGCGTCGGCCTTGGCGCGCTCGAGCTCGGCGCCGCTCGACCTCCATTCCGGCCAGAGCTTCTCGGTCTCGGCGAGCCAGGAGGGTTTCGGCAGGCTGCCTGCGATCGCGGTCTCGAACATCGATGTCTCCCATTTCTCCTGCGGTGCGGCCACCGCATGCGATACCGTTGTCTTCGTGAGCGAAGCCGCCGACTCGACCCTGGGCGACGTCGACGCGCCCGTGCCCGCGACCGAGCGGATCGCCGCGCTCGACGTGATGCGCGGCTTCGCCCTCCTGGGCATCTTCATTATGAACATGCCCGGATTCACGCATTCGCTGTTCGCCGCGCCGAGGCCGGAAGCGCGCGCGATCGACGCCGTCGCCGCGGCGCTGCGCGACCTCTTCTTCGCGGGCAAGTTCAACCTGCTCTTCGGCTTCCTGTTCGGCCTGGGCTTCATGCTGCAGATGACGCGGCTCGAACGCGGCGAGACGGCGCGCGCGGTGCGCGACGGGCGCGCCGCAGATCCGCAGCGCCCGGCCCGTCTCCTCGTGCGCCGCCTCTCGTTCCTGCTCGCCGTCGGGCTGGTCCACGCCATCGTCTTCTGGCCGGGCGACGTGCTCGTCGTCTACGCCCTGCTCGGCTTCGTCCTGCTCGCCGCGCATCGCCTGCCGGACCGCGCGCTCGTGGCCCTCGTCGCGGTCTGCCTCGTGCTGCCGGCGGCGTTCGAGGCGATCCGGCCGCTGCTCTTCTCGAACGCGCTGGAGACCGTCGCCGCTTTCCAGTACCAGGAGCTGGAGGCCTCGAACGACCTGGCCTTCGGCCACGGCACCTTCCGCGACGCCGTGGCCGAGACGTCACGTCTCTTCGTCTGGGGCTATACGTCGCCGCTCGGCCTCTACGCGTACGCGGCGTTCTACGTGCAGATGGCCACCGGCATCTTCGCCGGCGTGGTCGTCGGCCGCCGCGGCTGGCCGCGACAGGGATCGATCGACACGGCGACCCTCGACCGGCTGCAATGGGCCGCCGCGGCGGTCGCGGTGATCGCGACATCGCTCGCGACCTTCGCCTCGGGCGTCGATGCGGACTCGGAAGCCGTCGCGGCGGCCGCCGCTCTCGCCCGCACCTGGGGCCGCGCCGCGCTCTCCGCCTTCTACGCGCTGTCGGTCGTCCGCCTCGTCGGCGCCGGCGCGACGCCGCGATGGCTGCGACCGCTCGCCCTTGCCGGCCGCATGCCGCTCACGAACTACCTGATGCAGACCGCGCTCGCCACCTTCCTCTTCTACGGCTGGGGCCTCGGCGGGTGGGGGCGGGTCGGGCCCGCGGCCGAAACCGTCGTCGCCGTGGCGCTGTTCGTCTTCGTGCAGCTGCCGCTCAGCGCCTGGTGGCTCTCGTGCCACCGCTTCGGCCCGCTCGAGCTCGTCTGGCGACGCTTCACCTATGGGCGGACGTTGCCTTGAGGTCGAACGCCTGTGCGAGCAACGCATACGACGTGCGCCGCACCGCGGGGTCGTGGGCCCAGGTGTTGACGACGATCTCGTCGAGCTGGAACGCGTCGACGAGGCGGCCGATCTTCTCGGCGACCGTTTTCGGCGAACCGACGAAGGCGCGCTCGCGCATCGACGCGAGCCCCTGTTCCTCGGCAGCGTCGAAGCCTCGGGCTGCGATCACGTCGGGCGACTGCAAAGGCCCGAGCACGCCGCGGCCGCGGTCGATGCGCCAGCGATCGCGCGACAGCGCGTGATGCTGCGCCTCCTCGTCGCTGTCGGCGACGAGGGCCCAGATGCAAAGCGTCGCCTGCGGCTTCGAATGGCGCTCGCTCGGCTGATAGAGACGGCGGTAGAGCGCCAGCGCCTGCTCCGCACCCTGCCCGTCGGTGAAGAAGTACGCGAAGGCATAGGGCAGGCCGAAGTGCGCCGCGAGCTGCGCGCCGTAGTCGGAGCTGCCGAGGATCCAGATTTCCGGCGCGTGAGGCCCGAGAGGATGCGCGGTGATGCCCGCATGCGTGCCCGCGCCCGTCCACGCGAGCAGGTCGCGCACCTGGATCGGGAAGTCTTCGGCGGCATGCGACGCGTTGGGGTTGAGCGCGCGCGCCGTGCGCATGTCGCCGCCAGGCGCGCGACCGACGCCGAGGTCGATGCGCCCCGGCGCGAGCGCCTCGAGGACGCGGAACTGCTCGGCGACCTTGAGGGCGCTGTAGTGCGGCAGCATGACGCCGGCGCTGCCGATGCGGATCGACGACGTGCGGGCCGCGATCGCCGCCATCAGGATCTCGGGCGCGCTGCCGACGATCGTCGGCAGGCCGTGGTGCTCGCTCACCCAGAAGCGCGAGTAGCCGAGCTGCTCGCAATGCTCGGCGAGCGAGACCGTGTCGCGGATCGCCGCGTCTTCGCTGCTGCCGGCGAGCGAGACTGACTGGTCGAGAACGGAGAGTCGCAGGCCCATGTCAGCCGTTCGGATGCGTGGGATCGATCCAGCGCACGTTCTCTGGCTTTTCCACAGGCTCGATGTCGATGTTGACTGCGACCGCCTCGCCGTCGCTGCGGCAGAGCACGCATTCGAGCGTCTCGGTGGCGCTGGCGTTGATCTCCTGGTGCGGCACGTAGGGCGGCACGTAGATGAAGTCGCCCGGACCGGCCTCGGCGGTGAACTCGAGCTTGTTGCCCCAGCGCATCCGGGCCCGTCCCTTGACGACGTAGATCACGCTCTCGAGCGCGCCGTGGTGATGCGCCCCGGTCTTCGCGTCCGGGTGGATGTGGACGGTGCCGGCCCAGAGCTTCTGTGCACCGACGCGCGCGAAATTGATCGCCGCCTTGCGGTCCATGCCGGGCGTCTGCGCGGTGTTCGCGTCGAGCCGGTCGGCGGGAATGACGCGAACGCCATCGTGCTGCCAGCTCGTTGCGGTCGAAGTGTTCGTCTCGTTCGTCAATCGATACTCCTTGCATCAACCTTGCGAAGCAGGGTCGTGTACATTAGCGCCACAGTTATACGCAAGACAGTGGTTGTTCGTGATTCTCGTTCTACCCCCGCGGTCCTCGCGGTGGGCGCCTGAAATCCCCCTGATCGGTTCTTGAGTGTCGCTGCATGCGCCGCATGTTGCTGCGCATTCATTTCATCGTAGACAGGATATTTTTTATGACGACCCAAACCGGAACCGTGAAGTGGTTCAACGAGAGCAAGGGCTTCGGCTTCATCGCGCAAGACGCGGGCGGCGCCGATCTCTTCGCCCACTTCCGTGACATCCAGGGCAACGGCTTCAAGACGCTCGCCGAGAACCAGCGCGTCGAGTTCGAAGTGAAGCAAGGCCAGAAGGGCCTGCAGGCCGCGAACATTCGCGTCCTCGCCTGACCCGGGGATCTCCCCGAAAGAAGGGCCGCGGTTTCGACCGCGGCTTTTTTTTGCCCGCGCGCGGCGTTGCGTCGAGCCCGCGATCGCGCAGCTAGCATCCTGCGCAACCACGCCGAATGGAGACCGTCATGACCCCTCTTTCCGAGCTCACGAATCATCAGGTTCGCCTGGCACGCCGCCCGGTCGGCCTGCCGACGCGCGCCGAATGGAGCTTCACCGCCGAGCCGGTCGTTGCCCCCGCCGCCGGCGGCGTCGTCGTCAAGACGCTCTTGCTCTCGCTCGACCCGGCGATGCGCGGCTGGATGAACGACGCGCGCAGCTACATCCCGCCGGTGGCGATCGACGCGGTGATGCGCGCCGGCGGCATCGGCGTCGTCGTCGCATCCGACAGCCCGGCCTTCGCCGTCGGCGACCGCGTCAACGGCGCCCTCGGCATCCAGGAGTACGCGACGTTCACCGACAAGCAGGTCGCGCACGGCGAGCTTTCGAAGGTCGATCTGCGCGCCGGCACTCTCACGCAGTGGCTCAACGTCCTCGGCATGCCGGGCATGACCGGCTACTTCGGCCTGCTCGACGTCGGCCAGGCCACGGCCGGCGAGACCGTCGTCGTCTCCGGCGCCGCCGGTGCGGTCGGCCAGACCGTCGGCCAGCTGGCGAAGATCAAGGGCTGCCGCGTGGTCGGCATCGCCGGCGGTCCGGCGAAGTGCGAATGGGTCGTCAAGGAGCTCGGCTTCGACGCCTGCATCGACTACAAGGCCGGTCCGATCCGCGACGGCCTGAAGACGCACTGCCCGGACGGCATCGACATCTACTTCGACAATGTCGGCGGCGAGATCCTCGACGCGGTGCTGGCGAAGATCCGCCGCCACGCGCGCATCGTCATCTGCGGCGCGATCAGCCAATACAACAACACCGAGGCGGTGAAGGGACCGGCGAACTATCTTTCGCTCCTCGTCAACCGCGCGCGCATGGAGGGCATGGTCGTGTTCGACTACACCGACCGCTTTCCCGGCGCGATCGCCGAGCTCGCCGGCTACCTGAAGGACGGCCGCATGAAGAGCCGCGAGGACGTCGTCGTCGGCATCGAGACCTTCCCGGAAGCGTTCCTCAAGCTCTTTCGCGGCGAGAACTTCGGCAAGCTCGTGCTGCAGGTCGCGAAAGACTGAGCCCTCGCGCGCGAGCGGGGCCCAGCGCCCGCTCGACCCGTGAGCGAGGCCGCGTACGATCGCGGCGTGGCCGAACTGCCCGCCGAATTCCTCCAGGCACTCGTCGCGCAGAGCCGCGACCTGCTCGCCGTCAGCGACTCGAGTGGCGCGATCCTCTGGAGCAACGAGCGCTTCGCGACCGCGACCGGGGCGATCGGCCGGCCCGAAGCGACGCTCCTCGACTTCACGCCGCCCGGCGCCGCCGGCTCCGCGAGTCGCCTGTCCTTTGCACGCATGCTGAGCTCGCAGGGGCCCGACTCGGGAACGATCGAACTGCGCGGACCAGCGGGCGAATCGATCTGGGTCGAGGCCCGGTCGTCGTGGCTCGCCGGCTGCATCCTCTGGACGCTCGCCGACATCACGCAGGCGCACGCTCTCGCCGAGCGCGCGAACCGGCAGGAGGAGCTGCTCGAGACCGCACAGGAGTTCGGCCGGCTCGGCATCTGGGAGCGGCTGATCCCTTCGGGCGAGGGCCGCTGGGACAAGCACGTGTTCCGCTTCTGGGGGATGGATCCGTCGGCCGGCACGCCGACCTTCGCCGATGCGATCGAGCACATCCATCCCGAGGATCGCGTGCGCATGCTCTATCCCGAGTCCGCTCGTCGTGCCGGCCGCTACGCGCAGCGCTTCCGGGTCATGCAGCCCGACGGACGGACGCGCTGGATCCACTCCCGCTGGGAGATACGCAACGGCCCGCGCGGAACGCCGGAGCGGGCGCTGGGCGTGATGGTCGACGACACCGAAGCCTACGACGCGGCGCGCACGCTGAGCGACGTCAACGCGCAGCTCGAAATGGCGGTCGAGCTCGGCAAGATCGCGATCTGGCGCCACGACCTGCGCACCGGCCGCATGTACTACAGCGACCGCGCCTTCGAGCTGCTCGGCATGCCGCCGCGGCCCGAGGGCCTCTCGATCGACGAGGTGCGCTCGTTCATCCATCCCGACGACATCCCGACCGTCCTCGCATCGGCCGACCAGGCGCTCGCGTCGACCGAGCCGACCGACCTCGAGGCCCGCTACCGGCGCATCGACGGGACGTGGCGCTACGTGCTCTCACGCCGCGTCGTCGAGCGCAACGAGGCCGGCGAGCCGCTCGCCTTCGTCGGCGTCGCGCTCGACATGACCGAGCGCGTCGAGCACCTGCGCCACGCCGAGGAGCTGGCGCGCCGGCTCGACGCGGCGTCGCGCGCTGCCGGCGTCGGCATCTGGACGACGACGATCGGCCCCGGCGGGGCCGACTGGAACGCGCAGATGTTCGAGCTGTTCGACTGCTGTCCGCCACCCCATCCGCCGACCTTCGGCCGATGGATCGAGAGCTCGGTGCATGCCGACGATCGCGAGCGCGTCAAGCACCTGGCGAAGTCCTACTTCCTGGCCGGCGACGGTCCTTTCGAGATGGAGTTCCGCGCCCTGCGCCGCGACGGCAGCGTGCGCTGGATCGTGATGCGCTGCGACGTCGACCGCGTCCACACCGACCGACGTCGGATCCTCGGTGTCGCCATGGACGTCACCGAGCACCACCGCACCCTCGAGGCGCTGCGCGAAGCGAGCCAGCGCGCCGCGCTGATCACCCGCCATGCCGGTATCGGCACCTGGGACAGCGACGCCGACGGCGCCGAGCACTGGGACCCGCACATGTTCCAGCTGCGCGGCCTCGAACCGGCGGAGCGCGCGCCGAGCCGCAAGGAGCGCCTCGCGCTGGTCCATCCCGACGATCTCGGCGTCGTGCTCGACTCCCACGCCGGCACGCCCGAGGCACACCTGCCCTCGGCGTACGAGTTCCGCGTCCGGCTGCCGGACGGCAGCTACCGCTGGCTCGCCTCGCGCTCGGCCGAAGTGCTCGACGAGGCCGGCCGGCCAGCGAGGCGCGTCGGCGTCAACTGGGACATCACGGAGAGCAAGAACGCCGAGATGGCGCGCCAGCAGGCGGCGCTCGCCGAGCGCGGCATCCAGGCGAAATCGCAGTTCCTCTCGCGGATGAGCCACGAGCTGCGCACGCCGCTGAACGCGGTGCTCGGCTTCACCCAGCTGCTGCAGATCGAGGCGCGGCAATCGGGCCAGGCCGATCAGCTCGCCAAGCTGGAACACGTCCGATCCGCCGGCGACCATCTGCTCTCGCTGATCAACGACGTGCTCGACCTGTCCGGACTGGAGGCCGGCGAGATCAAGCTGCTGCTCCAGCCGGTCGAGCTCGACCTGCTCGTGCGCCAGTCGCTGCCGCTCCTGCAATCGCTCGCCGCTCAGCACGACGTCATCGTCGAGACGCGCCGCGCCGAGGGCATCGCGCTCGCCGATCCGACGCGGCTGCGCCAGGTGCTCATCAACCTGCTCTCGAACGCGATCAAGTACAACCGGCGCGGCGGCCGCGTCGTCGTCGACACCTGGGCCGACGGCGGCCAGGCGCGGATCGCGGTGAGCGACACCGGTCGCGGCCTGACCGAAATGCAGATCGGCGAACTGTTCGAACCGTTCAACCGCTTCGGGGTCGATCAGGAAGGCATCGAGGGCACGGGCATCGGCCTCACGATCGTCAAGACGCTCGTCGATGGCATGGGCGGTCGGATCGCGGTCGCCAGCGAGCCGGGAAGCGGCACGACGTTCGAGGTGACGCTGCCCGCGGCCGCGGCACGGCACGCCGTCGATGCGGCGTCGGCCGCGTCGTCGCCGGCGCCCCCGCTGTCGAGCGGGCGCCTCGACGCGGTCGAGGGCAAGCTGCTCTACATCGAGGACAACCACGTCAACGTCCTCCTCGTCGAGGAGCTCGTCAAGAGCCTCGGCGGCCTGACGATCGTGTCCGAGACGACGGGCGCCGGCGGCGTGGCACGGGCCGCGAGCCTGCAGCCCGATCTCGTCCTGGTCGACATGCAGCTGCCCGACTTCGACGGCTACGAGGTGCTGCGGCGCCTTCGCGCCGCCCCGGCGACACGAGCGATCCCCTGCGTCGCCCTGTCGGCCAACGCCATGCGCGAGGACATCGACCGCGGCCTGGCTGCGGGATTCGCCGACTACTGGACCAAGCCGATCGATTTCGGCGTCTTCATCACGGCCCTGCAGCGCTTCTTTCCGGCCGTGGCCTCGCGGCACGAGACGGGCACACAGGAACGGCGCGTCGCAGGCGGGTGAACGGCGCTAGGTCACCGACGCGAGCAGGCCACGCTGGCGCAGCATCGGCTCGGGCGTCGGACCGCGGCCGCGAAAAGCGCGAAACGCCGCGCCCGGCTCGATCGAGTTGCCCGAAGAATAGATGAAGCGGGCGAGGCGTTGCGCGACCTCCGGATCGAACGGATTGCCGGCCTCCACGAAGGCCTCGAAGCCGTCGGCGTCGAGCACCTCCGCCCACAGGTAGACGTAGTAGCCGGCGGCGTACGACGAGCCGGCGAACAGGTGCCCGAAGTGGGTGAGCCGATGGTTGACGCCGACGCCGGGCGGCAGGCCGAGCCGCTGCCATTGCTCGCGCTCGAAGGCGACGACGTCGATCGGCGTGCTCTCGGTGCGCGCGTGCGCCACCATGTCGACCAGCGCCGATGCGGCGTAGCGCACCGTCTCGTAGCCCTGGTTGAAGTGGCGCGCCTCCTGCAGGCGGGCGATGAGCGCGTCGGAGATCGCTTCGCCCGTCTCGTGGTGGCGCGCATGCCGCTTCAGCACCTCGGGCTGGTCGAGCCAGTGCTCGAAGATCTGCGACGGCAGCTCGACGAAGTCGCGCAGCACGCTCGTGCCCGACAGGCGCTCGTACGTGACGTTGGAGAGCAGGCCGTGCAGGCCGTGGCCGAACTCATGGAAGAGCGTGCGCGCGTCGTCGAAGCTGAGCAGGGTCGGCGTGCCCTTCGCGGCCTTCGCGAAGTTGTTGTTGTTGACGATGATCGGCAGGACCGGGCCCGCGCCCTCGCCGCCGTTCCTCGACTGCCTTCGGTACGAGCTCATCCACGCGCCGCTGCGCTTGCTCGGCCGGGCGAAGTTGTCGTGCAGGAAGACGCCGATCGCCTGGCCGGCGGCATCGCGCACCTCGTAGACGCGAACGTCGGGGTGGTACACGCGGATCTCGGGACGCGCCACGAAGGCGAGGCCGAACAGCCGCGCGGCGCAGTCGAAGGCGGCCTCGACCATCCGCTCGAGCGGGAAATAGGGCTTGATCTGCGCCTCGTCGAGATCGAAGCGCACCTGACGCACCTTCTCGGCGTAGAAGCGCCAGTCCCACGGCTCGATCGTGGCCGACTCGTCGCGCGAAATGGCCAGCGCCGAGAGAGCGGCGCGCTCCTCCTCGACCCGCGCCTTCGCCGGCTTCCAGACGCGCTCGAGGAGCGTCGTCACCGCCGCCTGGCTCTGCGCCATCGTGTCGCTGAGCGCGAAGTCGGCGTAGCTGGTGAAGCCGTGCAGACGCGCCTGCTCCAGCCGCAAGGCGAGGATCTCGGCAGCGACGCCGCGGTTGTCGCTCGCGCCTGTGTGCTCGCCGCGTGACGTCAGCGCGCGCCACGCCTTCTCGCGCAGGTCGCGGCGCTCCGAGAACGTCAGGAACGGTGCGATGTGCGAGCGCGACAGCGTGATCACGGAGGCGCCTTCGACGCCGCGCTCGAGCGCGGCCTGCGAGGCCGCGGCGCGAACGAACGGCGGCAGGCCGGCGAGGTCGGCCTCGCCTTCGAGCAGGAGCTGGAACGACGACTCGTCGGCCAGCACGTTCTGCCCGAAGCGCGTCGTGAGCTCGGCCAGGCGCTGCATGACCTCGGCGTGTCGCTTCTGCTCGGCCGGCGCCAGCCTGGCGCCGGCGCGGACGAAGTCGAGGTGGAAACGCTCGAGCACGCGACGCTGCTCGCCGCTCAGCCCCAGACCTTCGCGTGCGGCGAAGAGCGCGTCGACGCGGACGAAGAGCGCCGCGTGGTTGTAGACCCGGCTGTCGTGCGCGGCCAGGATCGGCGCCATCTCGCGCTCGACGGCCTGCAGCGCCGGCGAGGTCTCGCTCGACGTCAGGTTGTAGAACAGCGCACAGATACGGTCGAAGAGGCGGCCGGCGCAGTCGAGCGCGGCGATCGTGTTCTCGAACGTCGGCGCTGTCGTCCGGGCCGCGATCGTCCCGATGTCGGCGAGGTGCCGCCGCATCGCCTCCTCGATCGCCGGAGCGAAGTGCTCGGCCCGCACCGCCTCGAACGGCGGCAGTCCGAACGGACCGGTCCAGGGCGCGAGCAGCGGGTTCGTCATTTCTTGCCGCGCTGGATGTCGGCCAAATCCCGGTCGTCGTAGCGGCGGTTGCTGCACGCCGCCGAATAGGTTTGCTGGCTGGTCTTGATCGCCTCGGCGTCCTTGTTGAAGGCCTCGGCCTTGGCCTGGTAGTCATCGATCAGCGCGTTGCGCGCGAGGACCTTGGCGTTGAAGGCGTCGACGTCGTCCTTCTTCGTCCGGTCGAGCGTCGTCTGCGCCGCGGCGTTCTCGGCGCCGGTGCGGTCGATCTCGGCCTTGGCCGCGACGATGTCGGCCTTGGCCTTCAGCGCCGCCTCGTTGCGCTGACCGAGCGTCTCCTTCTTCGAGACGCATTCGCGCAGCTGAGCCTGAGTCATGACCGGGTCCTTGGGCTTGGTCGCCGGGGCGACGCGCGACTTGTCGGCCGCTTCTGCGGCGGGCACGGCGGCCAGGACGGCAGCGGCGGCGACGAGGAGCCGCAGGAGCGAAGAGCGGGGCGAAAAGAAGAGGCGCAGGGGGGTGATTTCCATGCGGAATCATGCCACCACGGGCGTCCTCATCGTCACGAACTCCTCGGCAACGGTCGGGTGAATTCCAAGCGTCGCGTCGAACACCGCCTTGGTCGCGCCGGCCTTCATCGCCACCGCGAAACCCTGGATCGTCTCGCCCGCGTCGGCGCCGACCATGTGCAGACCGACGACGCGGTCGCTGGCGTCGTCGACGACGAGCTTCATCAGCGTCCGCTCGCTGCTCTTCGAGAGCGTGTGGCGCAGCGCCTTGAACTCCGAGCGATAGATGCGGATCTTCTGAAAGCGCGCGCGGGCCTCGTGCTCCGACAGTCCGATCGTGCCGATGCTCGGATGCGTGAACACCGCGGTCGGGATGTGCAGGTAGTCGACCCGCCGCTCGGCGCCGCCGAAGAGGTCGTCAACGAGGGCCATCGCCTCCGCGAGCGCGACCGGCGTGAGCTGGACGCGATCGATGACGTCGCCGACGGCGTACACGCTCTCGACGTTGGTGCGATAACGCTCGTCGACCACGACCGCGCCGTTGAGGTCGAGCGCGACACCGATCGCCTCCAGGCCGAGGCCCGCGGTGTTCGGCGCGCGGCCGGTCGCGTAGAGCACGGTGTCGGCGTCGATCACGCTGCCGTCGCCGAGGACGACGCGCGTCGTGTCCGGCTCGCGACCGGCCTCGAGCGCGGCGACGGTCGCGCCGACGCGCAGGTCGACGCCCTTTTTCTTCATCTCGGCGGCGACGAAGTGGCGGACGTCGTGGTCGAAGCCGCGCAGGATCTGCTCGCCGCGGTAGAGCTGGGTCACCTCGGCGCCGAGGCCGTCGAAGATCGACGCGAACTCGCACGCGATGTAGCCGCCGCCGACGACGACGAGCCGCTTCGGGAAGCGCGCGAGGTCGAAGATCTCGTTCGAGCTGATCGCCCGCTCGCCCCCCGGCACGTCGGGCGGCACCGGCCAGCCGCCGGTCGCGATGACGATGCGCTCGGCCCGGTATCGCGCGCCGGCGACCTCGACCTCGTTCGGGCCGACGATGCGCGCGCGCCCGCGCAGGATCGTCGCGCCGGCGCCGGTGAGGAGCTCGCCGTAGATGCGGTTGAGTCGCGCGATCTCGTCAGCGCGGTTGGCCTTGAGCGTCGACCAGTCGAAGGTCGCAGGTGCGACCGTCCAGCCGAAGCCGTGCGCTTCCTCGAAGCTGTCGGCGTAGTGCGCGGCGAAGCTGTAGAGCTTCTTCGGGATGCAGCCGAGGTTGACGCACGTGCCGCCGAGCGCCGCGTCCTCGGCGACGGCGACGCGCACGCCGCGCATCGCCGCCATGCGCCCGGCGCGAACGCCGCCGCTGCCGGCACCGATGATGAAGAGGTCGAAGGCGGGCTCGCTGCTCATGCTCGTCGACCGTCCCGGGTCACTTCAGCCCCTTCCTCAGCAGATCGGCGACGAGCCCATTGAGCCCGCCTTCGTGGCCCGCGCTCTTCTCGCGCAGCGCCGCGGCGAGATCGCCCGGCAGCTTGCAGGCGAACGGCACGAGGCCGGCTGCGGCATCGGCGCGGCGTTGCTCGCGGCGGTCGACGACATCTCCGGCGCCTTGCCCGAACCGGCCGGGGATGCCAGCGACCTTCATCTGGCCACCGACCTTCTTGCCCGCCAACTTGTCGAGATCGGACTTCTTCATGCTCATCGCGGTCGCCTTTCGTGCAGGGGCTCGATTGTCGCGCGCTGTGGCACAGTCGGCCGATGGCCCAGAAAGCGACCGTCTTCAAGGCCGAGCTCCAGATCGCCGACATCGACCGGTCGCTCTACGCCGATCACCTCGTGACCCTCGCTCGGCATCCGTCCGAGAACGACGAGCGGATGATGATCCGGCTGCTCGCCTTCGCCCTCAACGTCCCTGCCGACGACCGCGGCGGCACGCTCGAGTTCGCCAAGGGCATGTGGGAGCCCGAGGAGCCGGAGCTCTGGCAGAGGGATCTCACCGGGCGACTCCTGCACTGGATCGAGGTCGGCCAGCCCGAGGAACGACGGCTCGTGAAAGCAAGCGGCCGTGCCGACCGGGTGACCGTGTACGCGTTCAGCCACGGCGCGCCGGTGTGGTGGGCCGGCCTCGGCAGCCGCGTCGGCCGCGCCGGCAACGTCGAGGCCTGGCAGATCCCGTCCGAGCAGAGTCGGGAGCTCGCGGCGCTCGCGCAACGCGGCATGCGGTTGCAGGTCAACCGCCAGGACGGCGTCGTCTTCGTCGCCGACGGCGCGCACTCGGTCGAGATCACGCCGGTCCGCCTTTCGGCCGCGCCGCGATGAGCACGTCGATGCCCGCCGACGCGCAGGCGGTCCTCGACTTCTGGTTCGGAGCGCCCGCCGATGCCGATTACGGCCGGGCCCGCAAGACCTGGTTCGACAAGGACGGCGCCTTCGACGCCGAAGTGCGAGATCGCTTCGGCACGACGATCGAGCAGGCCCTGCGCGGCGAGCTCGAGGAATGGGCCGGCGAAGCGCATTCCGCGCTGGCGCAGATCCTTCTCCTCGACCAGTTCACGCGCAACGCCTTTCGGGAGACGCCGCGCGCGTTCGCCGGCGATGCACGGGCGCTGGCGGCGGCGAGCCGGATGGTGGGCGAGCGCTTCGACGACGCGCTGCCCACCTTCATGCGCGCGTTCGTGTACATGCCTTTCGAGCATTCGGAAGGGTTGGCGATGCAGGACGAGGCAGTGCGCCTGTTCACACGGCTGGCCGCCGAAGACAGCGACCAGCGTTCACCGCTCGACTACGCGAACAAGCATCGCGCCGTGATCGAGCGCTTCGGCCGCTTCCCGCATCGAAACGCGATCCTCGGCCGCCAATCGACGGCCGAGGAGATCGACTTTCTCAAGCAGCCCGGTTCAAGCTTCTGACGCGACCCGTCAGGCTGGGTTAACGGCGATGCGGGTTGTTCGGGTGGTTGTCGAAGCGATCGGGAACGCCGTCACGGTGGCGATCGCCGTGGCCCCAGCCGCCGCGCCGGAAGTGCCAGCGGTCGCCTTCCTGCACCCACGCCGGCGCGTTGTAGATGTAGCCGCGACGCTGGCGCACCCACACGCCGTTCACCCAGACGTGGCGTCGCCCATTCCAGTTCCAGTAGCCCGGCGTCCAGAGGTACCCCGGGCGCGCCGCCGGGACGATCTCCGTGCGCAGCGGTGGTGGCCCGACCCGGATGAAGACATCGGCGGCCTGGGCTGCCGGAGCGATGGCGGCGAGCGAGGCGGTGGTGGCCGCGATCACGGCCAGCTTCTTGAAGGTCGTGGACATGCGCGTCTCTCCTGAATCGATGACCGGACATCATCGATCGGGCCGGACCTGGAGATCGTCGGAAAGAATCGACGGCGGCTGTCGGGCGATCCACCGCAGCGTGAAGTTACGTGACTCGCGTTGTCCGCGTGTCAAGGACTGCGCTCAATGGTTGTCGCGCGGCACGAAGGCGCCGCGCAGCCCCCCTTCGCCGTCGGGTTCCGGCTCGTCGGGCCTCGGCACGAAGGCGCCGCGCCGGCCGATGAGGAAGTCGAGATCGGCGCCCTGGTCGGCCTGCAGCACGTGGTCGACGTAGAGCTTCCAGTAGCCGCTGCCGAGAGGCGGCTGCGGCGCCTTCCACGTCTTCATGCGCTCGGCCAGCTCGGCGTCGCTGATGTCGAGGTGGATGCGACGGTTCGGAACGTCGAGCTCGATGAAGTCGCCGGTGCGCACCGCCGCGAGCGGGCCACCTGCAGCCGCCTCGGGTGCGGTGTGAAGCACGACCGTGCCGTAGGCGGTGCCGCTCATGCGCGCGTCGCTGATCCGGACCATGTCGGTGATGCCCTTTCGCAGCACCTTCGGCGGCAGCGGCATGTTGCCGACCTCGGCCATCCCGGGATAGCCCTTGGGGCCGCAGTTGCGCAGCACCATCACGCAGGTCTCGTCGATGTCGAGGTTCTCGTCGTCGATGCGGTGGTGGAAATCCTCGATCGTGTCGAAGACGACGGCGCGGCCGCGATGGACCATGAGCGACGGCGTCGCCGCGCTCGGCTTGATGATCGCCCCGCGCGGGGCGAGGTTGCCGCGCAGCACGGCGATGCCGGCCTTGTCCTTGAACGGCGCGTTGAACGGCTTGATGACTTCGGTGTTGAAGTTCTCCGCGCTCTCGATGTTGGCGCCGATGGTCTGGCCGTTGGCCGTGACCGCGTCGAGGTGGAGCAGCGACTTGATCTCCTTCATCACCACCGGCAGGCCGCCGGCGTAGCAGAAGTCCTCCATCAGGTGCGTGCCCGAGGGCTGCAGGTTGACGAGGCAGGGCAGCTCGCTCGCGAGCCGGTCGAAATCGTCGATGTTCAGCTTGACGCCCAGGCGCCCGGCGATGGCGATCAGGTGGATGACGGCGTTGGTCGACCCGCCGATCGCGGCGAGCGTGACGATCGCGTTTTCGAAGGCCTCGCGCGTCAGGATGTCGGAGATCGTCTGGTCCTCGTAGACCATCTCCACGATGCGCCGGCCGGCCGAGCGTGCGATCACATTGCGGCGGCCATCGACCGCGGGATAGGCGGCGTTGCCCGGCAGGCCGAGGCCGAGCGCCTCGACCATCGAGGCCATCGTGCTCGCCGTGCCCATCGTCATGCAGTGGCCGTGGCTGCGGTGCATGCAGCTCTCGGCGTCGAAGAACTGCTCGAGCTTGAGCGTGCCGGCGCGCACCTGCTCGCTCATGCTCCACACCCCCGTGCCCGAGCCGAGCTCCTGGCCGCGCCACTTGCCGTTGAGCATCGGCCCGCCGGAGACGCCGATGGTCGGCAGGTTCACGCTCGACGCGCCCATGACGAGCGATGGCGTCGTCTTGTCGCAGCCCATCAGCAGCACGACGCCGTCGAGCGGATTGCCGCGGATCGACTCCTCGACGTCCATGCTGGCGAGGTTGCGATACAGCATCGCCGTCGGCCGCAGCAGCGTCTCGCCGAGCGACATCACCGGGAACTCGAGCGGGAAGCCGCCCGCCTCGTAGACGCCGATCTTCACCTGCTCGGCGAGCGTGCGGAAGTGCGAGTTGCAGGGCGTGAGCTCGCTGAAGGTGTTGCAGATGCCGATGACCGGGCGGCCGTCGAACTGGTCGTGCGGCAGGCCCTTGCCCTTCATCCAGCTGCGGTAGTTGAAGCCGTCGCGGTCCTGGCGGCCGAACCACTGCTGGCTGCGCATGTCCTTCGCCTCGCGGCGCGGCTTCTTCTTCGGATCGCTCATGTCGCCCTCCTTGGGCTCATTCCTTCACCGAGCCCGTGAGGCCCGAGACGTAGTACTCGACGAAAAACGAATAGACGAA